>Ga0115012_10001532_pt1 | contig 13396 bp, 11 predicted proteins | sample TroAtlMetagenome_FD_88706 | JGI IMG/M metagenome (GOLD analysis project Ga0115012, IMG submission 88706) | Marine eukaryotic phytoplankton communities from Atlantic Ocean - Tropical Atlantic ANT10 Metagenome | ecosystem: Environmental > Aquatic > Marine > Oceanic | place: Tropical Atlantic...
GATAAAATCTTAAAAAAAGATTTTAAGTTTGCGCAATATGTTTATGTTGCTCTTTATTTGGCCCTGGTAATTTCTTTAATAATTATATCCATATAAAATGGACCTTTCAGTTTATTTAATTGGTAACCTTGTTTTTATAGCTCTCTTATATTGGATTGTTAGAAATAAAGATAACTAATCTCTATATGTATTAGGTTTATCGGGATCAGATGTATATCTATCACGTAATCTAGTAGATCTTGTTGTTAGATTCATATTTTCGCCATTTATAAAAACATATTCTGGCATAGATGATGGCTCTAAAGGGTCTGCATCCCATATGATGATATCAGCATAATTTCCTGATTTTATTTCCCCTCTATTTTCAAGACCAAAAACTTTTGCTGGTGTCGAGGTCAGTCCTTTTATAGCAATTTCATATGACATTCCGTGAGCAACTGCTACTCCAGCACCTTGTCTTATTAAATGAAAGTTATGGCTTCTAGGGGCAGTAAACATTAGCTTAATACCTTCTTTCTCGAGAATGCTAGCCATTTTAATATTTGATGCGAGTTCATCGAATGAGCCTGGAATATTATTTATAGGATTAATTATCAAAGGAATATCATTTTTAGCAATAATGTCTTTCACCAAATGAGCTTCTTGAGCTCCCATAATTATCATATTTAGATTATATTTTTTCTTCATTTCAACTAACTTTAGAAGATCTGATGCACGATGAGCTTTCATTACTAGAGGTAAATCATTATTAACTAGTTTAAATAAGGCTCTCACATCTCTTGGATGAAGTTCCATGAATTCAGCAATTGGTGACTCATCAATCAATTCAGAAATATCAGCATCTGTATCTAGATCTTTTTGATTTATTGATTTAGCAAAAGATAAAAGATCATCAATTACAGCAAATGTTTCTGATCTTGAATGATTGCTGCTGCCTCCCACACTTCCTGTCATTACCATATCTTTTTCACCAGTAATGCTTAATTCCCCATCGAGAACAAAATATGATCCTAATCCACCAATAGGACTGGAAGTATTTTGAGGAATAGTTAAGGCAGATGTAATTCCATTAGATCTATTCCATGGAATTAGGGTTGAATTAGGATTAAAAGCATCAAAAATACTAAATCCAATTTTATATATTTCAGATGAATCATCTCTAGTAACACTCAAAGCTCCAATTTCAACTATCCCAATATTAGTGTCAGTTGCTATTAATCCTGGTGTAACTATTTTTCCAGATGCATTGATAATAAAGTCGCCTTGCATATCACTTGAAGAAACTCTTTTAATTACTGGCCCATCTATAAGAATGTTCCCTTCATATGGTTCATTTTTATTACCATCATATATGGTGGCATTTTTAATTAAGATTGTTTCTGAAAATACATTTGGGCTGAGAACAATTAATGCATATCCAAAACTAACTATCAAGAATTTATGAATTTTTTTACCAATCATCGCTATTGCTCAGTCCTATTTTTAGTTGGTGAAATGATTCCAACATCAAAGTCACTAGATGGGAAAAAGTTTGTTGCCCTATTGTATGCAAGAGCTCCATCTATAAAAACAGTTTCGGCTAAAGCATAAACACTGAATGGGTTTTTTGACCATATAACAACATCAGCATTTTTACCTACTTTAAGCGAACCTGTCTGATCATAAATTCCTGCTGCTTTAGCAGGATTGCTTGTTATCCAGTTCATTGCTCTAGCTTTTGTAATATCAAAACCTGCTCTTAATCCTGCAGATAATGCTTTTGAAGCCTCTTGATTAAGATGTTGAATACCTATTGCATCATCAGAATGAACTATAGCGCAACCGGTTCCATTTCTTGCTTGGTCTACGATTGCAATATTTGCTTGGACCATGTCATATGCTTCATGTTTAAAGCCCCACCAATCTGCCCAAAGAGCACCACAAATATTATTTTCTGCCAATAGATCTGCAATCTTGTATGCTTCAACACCATGATGAAACGCTGTGATTTTATAACCAAATTCTTTAGCAACATCTATCATGGATGCCATCTCATCGGCTCTATAACAATGATTGTGAACCAAAATTTCTCCTCTCAAAACACCAGCTAATGTATCAAGCTCTAAATCTCTTGTTGGTTTATAACCCATTTCTTTTGCTTCATCTGATTTAGATTCATATTCATTTAAACGGTTTAAATATGCCTCTGCTTCAATCCATGCTTTTCTGTAGCCAGCAATGTTTCCCATTCTTGTTGAGGGAGCTTGCTGCCTATTTCCATACACTCTTTTTGGATTTTCACCACAAGCCATTTTTAATGAATGAGGTGCGTCCGGAAATTTCATTGAATTGATTGTATTTCTTTGCAAATTTTTAACTGTAACTCCTCTACCACCAATTAAATTTGCAGAACCAGGCAATATATGAAAAGCAGTAACTCCACCACTCAGCGCAAGAGTATATTGTGGATCTTGTACCCAGATAGAATGCTCAGCCCATACGTCAGCAGTTACAGGGCTTGTTGCTTCATTACCATCAGAACTAGTTCGTACACCAGGTGCGGGATAGACTCCCATGTGAGAATGAATGTCAATGATGCCTGGTGTTACCCACTTACCTGACGCATCAATAACTTCAAAATCATCTGTAACTGGAAGGTCATTACCAATAGCTGCAATTTTTCTATCTTTAATTAAAAGATCTGTTTTTAATAGCTCGTTTCCTTCTCCATCATAAATATTTGCATTCTTAATTAATATATTTTGTGAAGGAAGTGGTGTATAGGTTGATTCGAATGGTTCAGCATTTAAAAAATTTATTAAGCCTGTAAATGCTAGAGAAAAGAAAATGGAAAGTTTAAAAAGTTTGGTCATATTAATATTAATATAATCTATAATTAATAAAATATAAAACAGTTTATGAAAGCATATCAAGTAGTTGAAAACGGCAAACCCTTAGTAGAAAAAAATATTGCCAAGCCTGTCCCTAGCGGCGATGAAATTTTAATTAAAACAGTAGCTTGTGGTGTCTGTCATTCCGACGTTCATATTCACGAAGGTTTCTTTAGTCTTGGTGATGATGCAAAACTGCCTGTTCCACTGATGACAGATGCCCTTGCAATGGGTCATGAAATTTATGGAGAAGTGGTTGAAATTGGTAATAATGTAGAGGGTATAGAAGTAGGTAAAAAATATGTTGCTTATCCTTGGATTGGCTGTGGTGAATGTAATGAATGTAAACATGGAAGAGAACATTATTGCTCTCCTCTTACAACAAAAAACTTAGGTATTAATGTAAATGGAGGATATGCTGAATATGTTTTAGTACCTCATTCAAAATATCTATTTGATGCAGGAAATACTCCTGATGAAGTAGCCGGAAGTTATGCGTGTAGAGGATTAACTGCATATAGCGCTTTGAAGAAAGCAAATTTAGAAAAAGGTCAAAATAGTGTAGTAATTATTAGCGCAGGAGGTCTTGGACTTTTATCATTAAAAATTATACAAGCTGCATACTCAATTAATCCAATCGTTGTTGATATAGATGATGAGAAACTTGAGCTTGCAAAAAAAGCAGGAGCATCTGCAGTAATAAATTCTAACGACGAAAAAATTTATGAAAAAATTGCAGAACTTACTGATGGAGGAGCAACAAGCGTAATAGATTTTGTTGGAGCATCTGAAACATTTGAACTTGCATCTGGGATGTTTGGAATGAAAAGAGGTGGTACATATGTAATAGTTGGTCTTATTGGTGGGCAAACTAATCTACAATTACCGATGACCACTTTAACAGCGAGAACAATAAGAGGAGTTTATGTCGGAAGTTTGCAAGAAATGGAAGAATTAATGCAGCTTATTAAAGAAAATAAGATAGACCATCTAAAAGTAGAGAAAAGAAAGGCTTCTGAGGCAAATAAAACTTTAAATGACTTGAAAAATGGAAAAATTAATGGTCTAGTATGTCTCACACATGACCATGAATAAAAAATACCTAATATATTCATTCTTATTTTTAGCAAGTACTTCATTACATAGCTTTGCTGATCATCATGACCATTTTGGTTCAACAGAAGAATATGCGACTGAGTGTCAAGCTTGCGAAGAAAATGTTGAAATTCAAATTTCTAAAACAAAAACTGATAAGGTTTATTTAGAAAATTCCCCTAAGACAAATCTAATTTCAAGATTTGTTAGTTTTAAATCAAAGTCAAATTTATCAAGAGCCCCTCCTCTAAATTAGTTAATTTTTTTATTAACTAATTTTTCATTAAGGAGGAAATATGAAAAAAATTTTAAACGCAATTATAGTATTAATTGCATTTCATTCGAGCTACTCTATAGCTCAAGAGGTTGAGGAAACTGTAGTAATCACTTCTGCATTCATTGATACAGCTGAGATTAATAACCCACTGTACATAATTGATGGTGAAGACTTTGCAGAAAGTGCTACCACTAGTTTGGGTGATTTTATTGACGAATATTTAGGAGTGTCAATAGCAGATTATGGTGCTGCTGTTGGGCAACCAATTATTAGAGGAATGTCAGGTCCAAGAGTTAAAATTCTTAAAAATGGCATGGTAAACCGTGATGTTTCTGGTTTGGGAGTTGATCATTTAAATGACCTTGATCTGAACGATATCCAACAAATTGAAATTATTAAAGGGCCTTCGTCCTTGCTGTATGCAAACGGAACAATTGGTGGAATTATTAATGTTGTTGATGATTGTGTATCGGCATTAAATTATGAACTTCCAGAATTAAGAGTTGGATATGAAACTCAATCTGGAAATGATGGTAATTCAGAATTTATTAATGTTAAGAGTATGGTTGGCGGATTTAACGTCAACTTTGGATACAAAAATACTGAATTTGGTAATTACGATATTCCAAATGGAGCAATAATGCATGAGGAAGAACATCATGATGAAGATGATCACGATGAAGATCACCATGATGAAGATATGCATGAAGAGCACCTTGGATACCTAAATAATTCAGATTACGCTGTAGAAGCTACTAAATTTGGAATATCTAAAGTTGGTGACTGGGGTTATGTAGGATTTTCTGTTGATAATCTTGAAAGTGTTTATGGCATTCCTTTTCATGGAGATGAACATGGAGACGAACATGGAGATGAACATGGCGATGAGCATGATGACGACCACGAAGATGAGCATGGTGATGAACATGGAGATGAGCATGGCGAGGAAAGAATATTCTCATCTACTGATTCTGAAAGCTTCACTATCAAAGGTTCTTACAATGTTAATGGTAATTTAGTAAATAAAATTGACTTTACTTACAGAGACTCTGACTACACTCTTACAGAAGCTCACGAAGAGGAGCATGGTGAGCATGGAGAAGAACATGATGATGACCATGGTGATGACCATGATGATGAACATGCGCCAACAGTCTTTTCAAACCAAGCAGAAGAATATACAGCAATTTTTGATATTTCTAATGCTAACTCAACTCAAAAAGTTGTTGTAAATATTGTTGATGAAGATAACTCTATTGTTGGAGAAGAGGCTTTTATGAACCCAGCCAATAGTGAAGAATTCACAATCGGATATTACTTAAGTAAAGATTTAGGTCTCAATAGTCTAGATCTAGGTATGAGGCTAGATCAAATTGAAAGATCTGGAAGTGTTACTGATGAGGATCATGGAGATGTTGATTATTATAATATTGATGATTCAACAAATAGCTTTGCTATAACTCTTGGAAGAGATTTAAGTGATACCTTAAATGTAAATCTTGGCTATGCAAGTGTTGAGAGACTTCCATCTTCTATCGAACTATTTATGAATGGGCCTCATATGGCTACTGGTAGATTTGAAGTTGGTAATCCAAATCTAAACAGTGAAACTTCAAATAACTTTGATATTACCTTTAACTTTGATAACGGAGATTTCTATGGTTATGCAAGTTTTTATATCACTGATGTAGATAACTATATTGCGCTAATAGATGAAGAAGACGATCATCATGATGAAGATGAGCATCATGAAGATGAAGATGAGCATCATGATGATGAAGATGAACATCATGATGAAGATGAGCATGATGACCATGGTCATGGTAATTTAATCCATGCAAATTATATGCAAGAAGATGCTGAATTTGATGGTTATGAGTTCGAAGTTGGAAAAAGTTTCGACTTAGGTTCAGGCGAGTTATCTTTATCTTTTGGAAGAGATGTAGTTAATGCTAAATTTTCAGATGGGCATAATGTACCTAGAATTAATCCAGCAAGAAACATATATTCTTTATCTTACAAACAAGAAGATCTACTTTTCAAAATGACTCTTAAGGATGTTGAAAAGCAAAATGATTTTGGTGAGGGCGAAACAGCAACTGATTCATATCAAATGCTTAATACAAGGCTTACCAAAACATATAGTGTTGGTGATGGTGATTTAAAAGTATCACTATTTGCTAATAATCTACTTGATGAGGTAGCAAGAAATCATGCATCTTTTGTTAAAGATGAGGTTCCTCTTCCTGGAAGAAACTATGGTTTAAAGTTTAACCTTAATTTCTAAAATAAATAAAACTTAATTAAGGGCTCTTTATGAGCCCTTTTTTATGAAATTTAATCTAAACTCTATTTCATGAACTATTTGGAACTTGCTATAAATCAGATTATTAAAGAGCAGAATATTCCGCATGAATGGAATTCGTTAATAAAAGATGAGCTTAATGGTATTAATTTAACAAATGACTCCAATAGAAAAGATTTAACTGATATTCCTTTTATAACTATTGATGGAGAAGATGCTAAGGATTATGACGATGCTGTTTTCTGTAACGAAAATAAATCTTCTTTTAATCTTATGGTTGCTATAGCAGATGTTGCATCTTTTGTTTTACCCGATACAGAATTAGATAAAGAAGCGTTTAAAAGAGGTACATCAATATATCTTCCTAAAACTGTAATCCCAATGCTTCCAGAAATTATTTCAAATAATATTTGTTCATTGGTTCCTAATGAAAACAGAAACGTTCTTGTTTGCGAAATTATTTTTAGCTTAACCGGAGAAATACAGTCATATAAATTTTTTGAAGCTTTAATAAAATCTTTTAAAAGATTTACTTACAATGAAATTGAGAGCCATAAAATTGATAAGTCTAATATATTTGATTCTATAAAATCCTTAAAAAAACTTACTAAAATGCTTTTGCAGAATAAGACGAAAAGACATGCATTAGAAATAAAATCTATAGAACCTTCTATCAATATTGATGATGCAGGCAACATTATAGATATAAAAATACCGAAAAGATTATTTGCCCACCAAATGATTGAGGAATCTATGATTGCAGCAAATATTTGTGCTGCAAAATTCTTAAAAAAGAATTATGGCTATGGTGTATATAGAGTGCATGAAGAGCCTGAATCTATAAAAATAGAAAACTTAAAGAAGTTTTTTTCTTTGAAAGGCCATTCAAATAAAAAAAACGTAAATACATTAAATTTAATTAAGTCTTTGATTGAGCATGCAAATAAAAATGAAGATAATAAACATCTTAATATATTGATACTGCAATCACTTAAGAGAGCTCAATATTCTACAAAACAAATAGGCCATTTTGGATTGCAGCTAGACCAATATTCTCATTTCACTTCTCCAATAAGAAGATACCCAGATTTATTAGTCCATAGAATGATCAAAAATATTTTAAATAGCTCTAATAATCATTTTGAAGAAGAAAATCTTGAAGAAGATTTAAGTGAGTTATCATCGCTTGAAAAGAGAGCAGAAATATCTTCTAGACAGGTTGGTCAGCAACTCATCTGCTATATGCTTAAAAGATCTGTTGGAGAAGAGTTTTCATCATTTGTAGTAGGTATTGCAGAATTTGGACTATTTTGTGAAATTGATAATTATTATATATCTGGGCTCCTCCACGTTTCAGATCTTAAAAAAGATAGGTATATTTTTGATAGCCAAGCAAATATACTCAAAGGAAGGAATACAGGTAAAACATATAGAATTGGTCAAAAAATAAAAGTTCAAATAGCAAATGTAATACCAGAAGAGAGAAAAATTATATTAATACATAAAAAATGATGAAGGGTAAGGATCGAAGAATTGGTTTTCATAGCATTGAAAGCATTATTAAAAATAATCCCTATAAAATAAAGAAACTCTTTCTTCCTTTTTCTAGGAATGACAAAAGACTAGATAACTTAATTGAACTTTCTAAAAAAAATGGGATTAATTTTGAAATATCAAAGAAATTGAAAAAGGAGCCAGAGGCAATAATTGTTAATGAAGAAATTCTAAACTTTAAAGACTTAAAAAGCTTACTTATTGAATCTGAGAAAAAAGAATTATCAATTCTAATATTAGATAATATTATAGACCCAAGAAACCTTGGCTCATGTATCAGGTCTGCAGCTGTTCTTGATGTTGATGCAATAATAATTAACAAGCATCATTGCGCTCCCCTTAATGATGTTGCTCACAGCGTTTCTGCTGGTGGTGCCGAAGTGGTTAAAATTTTTCATATATCTAATTTAATAAACTGTATTAAGTATTTGAAAGAATTAAATATAAAAATTTTTGGTTTAAGTGAACATGCTAAAGAAAGTTATACAAATAATAGTTTTAAAAGCTCATGTGCAATAATCATGGGATCTGAAGAGTTTGGCATAAGAAAAAAAACTATAGAAAGCTGTGATTTGTTAATAAAGTTGAATGATAATAAAATTTTTAAAAGCTTTAATGTTTCAGTTGCAACTGGGATAATACTTTCAGAAATAGTAAGACAAAGAAAATGCTAAAACAAAGAACATTAAGAAACTCAATTAAAGCCGTTGGTATTGGTCTTCATACTGGTAAAAATATAAATATGGAGTTAATTCCTTCGGATATTAATACTGGAATAAATTTTATAAGAACTGATGTTGACAAAGATCTTATTATTCCCGCAATAGCAGAAAATGTTGGTGATACAAGCCTCTCTACCGCTTTGGTTAAAGACGATGTGAAGATATCTACAATTGAGCATCTTCTTTCAGCGATTGCTGGTTTGGGTGTAGATAATTGCTTAGTAAAAGTAGATGGTCCTGAAGTTCCAATAATGGATGGTAGCTCAAGTCCATTTGTTTTCCTCATTCAATCAGCAGGTTTAGAAGACCAAGATGCTCTAAAAAAGTTCATTAAGGTTAAAAAAGAAGTTACTGTTACTCGTGATGACGCATATGCAACAATTAAACCTTTTGATGGGTTTAAAGTTTCTTTTAAAGTAAGTTTTGACCACCCTGTTCATAAAACACTTCCATCAGAGTCCATTATAGATTTCTCATCTACATCATTTGTTAAAGAGGTTTGTAGAGCTCGAACATTTGGGTCCATGAGTGAAAAAGAATTACTACAATCTAAAAATCTAGCATTAGGTGCAAGCGTCTCGAATGCCATTGTCTTTGGGGATGATGAAATTATTAATGACGAGGGTCTTAGATTTAATGATGAAATAGTAAAACATAAAATGTTAGATGCAATTGGAGATCTCTACTTATTAGGAGGAAATTTGATAGGAGAATTTTCAGGATATAAATCAGGGCATGAGTTAAATAACAAATTACTAAGAAAAATTATCGAAGATGATGATGCATATGAAACTATTGAGTTTGAAAATTCTGAAAATGCCCCAATCTCATATGTTAGACCTCCTTTTGGAGACATTGAGTAATTACTTTTTGAGTAAACACTTTAATTTTTTAAAATGCTAAATATATTTTCTAATATCTTCGGTTCCAGTAACGATAGAATTCTTAAGAAAATGATGTTGCATGTTAATGCTGCTAATAATCTTGAAGATGATTTATCTAAAAAACCTGATTTATATTTTAAAGATCTTAAAAATGAATTAAAGAATTCTTATGAAGAGCATGATAAAAATATTTATGCCATTCTACCTCTTGCTTTTGCTGCGGTTAGAGAGGCAAGCAAAAGGACATTGGGTTTAAGACATTTTGACTCTCAGATGCTTGGTGGTATTTCTCTCGCTGAAGGAAATATTGCAGAAATGAAGACTGGGGAAGGAAAAACATTGGTAGCTACACTTCCTGCTTACCTTAACTCAGTTATAGGAAATAAAGCTATTTTAGTTACTGTAAATGATTACCTTGCAAAAAGGGATGCTGAATGGATGCGTCCAATATACGAATTTTTAGGTTTGACAGTAGGGGTGGTTAATTCAAATCAGATTATTCAAGAAAAAATTGCAGCTTATAAATGCGATATTATTTATGCAACAAATAATGAACTTGGTTTTGATTATCTGAGAGATAATATGGCGCATTCTGTCCAAGAAAGAGTCCAGTGTTCACTTGATTTTGCAATCGTTGATGAGGTAGATTCAATTTTAATTGATGAGGCAAGGACGCCATTAATAATTTCAGGCCCTTCTTCAGAAAGTTCTGATCTATACAGAAAAATTAGGAAATTTATTCCCAAACTTTCCGAACAAGCAAGAGAAGGAACAGAGGAAGAACCGCTTCTTGAAGAAGAAAGAGGTCACTATCTTATAGATGAAAAGAATAGAAGTGTTGAACTTACTGATGATGGATACATTTTAGTTGAAGAACTACTTGAAGATTCAGAAATGCTGGGAGATTCTGAAGGTTTGTACTCAGTCTCTAATCTTCAAATAATGAAATTTGTTCAAGCAACTCTTAGAGCACATTTTTTATTTCAAAAGAATGTTCACTATTTAGTTAGAAATAATGAAGTCCTTCTAATTGATGAGCATACTGGAAGAACTATGCCTGGAAGAAGGATGAGCGAGGGTGTGCATCAGGCATTGGAGTGTAAAGAAAATGTTCCAATTCAAAGGGAGTCTCAAACTTTAGCTTCAACAACTTTTCAGAATTTCTTTAGGCTATTTTCTAATCTATCAGGCATGACAGGTACTGCAGATACTGAAGCAGTAGAGTTTAGTCAAATATATGGCCTTGATGTAATTATTATTCCAACAAATGTTCCTATGATTAGAAATGATCATAATGATTTAGTTTTTTTAACCAAGGAAGCAAAATATAAAGCACTAGTAGAAGAAATTGAATCCTTAAGAGAAAATCATGCTCCAATATTGGTTGGGACAGTTTCTGTTGAATCTTCTGAAGAGGTTTCAGGATTTCTTAAAACAAAGAAAATTCCACATCAAATCTTAAATGCAAAACATCATGAAAAAGAAGCAGAGGTAATAGCAAATGCTGGAAAGCCAGGAATGGTAACTATTGCAACCAATATGGCAGGAAGAGGTACAGATATTGTTTTAGGGGGTAAAAAGGAAGATCAAGATAATTCTGAATGGTCTAAAAATAATGAAATAGTTTTAAATTCTGGAGGTCTTCATATTTTAGGAACAGAAAGACACGAATCTCGCAGAATCGATAATCAATTAAGAGGAAGGTCTGGCAGGCAAGGAGATCCAGGATACTCAAGATTTTTTCTTTCACTTGAAGATGATCTTTTAAGATTATTTATATCAGACAATAGAAGAGATTTATTTGAAAGAATTGGAATGGGAGATGATCACATCGAGCATAAGATGTTATCAAGAGGTATTGAAAATGCTCAAAAGAGAATAGAAAGTAGAAATTTTGATGCTAGAAAAAACCTTCTTGAATATGATGATGTATCCAATGATCAGAGACAGGCTATTTATTCATTAAGAAATCAATTATTAGAAGAAAGTGATATCAGCGAAACAATAAATGAATTAATAACACAAGAATTTAAAAGAATTTCAAATATATATATTCCTCAAGAATCTGTTGAATCCCAATGGAAGAGTAAAGATTTGGATGATTATTTAAAAGAAAATTATAAGCTTGAGACTAATATAGAATCTCTTATTCTTGATGATAAAAAACTATTACCTGAATCTATTGCAAATATTATTATTGATAAGGCTAAAAATACATATAAAGATAAATATCAAAGCCTTGAATCAAATAGGCTTTTGTTAGAAAAACAAATTATGCTTCAAGTGCTTGATGTTCATTGGAAAGAACATCTTGCTGAAATTGATCATTTAAGGGGGAGTATAGGTTTAAGAGCTTATGCTCAAAAAAATCCAAAAAATGAATTTAAACAAGAGGCTTACTCAATGTTTGAATCAATGCTTGATGAAATTGATAGTGAAACTATAAGAATATTATTTGTAATTGAGTTTGCATCTGAAGAAATAGTAGAAAATCTAAAAAGAGATTCAAAAAAACAAGAAGTAGTATTAGAAAAACCAGAAGCAATAACCGAAGATTTACAAACCAATCAACCCTCTCCTATTTCAGAAGAAAAATATGATCCTCAAACTGTCACCAGAAATGAACCAAAATATGGGAGAAATGAGATTGTTAAAATAACCAATGGGCAAGAAACAAAAGATTTAAAATACAAAAAAGCTCAATCTTTAATCGAAAGTGGCGAATGGAGAATTTTATAATCTATTGAAAGATAAAATACTAATCCTCATAGAAATCTTCTGATTTAACTGGCCTAGAAATAATATTTTCTTCGTTAGCCCATGAACCAAAATCAATTAACTTGCATTTCTCTGAACAAAAAGGTCTATATTGATTTTCTCTTGAGTTAGAACAAGGTTTATCACATCTTAAGCATTTATTCATTTATATTCATCCCAAGTAATTTTTGATGTACTTTTATAACTTCAGCATTTAAGTCTTCTATTGTTGAATTATTAAGAATAATCTCATCTGCAATCGATAACCTTTCCTCTCTAGTTGCTTGATTTTTAATTATATTCTCTATGTCTTTTTTCGATTTATTATCTCTTTTGCTGGCTCTATCTATTTGATGATTTATATCACAATCAACAACAATAATTTTATTATAAAAATTTTGTGAGTTGGTCTCAAATATTAATGGAACCATTATTATTTTATATATACTATTTGATTGTTCTATAAATTTTGATATCTCTTCTTTAACTATTGGATGTATGATTGATTCTAATAAGTCTTTTTTATCAGGATTTTTAAAAATTTCACTTCTCAATAAATCTCTGTCTATTTTATTATTCTTATCTAAAAAATTATTACCAAAATTCTCTAAAAAAAGTTTTCTAGCTTTAATATTATTATCAAGGATGCTTCTTGAAATATCATCAGCATCAATAATATCTATTCCAAGCTCATTAAAATATTTACCAGCTGCTGATTTCCCAGAACCAATCCCACCTGTTAGACCGACTATCATCTTTTAATTATAGTCCTTGACATAAAAAAAGGCTCTTAGAAAATTCTAAGAGCCTAAAATAAAAAAGCCTGACGATTTCCTACTCTCACACAGGGAGACCCTGCACTACCATTGGCGTTAACTCGTTTCACTTCTGAGTTCGAAATGGGATCAGGTGGTACCAAGTTGCTATTGTCA
>Ga0115012_10001534_pt1 | contig 13384 bp, 12 predicted proteins | sample TroAtlMetagenome_FD_88706 | JGI IMG/M metagenome (GOLD analysis project Ga0115012, IMG submission 88706) | Marine eukaryotic phytoplankton communities from Atlantic Ocean - Tropical Atlantic ANT10 Metagenome | ecosystem: Environmental > Aquatic > Marine > Oceanic | place: Tropical Atlantic...
AACCCGTGAGCACTTGTTGGAGTTGGGTGGGGTGGCCAGCCCACCCAACGAAGAGGTTCGCAGCCACCGTCGGTCCTTCTGGACCCAAGTTCGCGCCCAGTTGGGCCGGTACGCCAAAGTGAAGGGCCGCGACACGACGGGCATGGCGGTGTTGGCCGCACAACCGCCGTTGTTGGCCTTGGTGATGGGGGTTGTGTTCCCCAAGCCGACGACTGCGTTGATGTTCATGTTGGCGCTTTCCTGTTTGTGGTTTGGCATGTCGGCTTCGGTTCGCGAGTTGATCGCCGATCGGGTCATTTGGTTGCGAGAGCGCCGTGTGGGCGTAGGCGTGCTTCCGTACATGCTCAGCAAGGTTGTGGTTCTGGGCGCTTTGGTGGGTGTGCAATGCGCGGCATTTTCGAGCTTGCTGTTCTGGGTGCTGAACATGGGAGATTACGGTTTTTCAGCCGTTCAGCTCGGGGCCGTTGGCGTATTGACGGGAATGGTCGGCATGTCGCTCGGCTTGGTGGTCAGTGGGTCGTGGACGAGTTCTGAGGCCGCGGTGGGCACGTTGCCCTTGTTGCTCATTCCCCAGATCACCTTTTCATCGATCATGGTCAGCGTTCGTTCGATGAGCGAATTGGCTCAACTCTGCAGTTGGTTCACGGTTCAGCGCTATGCGTTTGATGCCGTCATCAAGTGCGGTGATGAGTTGGCGTACTTCAAGTACGGCCAGTGGCAGCGGCAGCGGGTCTGGGGTTTTCTGTACGAACTGGGCCTGAAGGACTCTTCATCGGCCGATGACATGGGCCTCACCCTGGAGCAGTTGTACGCCTTCATGGGTGGCTTTGTGCTGTTCTTCTTGCTGGTGGCCACCGGTTTGGTGTGGGTGCGCGGGCGGAAGGGCTAAACGGCGGGATGCCGGCTGACCGGGTCAACCCGGTCGGATGCGTTCAAGTCCAGCACATACAGCACCATGTCTTTGCCGTAAAAATGGAATCGACCGCGGTCTTCGAATCCCCAGCTTTGCAGTTGCCGGTTCGCGCCTTCGTTGTCGGTTTCGGTGGTGACTTTCACCTCTGAGTGGCCCCGGGCGAGGAGTTCGTCGAACAAGACCTTGTTGATGTGGCCGCTGATCCGTTTTCCGCGGAGCCCGCGCTCAAAGCTGCAGAACAGGCTTTCTGGGATGCCTTCACTGCCCGAAACGGCGGTGTAGCGATGGGTTTGGATCAGTTTGGAAATCATGGATGGAGACAGCACGCGTGGCAGCGCCGCCCACCCCAAAACCGGCCACATTCGGCGGAAGGTATCGGCCATCATGGCGTCGGTGTCTTGGCTTCCCGCGATGAAGCCCCGGACGGTGCGGTCTTCCTCGTAGACAAAGCCCAAAAAACGGTCGTCATCGATCAGAGATGTGTACAGGGCGCGGAGAAACCGCAAGCCCAGTTGAGCCCACGTCGATTTGCCCATCGCGGCGTAATGCAGGTCGGCCACGGCAATGGCGTCCAGTGCGGCCATGGGGCGGATCCGGCTCATCACTTCGTCATCAACGGCGAACGGGCGAGGGCTCATTCGTCCTGGTGCCGCTTGATGGTGTCCAGAAAGGGTGTTTGATGGATGGCGCGGTGCTGGGCGGCCAGAAAGTTTCCGATTCCGTTTTCAAAGTCGGTGGAGAAGCTCTCGTTCAGCAGTCGTCGAGCAAGGGTCACCGCCACCGTGTGGTTGGGCCCAAATGCGGCCACTGTGCGGGCGAGAGCCTCTTCCAGGTCGGCCGCAACTTCGCCCACCAGCCCCAAGGCCACGGCCTCCTTGGCCGTGATTTTGGGGCATTGCATGATCAGGCGTTTGGCTTGGGCCAGGCCCACATGCTTGGCCAGTCGAAAGGTGGCCATTCCGGGAAGAAAGCCGAGGTGAACTTCGTTGAATTGAAAGTGAGCATTCGGCGTTGCGATCACGGCATCGGCCACCAAGGCCAATTGAGCGCCTCCGCCGATGCATGGGCCGTCCACTATGGCGATGGTGGCCTTCGCCAGCCGTTCGATTCGCACGCAGATTTTCTCCCATTTGTTGAACCCATGGATGTCCATGGGCTCATCGGGTTTGAACTCAGCGAAATCGATGCCGCGTGAAAAACGACCGTCTGTGCCTTGGAAGACGACGACTTTGCAGTCGCTTTCATCATCGAGGTGATTGCACACCGCTGTCAGTTCGCGGACCATCGCCATGGTGATCCGGTCAATGTTGAGCGTGACGCGGGCAATGTCGCCCGCTTCCTCGAAACTCAGGGTTGTGTACATGCGTCTCCTACCACTGCAGCAAAGCGGTTTCGATGGTTGAACCCGGGCCCATGGTCATCATCACACCGGTGTCTCCCGGTTTGATGAGTCCCTCGTTGACGAGTCGTTGGTAACTGAAGAGGAACGATCCGCTTCCCAGGTTTCCGTATTGCCGAAGGATGTTCACCGTATGGCGGACGTCGTGGGCCGTGATGCCAATGTTGTATTTGATGGCGTCGATGACTTTTTTGCCGCCCGAATGGATCAACCAGTGGTTGATGTCGCGGCGCTTCAAACCGTTTCGACCCAACAATCCGTTGATGGGGGTTTCTGTGTGGATGCCCAGCACGTAGGGGACGTCCCTGTCCAAGTAAAACGCGAACTTGCCGTGTTTGCTTTGCCAGTCGTAGCGCATGGCGCCCCAAGCATCCGGGATGATGTGGCTGTAGAAGTCGACCACGCGCGGCATCAACTGGCCGTCGGGTTCTTCAGCGCGCAACAGGACGGCTGCACACCCGTCGCCAAACAGGCTGTTGACCACGCCCGTGGTGACTTCGTCGTCGTACACGTACAAGGCGGAATTCACTTCGCAGCAGACCATCAAGGCATTGCGGCCGGGGTTGGCTGCGCACCAGTTGGCGGTCGGGTTGAGACCGTTCAGGCCGGCGTTGCAGCCCATGCCGACCACATCGGTTCTGTGGCAGTCAACCCGGAATCCCAGGTGCTTGATGAACATCGCGGTGAGGCCCGGGAGCATCAGTCCTGTGGATGTGATGCAACACAAGTAGTCGATGTCAGCGGGGACGAGATCCCGAGGTTTGAGGGCCTTTTCGATGGCTTCGCGGGCCAGTTTGAGGGACCATTTGCGGTGCTTGCGCAACAGGGTTTCTTGATCTTCGTGAGGAACGCCGTCTTCGTTTGGCTCGGGAAGAACCAAGTGTCGGCTTTCAATGTGACCGGCCTGAAACATCGCTCGAACGGTGGGATTCGCTACCCTGAACCGATCCAGGATGTCCTGCTGGGAGTAGCGGTTGGGAGGGTTTGCGGTTCCCACGGAGAGGATTCTGGCTTTCGTCGTGCTCATCGGATGCACAGTTTGCCAGTAAAGCTGGGTTGTGCGCTATCCTGAATCCCCCTCAATCCTGAATTTTTGGCCATGTCTGAACCTTCTGACATCGATGAGAACCTCGGCGAAGTCGACGCCGGGGAAGCGCAAGGCGGGGCAACGGCATCGGAAGGCATCGCGCCTTCCTCGGAAGTCGACCCGGAAACGAACCCGGACGAAGAGGCCGAAGAAGAAATCCCCGAAGAGATTCAGTACGAGGCGGCTGTCGGCGCAACCTCCACAGGCATCGCCACAAACAATGCCCTCAGATCGCTTTCGCGTGCCGCTCGAAGCTTCCTCCTTTACGAGCCGCGCAATCAGGCCATTCGAGACTTCTTGCAGGATTACCGAGAGAACATGAACGCCACATTGGCGGCCCACGGGACGATGGCGTTGGACATCCGACCGTTCGAGATGACCCGCGACGGTGAAGTCGTGTACATCGAACGGGACCGGGAGCGGTCGTTGGCATTTCGGCTGTTTCGAGACGGTGTCCGTCGGATCACCCTTGAACCGGGTGTGGCTTGGGAAGAGTTGTTGCGCTTGCTTGAGATCTTGTCGATTCGCTACACGGGCATTCGGCAGTCCGAAGACGACATTGTGACCCTGCTGTGGAAGGCGGGGTTCAAACACATCGGAATCGTGGCTGTTGAGGGTTTCGTCCCTGAGGAAGAGCGCCCAGAAGGGTCGCTCGCCGATCAGGTCGATCTGGGCAGGGTTAAAAAGAGGCGCCGCCGACCGGGTGTGGCTCACATTGATGCGCCCCCGGATTTTGATTCGCCGTTTCCGAATTTCGATGAGCAGGCTTCCGCCGAGTGGGTTGAGGTGCCCCAGGACCGGTTGGCCGCGATTGCATCGGAGGCGGATTCGCTTCACCTTCCGAAGACCACCGTCCACCTGATCTCTCGCCTCTTGAGAGTGGTTCAAGATGCCACCGACCCCACGGAGTTGAGCGACGTATTGCCGTTGATCAACGAAGTTCGAGACTTTTTGCTGTCTGAAGGTCAGTTGGAGCATTTGACCGCATTGGTGCGGGTGTTGGAGTCGCATCGAGATTTGAACGAGGACGAGATCGATGCGGTCTTGGGCCGATGCGCCGACACGCGGGCGTTGCGCCGCATTTTGCAGTCGGTGGGCAAAGGGTCAGAAACCCTGCCCCCTGAGTTGGTCGAGTTGCTGGAGATGATCCCGTCGGAACACCTCCAGCACCTGATGGATTTGCTGGTCGAGGAACGAGGTTCGGCATCGCGGCGACTCACGCGGTTGCTGATTGAGCATTTCGTCCGCGAAACGTGGGATCCGGGGTTTGTTTTTGAGCGGATGCACCGCGAAGTTTCGGGCGTGTTGGTCGACATTCTCAGGGCGACCAGTCGCGCCATTCCGGACCGCTCTTTGCAGGAGGCGGTGCAGCTCGCCAGCCACCAAGCGCTTGAAGTCCAGATGGAGGTGCTGTGGGTGCTCGGTCGCTCCGACGATGAGGCGTTGGTGGAAAGCACCTTGTTGCAGATGTTGAACAGCGACTACGCCGAAGTGCGCGTTCGGGTCTTGGAGTACCTCCATGATTATGGCAGCAAGGCGGTGTTCCAGCCAACGGCCGATATGGTTCAAAAACGCTCCACTCGGGGCATCACTGATCGGGAATGCGAAGCGGCCGGCAAGGTGCTTTCGGTGGTTGATCCGGACCGCGCCAAACCGATGATGCTCGAATGGATTCGTCCTCCGGGGATGTTCAAGCGGTTTGTCGAAATGCCCGGTGCTCAGGCGATGCAGCGGACGGCCATGCATGGGTTGGCCGACGTTCCTGGAAAAGAAGTCGACAAGGTGATTCGCTGGTTGTCCGAGCGGTGCGCCGAGGAAATTTACAAGGTGTGCATGAAAACATTGGTTCATCGACGGAAGGAGGGCTTGAGCCGTGACTGACGACGAACCATGGGTCGAGGATGCGGTGGAGGATCCGGTGACCAACCACGACGATGAGATCCTGGAGTCCCAGGAGCGCTTGGGTCAGGCCTTGGACAAGGCGCGGGCCGGGGAGGACCGGGCGCTGGCTGTGGCGGTTCGTGAAGACGGAGAGAAGTTCGTTCGGGTGTTTTATGGGCTGTTGCGCATGCTCCGCCTGCACGACCTCGACAACGAAGCCTTCGCCAGACCCATTTCCGATCTTTCCACCACCGTGGAACAGTTGTGCGGGTTGCTGGGTGCGGTCAATGTGGTCTGCGTCGAGGAACAGGTCTACCTCAATGACATTCGAATTCGATTCGATGAGAGCGCAGAAAGCGGCCGTATGATGGGCGCGGAATTGCTGCGTCATCGGATCGGTGGCATCACCATGCATGCGCCGCTCAGCGAAGAGCAGATTCGAAGAATGGTGGAGATTTTCGCGGAAGAGCCCGATGAAACTGCGCCGAGAACCGCCATTGCGACCGCGCTCAGCAAGGCCGGTATTGAACAAATGGAGTTGTTTGGTGTGTTCCGGTTTCGGGTCACCGGCGAAGCCAAAGTGGATCACACAACGACCAGTTCAAGGCACAGCGAAGAAGAGGTGGTTGCCATCGTTGACCGCGGCGCCGACCTTGTTGAGGACAGCCTCGACAACTTGGGCGCAAGCCGCATGCCGAACCCGCTCCCTTTGCGTCGAGTCGTCACCGAGATCATCGAAGGCGGTGTGGGGGCTGAAGGGCTCTGGGACGAACCGGGCGCCATCAATCAGTTTGGCGCTCACGTCGTTCGCGTTTCGCGATTGTCCCTGATCATCGGACGTGCCCTGGGCTTGAGCGATGAAGCGCTGCAGGATTTGGGGGTGGCTGCTTTGTTCCACGACATGGGGTACGGGGCGCGTGAAGGTGCTGTGGCGGCCACGGCGACATCCGCGGCCATCGAGGGCTACACCCCGCCGTATGAGCGCCATGCGGCGGCCGGAGCCCGTTTGCTTTTGCGGCAGCGAGGCTTTCACCCGGCAAAGATTCAGCGCATTCTTTCGACCTTGGAGCATCACGACGACTTTGATGGTCCCGTTGGCAAGCCATCGTTGTTCGCTCGGATCATTCGGATCGCGGAAGATTTCGACAATTTGATCCGTTCGAATGGCGGCGGTTTGACGTCCGGGGATGCGTTGTCTCGCATGGTTCCGCACGCCGGTACCCGCTACGATCCGGACCTTTTGCAGTTGTTTGTGAATGCCCTGGGCAAACACCCGCCGGGCACCATGATGTTGCTCAACGAAGGGTCGATTGCGGTGAGCATTGGCGTGTGTCGCAACCGGGCTACGTTCGACAAACCGGTGGTTCGGGTCGTTCGTGATTCGGCGGGCAATGTGCCCGAAGATGACGTGGTCGTTGATTTGGCCAAAGAAAGCGGCGTTCGATTGGTTCTGAACTCGCGCCCGGAAAGCCTGAAACGTTAGCTTCGGCGGCGGTTTGCGTACAGTTGGGCTTGGGTCTTTCGCTCGTCAGCGAGCGACCTGTCTTCGGCCGCTGCATCCACGATTCGTTTGGCGGCGGCAGTGGCGGCTGGATTCCCTTGGATGGCTTTCGCCCATTGCAGTCCGAAGACCAAAGGGTCGCCCTCAGATGCGACGCCGAGGCCCCACCTTACGGCATCTGCACTCGAAACGGTGCGCCCTCCCAAGATGACCTGTTTGGCGATCGATGCGCCGAGAAGACCGGTCAGGCGGGTGCTGCCACCCGCCGCGGGAATGATGCCAAGTGAAGTTTCAGGAAGCCGAAACATCGCTTGGGGTCCGACCACGCGAAGGTCGGCCGCAAGGGCGAGCTCAAACCCCCCAGCAACGGCTGGGCCGTTGACCACCGCGATGGTGACAACGGAACTCCGAGCAATCTCGGTGAACACGGCCTGGCTGAGCAAGTTTTCCGCATCTTTGGGCGTCGCGTCACTCATTTCGTCCAAGTCAGCTCCGGCGCAGAATGCACCCGGGTGCAGGGAGTGGAATGCGATCACTTCGCACTGCTGGGCCAAGCTGCAAAAGGCCTCTCGAATCATCGTGAGGTGGTCCCGGTCGTAGGCGTTGGCTTTCTCGGGTCGATTCAGCCCGATCAGCCCAATTCCGTCCTTGATTTTTGATTCTATGGCCATGAACCCTCGTCGAATGCCTTCCAAGAGAGCATACTTTGAGCATGGAGTTGCGTGAACAACTGGTGCACGATGCGGTGGAAGATTGTCCATACTTGGACAATCAGTCGGCGCGCATGCCGCTGCGTTGGCAGATGCGCAGCCTCAGTGGTCAAGAATTGGATGCAGCTCTCTCGTCGGGTGACCGTAGGGTGGGGCGAATGCTCTATCGAACCCAATGCCCGGAGTGCTCTGCGTGCGAGCCGCTTCGTGTGGTCGTTCCGGAATTCAAGCCCAGCAAATCGCAGCGGCGGGTCTGGAGCAAAAACCAGGACATCAAGGTGACCGTGGGTCCCGCGGTGTACTCCGAAGAACGCTTGGAGTTGTACAACCGGCACAAGCTGGAACGGGGGTTGTCCAAAGACGGCAAAGCGATGACCCCGCAAGGGTACGAAGGGTGGTTCCTTCGCAGTTGTGTTCAAACCGTGGAGATGTGCTTCGAGTTGGATGGAAAACTGGTCGGCGTCAGCATTGTGGATGTCGGTGCCCGCGACTCGTCCAGCGTGTACCACTTCTTCGATCCGGACGTGTCCAACCGTTCGATGGGGACGTTTTCTGCGCTGGTTGAAATCGCTTGGAGCCAAAGCCGAGGCGGTCGATACCACTACCTGGGTCTGTACGTGGGCGGTTGCGATCGGTTGAACTACAAAGCCAGGTTCAAGCCCCATCAGCGTTGCATCGATGGCGTATGGGCCGATCCCGAAGGGGCGCCAAATGAGTAAGGGTCGTCCCCCGTGCGCCGGACTGTGGAACACTCCAATGATTCAGGTCAACGGAGACGTGACCACGTGTTGTCTGGATGAGCATTTGGAAAACAAGATCGGCAACACGCGGGAACAGACTCTGGCTGAGATGTGGACCGGTGAAACCATGGAGAAGTGGCGCTTGGCGCAAGTCGAGGGCCGCTTTGAGGACTCTGGACCGCTGTGCACCCGGTGCAACTGGCGGTCGGCCGGAGCGTACCCGCCCGATAAGGTGGAAGCCTGGCGCAAGAAGAATGGTTAAATCTTTCCGGCCGCAGAGACGAACACTATGACCGCAGCAATATCCACTCACAACCTCGGGAAAATCTACCGCGTCGGTTTCTTCATGCGACGGGTGGAAGGCTTGCGTGACCTGAGCCTTGAGGTGGGCCGTGGGGAAGCGTTTGGCTTCATTGGTCCCAACGGAGCGGGAAAGACCACGACCATCAAGATTCTGATGGGCTTGCACCGCTCGACATCGGGCTCAGCCTCGCTGTTTGGAGTCGATGTCAATGACCCAAGCGCACGGACGCGCGTCGGATTTTTGCCGGAACGGCCCTATTTTTATGAGCACCTGACCGCGCGGGAAGTGCTCCATTTCTACGGTCAACTGTCCGGATTGGACTCCGCGTTGCGGACCGAACGGATTGAGACGTTGTTGGAGCGGGTCCAGTTGACGCGCTTCGCTGATGTGACGCTCGCCAAATATTCCAAGGGCATGCTGCAGCGGGTCGGACTGTGCCAGACCTTGTTGCACGACCCCGAATTGATTGTGCTGGATGAACCGATGAGCGGCCTGGACCCCGTGGGCCGCGCCCTGGTGCGGGACCTGATCATCGAGCAGCGCGAAGCCGGCAAGACCGTGTTCTTTTCCAGCCACATCCTCGCGGATGTTGAAGCGATTTGCGATCGCGTGGCCATTTTGGTGGGCGGTCAACTTCGGGAGTGCGGTCCCATCGCGGATGTGGTTGCGGATCGGGATTCTTTGGAGCAGGTGTTGGTTGGTGAGATGAGCAAGGTCACCGATGAGTCCAGCCTGGGGGTGTTGTGATGCGCCGCCTGTTTGCTTTGGCTCACAACACCTTTCGCGAAGCGGTGCGGGACCGGGTTCTGTACTCAATTCTGTTTTTCGCCATCGGGGTGATTGCCCTCAGTCTGGTGATGCAAGAGATCACGGTTGGGGACCGAGACAAAGTGGTTCGGAGTGTGGCCCAAGGCGCCATCGCGGCCTTTGGTTCGCTCATCTCGATGTTCTTGGGGATCAGTTTGGTCTTCAAGGAAGTTGAACGGAAGACCGTCTACACGATTCTTTCCAAGCCCATTCCCCGGTGGATGTTTGTTCTCGGGAAATACCTGGGAATGATGATGACGCTCTTGGTGCAAGTGGCCGTCATGATGGCCGTGTACACCGTGCTGCTCACCATTCAACAGACATTTCCGCCGGCTGTGGTGTACGTCTCAGGCTTGATGTTGATGTGCGAGTTGATGCTCCTCACTGCCTGGGCCACCTTGTTTTCGACCTACTCTGCGCCGACGACGGCCGCCGGATTTACGCTGGCCGTGTTCTTGATCGGGCACTTGGCCGATGACATCTGGACGTACGGCAACCAATTGGAAAACGAAGCCGCTGCGGAAGTCGCCCGGTGGTTGTACTGGGTTCTTCCGAACTTTGAGATGTTCAACATTCGCGACCATGCCGTGCATGAAATGGCGATTCCATGGAGCCAAGTCGGCGGGGCCGCAGCCTACGGGTTGTGCTACACCGCTGCGGTGTTGGGCCTTGCCATGTTGGTTTTTGAGCGCCGCGACCTGAAGTGAAGCGGACCGTGCCCTGGGTGGACCTTGCTGGTTCGTTGAGCACCGCCTTGGTTTCGGCCCGCGTTGGCGCGGTGATGAATTCGGGCCGGCTGGTCGGCGGCGCTGAAGTCGCTCTGTTGGAGTCTCGGGTCGCGAGATGGATGGGCCGAAAACACGGGGTTGCCGTCTCATCGGGCACCGCGGCCTTGGAGTTGGGGCTGACCGCCATGGGCGTGGGTCCGGGCGACGAAGTTGTGGTCCCGGCGGTGAGTTTTGTCGCCACCGTGGGTTCGGTGCTTCGCGTGGGCGCGACACCGGTCGTGGTGGACATTGGCGAGGCCGGCCCTTGGATGGACCCGAAAGCCGCGGAGGATGCGATCACCGGCAAAACCCGAGCGGTGATTCCCGTTCATCTTTTTGGAAGCCTTGCGCCCCGATTGAAGGTGGGCGTGCCGGTGCTTGATGATGCGTGCCAGTCTGTGTGTCCGGGCGGCCCTTCGGTGGGGGCGATGACGGCGCTCAGTTTTTACCCCACCAAAGTGTTGGGCGGGCTGGGTGAAGGAGGCATGGTGGTCACGGATGACGGGAACGCTGCGGAGAGACTGCGACGGTTGCGGACCCACGGAATGGATGCGGAGGGCCTTGTGGTGGAGATTGGCGGGACAAACGCGCGGCTCGATGGTGTGAGTGCCGCTGCCCTCAACGCGCGCATGGAGTCCATGGGCTCAGAAATCCTGCGACGCCGTGCCATTGCAGAGGCCTATGACGCTGTGCCCGGCATTGCCCCGGTGGCTCGCACCGAAACCAGTCCAGTGGCGGTGTACGCAATTCGACACCCGCGCCGCGATGAGTTGGCGCGTTCGCTTGGCGAAGCCGGTGTGCCGACGCGGGTGTATTACCCTCAACCCGTGCACGAACACCCCGCCATCTCTCCGCGCGTTCGCGTCGTTGGGTCCCTTGAACGGGCGGAGTCATTTTGCGCGGAAACGTTGGCCCTGCCGTGTCACGGCGGGATGTCCGCAGACGACCTTGAGTACACCGTCAAAGCATTGGAGCGTTTGCTGTGAACGATTTGTACGTATTGGCTGAAGTCTTTGCGGTGTTGGTGGGTTTGTGCGTGGGGTCGTTTCTCAATGTGGCGATTGCCCGCATGCCGGAAGACCGTTCTGTGGTCCGTCCGCCCAGTCATTGCCCAGCTTGCGGCGCAGGCATTCGGCCCTACGACAACATACCGGTGCTCAGTTGGGTCTTTCTTCGCGCGAAATGCCGGGACTGCGGGACTTCAATTTCTGCGCTGTACCCCATGATTGAGTTGCTGACAGGAATGCTGTTTTGGCTGGTGTTTCATCGGTTTGTGGCGGGACCTCAGGACCTCAATGCCGTGCACTTGTTTGCGTTCGGGGGCATGGCGGTGTTCGCATCCATGATGGTCGCCATGACGTTCATCGACCTGCGCCATTGCATCATTCCCGATGAGTTCAGCATTTACGCAGTTCCTGTGGGGCTGGCTTTTGTGTGGGGCTTTGATGCCCTGGGCGGGAGCCACCCGGTGGTGGCCGGTTCCCTCAACGATGCGTTCGTTGGTGCGGCGGTGGGCGGCGGCGGCTTGGCGCTGGTGATGGGCTTGTATTGGTTGGTTCGCCGGGAAGAAGGGATGGGCATGGGGGATGTGAAGTTGCTCACCATGATGGGCGCATTCTTCGGTGCGCTGCCGGCGATTCCATTCATCGTGATTGTGTCGTCGATGGCGGGTGCATGCGTGGGGCTCCCGATTGCTCTGTTGGGCAACAAAGGGCTCCGTGTGGCCATGCCTTTCGGTCCATTTCTTGCGTTCGGCTCTGTGTTGTATGTGTTGCACGGACCCGAAATCGTGGCGCGGTACTTCCCTGGAGTTGCGTTCCTTCTCCAGTGATTCTCAGTCGTGAGCTGCCCTTGCGGTACAGTGATGGCTCAGAGAGGGATTGCCGGCGATGCGACGATGGTATTGGTTGAGTTTGGCGTGGGTGGGCTGCGGAGCGGCCGAATTGAAGGTCGATGACTCCTACGATGAACTGCCCGATGCTGCGGAGCACGCGTGGGAGTCGTACAGTTTCGACGACCGAAGCGACGATGTTGCCTGTTCGGGTCTGGGCAGCGAAACGGCATCGGTGGATGAGGTCGTGTTCGCTCAAACCCACCCCATGGCTCCGGAGTGGCCCTTCTTCTTTCTCGTTGCGGACCGCCCGGCCCTGGTCGAGGTGACGGTCACGGGCGAGGGGGCTGCACCGGAAGTGTCGATCACGGGGTTCATCGATGGTGAGCCCGTGGAAACGTTGTGCATGGCTGGGCCGTCGTCGTTGCCGGAGGCGGTGGACGAAACCGAGCGGGGGACCGCCGATCGTTTTTCGGTCACCCTTCCGACTGCGTGGTTGCAGCCGGGGCTTTCCGTGGAGATTCAGGCGGGAGATTCATCGGCCATCTACGACGCCGCAGCGCTCGGACTGATGCACGCCCCAGAGCTCAACTTGATGCTCGTGATGATGGATGTGGTCAACTACAACCGGGATGATTTCGATCTCGCCTTGTACGACCCTTTGCCGACCTTTTTGGAAGATCTCGCGGGAGCCATGCCCTTGGCAACCACTCGCCTGGGTCGGCACGCCGTTCGGATGCCCCTGCCAAAGATTGTGGTGGGGAGCACAGAGGTGGATGATGGTCAGCCCCCGGTTGTCCTCACCCAACGGCTGTGCGACGAAGGGGAGGTCCCCGAAGCCGATGATTGCGACGGGACCAGTCCCGTGGGCGTATGGGACGTCAATGCCGCCGCACTTCGGTACATCGATGCGCTCCAGCACGCCAATGGCCATTGGGGCAGTCACTTTTATTACGGTCATACGGGGGCGTTGTTCCCCGGCGGTTGGGGGGGCGGCAAAACCTTTGTGTCGGCCGACTACACCTGGGTCACCATCCACGAAATGGGGCACGCCGCATCCTTGCCTCATTGGGGCGACGTGTTTTTGCCCGAAGAGCAAGACGATGCTTGGTACGAATACCCGTGGGGTGGCGTTGGGTTTGACGGCGGGGGCCGGGGTCCCACGTGGTCGTACATTCAGCACCGGGATCTGTTTGTTTCGCCCACGTGCGAGGTGGACTGGAGCGAGGCCTTTGGTCTGGAACGTTCGGATGCCATGCAGCGCAACAACAGTTGCGCGGAGTGGTGGGAGGACGGCGAAGGTCCCTGGGACGGGTTCTCTGACTTTTCGGCCTACGCCATGTTTCGGTACATCACCGGTGCACTCACCAATCAGCGCGGTTGGGTGACCGACCCGGTTCACGGTGAGATCGAGTACAACCTGCCGGCCCAAAGCGGCTTTCCT
>Ga0115012_10001536_pt1 | contig 13373 bp, 13 predicted proteins | sample TroAtlMetagenome_FD_88706 | JGI IMG/M metagenome (GOLD analysis project Ga0115012, IMG submission 88706) | Marine eukaryotic phytoplankton communities from Atlantic Ocean - Tropical Atlantic ANT10 Metagenome | ecosystem: Environmental > Aquatic > Marine > Oceanic | place: Tropical Atlantic...
AGCGGTGTGCTGTCCAGGCCTTGAGGGTGGCCGGAAAGTCGATCTGGGGTGTGCAGTTTCACGCTGAGATGACGGAGGGTGAGGCCGTCGATCTCGCCACTCGACGGATCACGGGTCGACCGGACCTCGGATTTGACCTGGAGTCCAAGCTTGCGGAATCCCGTGATTCGACGGCCCTTGCCCATCAGTTGATCGAGAACTTCCTGGGTCCTGCGTGATCGCGCTGTTGGGCCTTGTGGGGGTTGCGCTCGCACAGTGCGAGGTGACGTTGCCAGCTTTGGCAGAGGGTGAACGATGGTCTGGTGTGTTCACGGTGGATGACACCGATGCAGATTGTCGTCGTGTTGATCTTGGTCGTGTGACCCACCACAGCATCGGCTCGATAAAGGGTGTGATTCGCCAGTGGGATGACGGGCGCGAGCGGTTCGGCAGAGAGCGTCTCGTCCGTGTTGGGGAGCAGTGGGCTGTCGAGTTGCCTGAGTGGCGTGAGGGAGACCGACTCAAGCTCAAGGTGTCACTCGAGCCTGCTGATGTGGGCGACCTTTGGTTCGAGCCTCGAACATCGCTGGGGCGCCCCAATCGGGTCGAGGTGGCGTGGTCTGTGGATGGGGTGCCGGTGTTTGGGTCTGCCGGAACGGTTTCGCTGAGAACCACCCAGGTATGGGAGAGCGTCGCGGGTCCCGGGACCTTTGCCGTCTTCAGCCCAGTTGGGGCTCATGTCGATGAGTGCTGGTCGGATTCATCGTCCTCGAGCGAGGGCCAGCCTTATGGGTGCGTCTGGAGTCTCAAGAGCGGTGAGGGAGGCTCTCTCTCTGTATCCTGGGTGGAGGACAGCGTTGGCCTGAGCAGCGAGTGGAGTCTGGACGATGGTCAAGTGCTCAGCATGGAGGGCGCGACATTCTTGAGTGATGCAGAGCCCGGACCGAATGGGGACTTTCTGGGGCCAGGGGAGGTGGTGATCCATCTCGACCAGGTTGGCGGCGTACAGGTGGACCCTGTGGCACTGAAAGAGGTAGAGGTGGCGGCCAAGCTTGTGAGCATTCCAGAGCCAGGATTAGGGCTTCGGTTTAAGGGTCGACAGCTCGATGACACATTGGTTCGGGACATCCTCAGCTTGGTTCAGGAGCAGGTTCAGAATGGAGGTCGCGTTGGTGGGCACCCGCTCAAAGCGAGACCACTCATGGACGTCCGGCGCTCTGGGTGGGCGACACCATGGGAGCAAGCGCTGCTCCTGAGTCGCTATCTCGGTCAGGTCAAGCTCAATGCGACGGCTTTTCCTGTACGACCTACTGCGAGCGGCGTCGCAGTAACGGGTGCTCCTGAGGGCTATACGCATGCCGTGGTACACGTGGAGGCAGGTGAGCACAGCTTCTGGCTAGACCCGTCCTGTCGGTCCTGCGCGGCAGGCGAGATCACACCAGGCTTGTGGGGTGGTCAGGTCTTCTCAACTCGGCGTGACCGGATGCCCGAAGGGTCTCAGTCCCGAAGGTAGGGGAATCCCTGTGGCTTCACGACGAAGGTGGAGCAGGTGGCCTTCTTCACCAACTGTTCGGACATGCTGCCCAGGAAGAGGCTTTTGATGCCCGACCCACCATGCGTTCCGGTGACGATCAAGTCCAGTTCATGCTCATCGATGAGGGCGAGCGTGACGTCCAGCCAGTCACCGCCCGTCACCAGCATTTTGAGCGGTACGGACTGCAGCTTCCGGCCCGCTTCGCGAGCCCGATCCTGCTCGAGCTGTACTGCATCGAGAATGCGCTTCTCTCCATCACGGATGGATGACTCGATGACGTCATCATTTGGGGCAGACACCAGACGCTTCTTAAACTCTTTGTCCATGTCTTTGACCACGTGGAGCACAAAGAGCTTCGCGTTGTTGTCGCTCGCGAGCTGTAGCGCTGTGGACAGCGCGGCGTGGGAGACTTCAGAGAAGTCGATGGGAACCAAGATGCGTTTGAATGCCTGCATGAGTAGCCTCCAGTCCTGTGGACTCTACAACGATCCGCCCTGAGCTGCCGGCCCAGCGATCAGAAACTTGTGCCTCGGACCGCGTGCGCCGAGCGCATACAGATGCAAAGAGCCGTCGAAGGTGGCCACACCCACAGTCGGGGCATCGGTCGCTGGGGAGTTCGCGAAGTGAATTGAGTACGCGTCCTCGTCACCCTCGTACAGTGGCTCTGGCTTGCCGTCGGGGAGTGAAACAACCCAGGCTGGGCTGGCTGCTGCGGCGCTGTCAGATTGCCGACTGAAGACAACCCAAGCGTCTTCGCCATGGCCCTGCATGTCGAGGGTGCCGATGTCTACCTTCGGCAGTATCGTTTGTTCCTCAGGTGCTTGTCCGGGGCGTGCAATGCAGAATCGGAAGCCCTTCCCGGAGGACGGAATCCACGCGAGTGCGAGTCCATCCGAGATCTTGGCTGCCACCTGTGCGCGACCTGGGAAAGATGCAGGAACGCGCATGGGTTCTCCCATCCCCTTGGGACTCACAGGCACGATGACCCCACCCTTGCTCAGGACGTATGGTTGAGGGCCGGGGACGAAGCCTCGGGCGGTGGGCATGGTCTTGCCGAACACTGGCTCGAGTCCCTCATCAGTCAGCTTGTCCACGCGGATGGTGGGTCCGTGACGAGAGATGCCGTAGAGATAGATTTCGTCATCATGGACGCGAAGCTCGGGTCGAACAACCGGTGCGTAGCCCAGCTTGACAGAGCGGGTCTCTGTGACTTTTCCACCACGACCGAGTGTGGCGAAATTCACGATGGCGCCACCAGGCCGGTCGAGCAGAGTCATGGCTGTGAAACCAGACCCACAAGCCACGACTGTGTTTGAGACTGCGAGATCGGCGGGTACGGGAAGACGCCCAGTGGTTCCGTTGAAGGGCTTGCCAGCCGTGCCGTAGGCAACTCGAAGTGAGGGTTTTCCTTGGCGGTCGGGGTTCTCCCAAGCGATCGCCACCTTCGTGCCGTTGGTTGCAATCTGAGGGTCCTCCACGTGTAGCGAGGCCACACCCACGTCCTCGGCTTCGGTCTTCGCGTCGAGGCTGCCGTCGAGCTGCGCATCGGTGAGGTTGGCGCCCTTGAGGTCGGTTTCCTCAAACTCAGCGTCGGTAAAGTCTGCACGTGTGAAGTCTGCTCCGGCGACCTTGGTCGAGTGGAACTGCGCCTCCGTCAGGTCAGCAGAGTTGAGACTGGCGTCTGAGAGATCAGTCTGCGCCAGTGCTGCGCCTTGAAGCTTGGCGCGGGTGAGGTCTGATGCGCTCAGGCGAGTTCGGCTGAGGTCGGCCCTGCTCAGGTTGCTCTCGCGCATCTGTGCACCGGACAGGTCGGCGTCGGTGAGATCCGCCTCGGCCAGGTATGCCTCAGCAAGATCAGCAGAGTTCATATTGGTCTTGACCAAGATGGCCCGCTTAAAACGTGCACCGGTGAGGATGGCTCGAGCCATGATGCCGTCTGAGACGTCCGCATCGGTCATGTCTGCACCGGCGAGATCTGCGTCTGAGAGGTCGGCCTCTCCGAGGTATGCATCTCGCCATCGAGAGCGCATTCCAGAGATGTTTTTCAGTACGGTTCCGGTGAGATCTGCGCCGCTGAGATCTGCCTGAGTCAACTCGGCATCTGTCAGGTCACAGCCGGACAGATCCGCCTTCTGTAGGTTGACCCCCGTGAAGTTCACACCCTTCAGATTCTTGTCCGCGAGGTCCACGGCAAAGAGGTCGATGCGCGAATTCATCCCACGCGCGGCATTGAATTCGCTGACTTTTTCTTGTTCCAGAAGCTCGAGCAGTTGCACGGGAACCTCCCCATATTTGAGGCTCATCCGCTATCGCACCCAGTGTTGCGGAGCACGTGTGATGTCGGATCCGTCACACCTTCGATGCAATCGGCACCAGAGGGCTTCGCTTCCGACTCGATTCGAGGTAGGCTCGCGACATGCTGAACTGGATGCCAATGACTCGCGGGTGGGGAGGGACTCGAAAAGGAGATTCTCATGCGCGGAATGAGGACGCTTACGTCTTGCTGGACCATCCTGTCCGCACCCGGGGCGTCGCAGACAGGGGCTGTGTCTATGCAGTGAGCGACGGTGTCAGTACTGTCGCGGAAGGCCACTGGGCCAGCCAACTCACGATCAGCCGCTTGAGCCAGTTCTTCGATGCGCATACGGAACCATCTGAGACCTCCATGACTGCGATCTTGTCGGAGATCGACTGGGAGATTCGTGGTGAGCGCTCAGGGCGTGCGGCCTGCACCGTGGCTGTGGCCTGGCTTCAAGACAATCGGCTTCAAGTGTTTCAGGTGGGCGACTCTCATGTGTTTCTGCTCCGAGACGGGACGGCACGTTGCCTCACTGAGTTGGAAGGTGAGGGGGGCAAAAAGCTCGATCACTTCCTCGGGATGGGTCCTGCAGTGTCCGAGGTCGTGCGCGTCTATGAGCAGGAGGTTCAGGCTGGCGATGCGCTGTTGCTTGCAACAGACGGCGTCACCAACCTGGTGTCGGAGGCGGAATTTGAGACGCTCTGGGCCAAGTCTCTGGGGGACCCCGCGGCGTGCACAGAGGCCATTCTTGCTGCCGTCGCACGTCAGCAGGGATCAGATGACGCCACCATTGTGGCGGCCCTCGTTCTCTGAACTCAAGGATAGACGGGCCGGGAGAGGCCGATGATCTCCGCGATGAGGCGGACGCACTGTGCGCTGTACCCGTACTCGTTGTCGTACCAGGCGTAGATCACAGCCTTGTTTCCCTCAACGATGGTTGCCGTCGCATCGACGATGCTCGCGTGATCGTTGCCGACTTGGTCGATGCTCACAACGTCCGGCGCAGCAGTCCAGTCCAGTTGGTCCTGAAGCGCTCCCCCCATTGAGGCTTGACGAAGGTACTCATTGAGTTCCTCCCGCGTGGTCTCTTTGCCGAGGGTGAGGTTGAGAATGGCCAGCGAGACGTTCGGTGTTGGAACTCGGATCGCACTGGCGGAGAGCTTGCCGGCCAGGCTCGGGAGGGCCTTCGCTGCGGCTGATGCTGCGCCGGTACTTGTGATGACCATGTTCATGGCAGCACTGCGGTTTCGGCGTGCTTTGGGATGGTAGTTGTCTGTGAGGTTTTGGTCGTTCGTGAACGCATGCACGGACTCAATGTGGCCGCTTACAATCCCAAATCCATCTTCGAGCACCTTCAGCGGGGGCACAACGGCATTTGTTGTGCAGCTCGCCGCCGAGAAGATGGTCTCGCTGGAGCTTACGGTGTGATTGTTCACACCGTAGACGATGTTCGGGATGTCTCCCTTTCCGGGCGCAGTGAGGAGGACCTTCGCGGCACCCTTGGCGTCGAGGTGCCGTCCGAGGCCTTCACGGTCGCGCCATTTACCGGTGTTGTCGATGATCATCGCATTGTTGATGCCGTGGGCGGTGTAGTCCATCTCTTCTGGTGAGTTGGCGTACAGGAGCTTCACGCGGTTTCCGTTGATGATGAACTCATTGTTTTCGTAGTCCAGGTCGATGCTCCCCTGGAATGGCCCATGGACGGAGTCTCGCCGAAGGAGGCTGGCCCGACGGGCCAAGTCATTACCACCTTTGGGACGAACCACGACTGCACGAAGGCGAGCCTTGTCTCCGCCTCCGACCTTGTTGACGAGCATTCGAGCGAGGAGACGACCGATGCGACCGAAGCCGTAGAGCACCACGTCCCGAGGCTCACTCAGGATGCCTTGCTTCGCGTCGGTGATCTCGGCGAGGGTGCTGTCGACAAAGCTGATGAGGTCCTGACCGTCATCACGTGCCGCACTGACCAGCTTGCCCACGTCCACTCGAGCGGGAGCGAGGTTGAGCTCGACCATGCGCCTCATGACAGCCTCTGACTCGGCCATGTTGATGGCCTGGGCGCCGTCAAACTTACGGGCGTACTTGTGGGCCTTGATGATTTGGATGGGATCCTTGTTTTGCAGCGGCTTCCCATAGACGGTCGTGATCACACTGTGCTCACGGTAGAGCTTTCCGATCAGCGCCACCATCCGTTCGGCATGCTCTTCGCGTTGGGTCCAGTCCAAAAAATGCGTGTCAGTGATCATGGCGTTGACCTCCCATTGGCGCGCCTCAACTACTCAGTTTTGGGGGCGAACGCCCACACTTTCTGAGCGAGTCGGGGTGTCGCGAGGGTGAGGGGATTCGGCTGGAGGCGTCGCCAGCTTTGGTGACCTACCGAGTGTCTCGGAGTGCGGCCTTGACTCGATCGAGGCATTGCGCAGGGGAGGGGAAGTCATCGTCGGATTTTTGAGCGACAACTCGCCCATCGACGCGGACGGTGAACTCACCCTTGGCGCCAGAAATCAGGGTGACATTGATGCCCAAAGTGTCGTGGATTTCATCCGCCACCCGGGCGGCCTTGGGTCTGTAGTTTCAGACCAGGCAGTAGTAGATCTCAACGGCGCTCATTCGTCTATTTCCCAGGGCTCAACCGGAATGCTCCACTCAGGAAGGGGGTCCGGGTCGGGGATTGGCCAGGTCTCGCCCCACAGGCTTCGTCCACCATCAACGGTGATGGTTTGCCCGGTGACGTAGGCACCAGCAGGGCTGGCAAGCCAGGCAATGGCCCAAGCGATTTCTTCGACTGTACCGAGCCGCTTTGCCGGGATATGGGTCTGGGCTTGTCGGACCATGTTCTCGGCATCAGGGTAGTTCCGCAGACCGCTGGATGCGATGACGCCTGGCTGTATGCAGTTGACTTGGACATTTGCGAAGGCCCACTCGATTGCGAGTGTTCTTGTCATTCCCTCAACACCTGCCCTGGCAGCGACGGAGTGAGCCATTCCGGGGAAGCCCCTGTTGGTGTTCATCGTGATGTTGATGATGCGTCCTCCGCCGTGCTCGATCATCCAACGATTGGCGACCGCCTGGGTGAGGTTCCAGGTTCCCGTCAGGTTGGTGGAGACCACAGCGTCGAAGCCATTTGGTGTGATGAACTGAGCGGGGCTAAAGAACTGCCCGCCGCCGTTGTTCACCAGGATGTCGAGTCGGCCGTGCTGACTGAGGACTCCATCCACCAGTTCGCCCACAGCATCACGGTCGCGAATGTCGGCCGTCATACCGAGGACTTCTTGCCCGAGCTCCTTGGTGAGTCCCGCTGCAGCGGCACGAATCCGTTCAGTCTTGCGTGACGCAATGACGACCCGAGCCCCGAGACGCGCCAGCTCACGGGCTGCCGCTGCACCGATGCCCGATCCACCACCGGTGACCAGGGCCACCTGCCCGTCGAGGATGCCATCTCTAAAGACTTGGCTGTTCATGCAGTCATCATGCCTCAACTCGCGGGTCCTGGCGAGACGGTTTGGTTCGGTTCTGTGTTTTGATGGGGTATGCGACTTTTGGTGACAGGCGGCTCAAGTTTTGTCGGTGCCCACTTTTGCCGGCGGGCTCGTGGCGCGCATGAAATCTTTGCGATTCATCACACGACTCCATTGGCCATGGGCGGAATCACTCCGGTGAAGGCTGATCTGCGTACCACAAGAGACCGGCGTCGGCTCGATGCCCTGAGCGTCGATGCGGTTGTGCATCTGGCGACAAAGGTCAAAGGCAAGGATGCGCCTGTTCAGAACCGTCAGATGATGGACGCTGTGCTCGGGCTCAATCGGCCAGTGGTTTACGCGTCGAGTACCGTCGTTCACTGGACCACCCCCACCCCGTACGGCGACAGCCGACGAGAGGATGAGGCACGTCTTGAGGCCTCAGGCATCCCCTGGGCCACTGTGCGCCCAAGTGCGCCCTACGGCCCCATTCTTCCCAACCACCAGCCTGGTCATCGAGAAAGCTTCCATACGCTGGTGAACTGGATCCGCAGGTCGCCCTTTGTGCCCGTCATCGGAAACGGTGATTACCGCCGGCAGCCTGTTCATGTTGACGATTTCTCGGATGGCATTCTCGCGCTGCTGGAGTCACCTCTGCCCGGACGGGCATTTGACGTCGGCGGTGAAGATGCGCTGAGCTTCAATGACATCATCCGGACGATTGCGATGGCCATGGGTCGGCACGGCCGGTGTCTCCACCTACCGAAGGCGCTGTTTGTTCAACTCGCGGGCCTGCACGAGAATTTTGACGCAGACCTCATCCGTGCTGTGGATGAGGATGAGCTGGCCGACAGCTCCCAGCTTGCTGCATTGACCGGGGTGCGGTTCCGCCCATTCGCTGAGGGCGTGAAGTGTTTGACTTGAAAATATGGCTGGCGGGTGCCATCTCCACACAGGGGCGGGCCCACGAGCTGACTGAAACTGACTGGACGTGGAGGCCACCCTTTCATGCGTTGGCTATGTTGGCCTCTGCTTTCGAGGAGAAATGAGGATGCGCTGCTGGCCACTGGTTGCTTTGAGTCTGGGATGCGGAAAAGGTGAGGGAGAGCCCGTTGGCAACTCGCCGCCCTCGACACCGGGTATCGAGCTCACGCCCGACGAGCCCAACGCCAGCGATGACCTCAAGGTCACGATCACCACCGACGCAGAGGACCCTGACGGGGACAACGTCGAGTACAAGGTGGAGTGGATGGTCGACGGTGAGGTGGTGGAGGGCGCAGAAGCGCTCACCCTCGACAAGGCATTCACGCTTCGAGGCGAGCGCTGGAGTGTCATCGTGACGGCTTTTGATGGAATCCAGAATGGCGGTCGAGCGGGTGCCAGCGTGGACATCCTCAATGCGGCGCCCACCGTGGACAACATTCGGGTCACGCCATCCGAACCGACCATCAGCGACACCATCACATGCAGCTATGATGAACCAGAGGACCTGGACTATGACGAGATTCAGGAACTACAGGCTTGGGCAATCAATGGCGAAGAGGTTGATGTCCGCGGACCACTCACCAGTGAGCACTTCGTAAAGCATGATGAAGTGGAATGCTTGGTCTACGCGGACGATGGTGTCGTAGAGCTTGTCCCTCACCGATCGGATGTGGTGACGGTGATGAACACGCTTCCCAACGTGATCGGCTGCTCTCTTGCGACCAACAACCCTGCCGATAACGTCCCGCTCGAGGTGATCAGTGAGGGCTTCTATGACCTCGATGATGACCCCGAAGGGTACCTGTATGCTTGGTACATCAATGGCGTTGAGGTCTCGAGTGATGAGACGCTCGCACCGAGCTTCATGTCACCAGGAGACAATGTCTATGTCGAGTGCACCGCTTGAGACGGTGAGGAGGCCGGCAACACGGTGACATCGGGTCAAGGGACTGTGGTCGACGGCTGACTGGGCTACTTCTGCAGCGTAACTTCTGCCCATGTCGCTCGTCCCCAGCCATCCCAGCTAATGAGCCTGTAGGGAGGGCTCGAGAAGTGTAGGTGAGCCTTTGGTGAGGGTACGCCGCCAACAAACGCGATGTGGTGGGTCCCTTCCGATGCCTGGATGATCCACTCGCTCCGCCGCTCGATGAGCTCCGGAGGGGCTGGCCAAGGGGAGTTGATATCGATGATCGATGTTCGGATAGCTTGCGCCCAGCGTCCAGCGTCCACGGAGTTCCGTGAGCAGACTGCAATGTTGCCACTCCGAAAGAGGACAAGCTGCTGTCCGTCTCCAGCGGCCTCGTCGACGTCGAGCGCTTGCTGGAGCTCCACATTCGCCTGTGGCTTGAACTCAGCGAGTCGTTCACGCTGCTCATCCATCCACCGAATGGCATCCTCAGGTGTCGGCCCCACGAAGACACGGACGAACCCGCTCGGAACGTCAGCCATCCAGCCGGTATCGACGGTCTGAAAGCGTGGCGGGCCCAGGCCATCGATTCCTGTCACGGGTACGCCGGTATGGATTTCGCTCGCCATCGCGAGGCCAGTCAATAGCAGTGAGAGCAGCATCGGCGACAGGATACGATGGGAGGTGGTGATTCGTCAGCGCCGCAGTGTGGATCCGCTGTTCGGTGGCGGCGGCCGATGGGTCATGGTCGGCCTCAGAGTTCCGTGCTGAGGTCAGCCAGGAAGGCCTCCATCCGTGCGTGGCGCTTGGCGGCCTCGACCTTGGCAGTGGGTGTGTGCATGGTGTCCGCGAGCTTGAGTAGCTTCACGAAGAAGTGGTCAACGGGCTGCCGTCTATCGTTGAGTGGGCGGCCTGAGCTCCCCATGGGATCGGTGGGGTCGTAGAAGCGGGACTCCTGGCCGCGACTGGACATGGCTTGGGCGGTGGCGAAGGTGCGCGCGATACCCAAGGCGCCAATGGCATCCAAGCGGTCTGCATCCTGAAGAACCGCCCCCATCGCTGAGGTGGGCGATAGTCCTCGCGACCAGCTTGTGGTTCGTACGGCTTCGACGATGTCAGCACGTTCGGTGGCTTCATACCCAGAGGCTTCCAGCAGGCCTCTTGACGCCTGTGCCGACAACTCTGAGCCGAGGGGGCGATCCCTGTGCTCTTTCGGGATGTTGACCAAGTCGTGAACCAAGGCTGCAGCACCCGTCAGTTCGGGGTCTGCGCCTGCTTCGGGAGCCAGCCGTACAGCCCAGCGGTAGACGCGCAGGACGTGCTCGCTGTCGTGTGCAAGGTCCACATCTGCCGTTTGATCTGAGACCAGTGACCAGAGTGCTGCGTGGCGAGGAAAGCGGGGATCAGTGACATCCATGGCGGGTGGGTATCCCGTCCTCGACATCACTGGAGCGATGCGATGTGTTCGCAGAGCCCTTGAGCCACCTCGTCGAAGGCCGTGGGTTCCAGCTCCCCGATCTCATGGACGCTGGCGAATCGGTCGGCGGATGAGGTCGACCGACCGACGAGTGCATGAACGGAGCGGCCCGCACCAGACGCTCGTCTGTAGACTTCGCCCATGACTGGTCCGCTTGAGCGGATGTGGTCGAGTCGACTGCCGCCCACCACGACCACATCCGCATCGGAGACGGCCCGATCCAGTCCCGTGATCTTGGCCATCAGTTCTGCGCCTGGGCTGAGTCCCGCTCGGAGCACGGTGGCCATCGTCAGCCCAATGCCTCCTGCAGCTGCGCCGCCGGGAAGCGTGGGGTCGCCCCGGAGGATGTGATTGAGTGTACTCAAGCCCTTTGTCCATTCAGCGGTGTCGTCTTCACTCAGGTCATGCTGGGGCCCGTAGAGTGTGGACGCTTCGGGCATGGCGGTGTCCACATCGCACAGGGCTCGAATCAGGACGCCTGAAACCTGGGATGTCCCATCAATGCGCGACACACGGACCAGATCCCTTGCAGTCGCGTATTCACCGATGACCCGGTCTGTGTGATCACGCAGTGTGAATCCCAGCGCTTGGAGCATTCCGAGGCCACCGTCCAAGGCACCGGTTCCACCGAGTCCCACCAAGATCGGACCGGGTGCAGTGTTGGCGACCCGCCGAATCAACTGACCCAGTCCAAATGAACTCGTCTCGAGTGGGTCCCCACTCAGCAAACTCAGGCCGGTCGCTTCAGCGGACTCGACCCACCAGACGCCTTTGCGTCGGGCGGCAGTCGCAAAGACCACGTCGCCGGTAGGGCCCGGGATCTCGAAGCCGTGCAGTTCCACCGGACCGTGGGCACGGAGAACATCAATGAGTCCCTCACCACCGTCAGACAATGGGTGGCCGGTGCAGAACACGCCAGCGAGGGCAGCGGCATCCTCGAAGCGCGCTGCAGCCTGTGTCGCGGAAAGGAGTCCTTCATACGAATCCGGTGCGAAGAGGACGTTCACTCAGCCTCTTACAGCTCGACCAAAGGCCCGCATGGTCTCCATCTCCTCACCGAGCATTGGGCCTTTCTCGAGCCCCCTAAGGTTGTCCGATAGCTGGGCAGCTGTCTTGACACCCATCAGTACAACATCGACCGCATCGTGGGAGAGGCAGAAGCGGTAACAGTCGGCTGCCGTGGGTACATCGCCCTCCCAACCACGGGGACGCTTGAGCAGCTTTCTCCAGCGCGTGGCCGTGTAGGAGATCAGCGCGGTACTCTGGGCGTCGACATGGGGGAAAATGTCTTGCTCTGCCCCAGGATGAGCGGCGTTGTAGCGAACCATCAGCATGTCGTAGACCTTGTCTTTGGCAAGCTGTCCTGCACGAGGACGGTCGTGAATGGAGGTGCCGATGTGCTTCACGACGCCGTCAGCCTTGAGCTTATGGAGCGCGTCCCTGGTGGACGCTGTCTCGGCTGCAGTCTTTCCCAGCCAGAACTGCTGAAGAATGTCGATTTGGTCGATGTCCAGTAGACGGCGGATGGTGTCAGCGCTTTTCTCGAGTGAACCGCCAACGTAGGAGAAGGTCGGTCCAGTTGCGAGGACGATTGAGGATCTGTCACGCTGGAGTGCGGCCTTGAGCACCGGCGTGACCTTTCTCATTTTCGGTGTCCAGAACACGTAGTTCACGCCAGCGTCGAGTGCGGCCTCGAAGGTCTCGGGGTCAATTCCGTAGTTTCCTACGATGCCGACTCGGTGAACACGACGCCCCAGTACCGAGACGTCGCGATGGAGGAAGTCGCTCATGCGTCGACCAGCTCCGGCTCGTCCTCAGGTGAGTCCTTCAGGGGAAGCTGCTGGGTCTTGGGGGTCACGGTGATGTCGCCATCGACCAGGTCGATGACGGCCTCCCCACCGTTGCTCAAGTCGCCAAACAGCATCAGGTCCGCCAGAGGCTTCTTGATGTGGTGGTGGACCACGCGGCCCATTTCTCTTGCACCAAACTCTGGCTTGTAGCCTTCCGAGGCCATCCACTCCCTCGCAGCCTGGGTGAGGTGAAGCTTGACGCCTCGTTCAGCCACTTGATTCTCCAGCTGCTCGACGAACTTGTCCACGATGCGAAGCACGACCGTCTCCGGCAGGTTGCCGAACTGAACCAAGGCGTCCAGTCGGTTTCTGAACTCTGGCGTGAATGTTCGGCTGAGCGCACGGTCCACCTTGTGCTCGCTGGTGCGGTCCCCAAACCCAAGTGGCTTGGTCGCGGCCTCAGAGGCGCCGGCGTTCGTGGTCATGATCAAGATCACGTTGCGGAAGTCAGCTTTCTTGCCGGTGTTGTCGGTCAGTGTGGCGTGGTCCATCACCTGGAGAAGCAGGTTGTAGATGTCGCCGTGGGCCTTCTCGATCTCATCCAGCAGCAACACGCAGTGCGGGTTTCTGTTGATCGCGTCGGTGAGGATGCCGCCCTGTTCGTAGCCGACGTAGCCCGGAGGTGCGCCGATGAGTCGGCTCGCTGTGTGGCGTTCCTGATACTCGGACATGTCGAATCGCTTGAACTCAACGCCCAAGACCTCGGCGAGCTGCTTGGCGAGCTCGGTCTTACCGACACCGGTGGGGCCAGCGAAGAGGAATGATCCGACCGGCTTGTTCGGGTCACGAAGCCCAGCACGCGACAGCTTGATGGCGCTCGCTACAGCCTCGATGGCATCGTCTTGGCCGTAAATCACCGCCTTGAGGTCGGCGTCTAGGTCGCTC
>Ga0115012_10001537_pt1 | contig 13371 bp, 2 predicted proteins | sample TroAtlMetagenome_FD_88706 | JGI IMG/M metagenome (GOLD analysis project Ga0115012, IMG submission 88706) | Marine eukaryotic phytoplankton communities from Atlantic Ocean - Tropical Atlantic ANT10 Metagenome | ecosystem: Environmental > Aquatic > Marine > Oceanic | place: Tropical Atlantic Ocean...
GCGGGGGGGGGGGGGGGCCGCGCCCCCCCCCCCCCCCCCCCCCCCCCCCCCCCCCCCGCCCCCCCTGCCCCCCCCCCCCCCCCACAACCTTCCGGCGGGGGGAGGATGGCGTGGCGGCGGGCGGCGGGTGCAGCGGCGCAGGAGGCGTGGGAGGCAACCCGGCAGGCGGCCGTGTTTGTCTCTGCCGTGGTGCTCTTCCACCACCACGTTGGGCAGGTCACGCTCTGCGTAGGGCCGAGTATGCTCCCGACGCTCAACCCTAGCGGGGATGTAGTGCTCACAGAGGTGCCGTCAGTCACCCTAGGGCGGGTGCGGTGCGGGGATGTGGTCGTGGCCGCAAGCCCCACGAACCCCCGACACACAGTCTGTAAGCGCGTGCTGGGCATGGAGGGGGACACGGTGCTATGGAGGTCCCCTGTGGGACGGCCTGCGGAGACGGTCGTACCCCGGGGCCATGTATGGCTCCAGGGCGACAACGAGGGCAACTCGACAGACTCCCGGCACTACGGCCCCGTGCCATACGCCATGATCAAGGGCCGAGTGCTCTGCAAAGTATGGCCGCCCTCGGACGCAGGGGCCCTGCCGGGCCGGCCCGGCGGCCGTGGCCAGCGTCCGGAGAGGTGACTAAGTTATCCACCTCCTTTGGTGCCGGGTGTGCGTTCCCTTTTTTAGATGAAATAGTGATAGGGATTAATATTCTACAGTGCTGGGGTGTGCACCTAATTATTATTAATTTACACAATTTTGATGTGGGCGCTCTGCCGTACTCTCACTCCGCCAAGGAAAGCAGGAACGCGACACCTCGACGGATCCAATGGTCAGCCGGTTTGTCCGAAGGAATCCGGAGATCAATGACAAAGTTGGTGGAGTGCCCGGTGGTCGCGAGCGTGCCCTTGCGCTCAGGGGTCCGGTACACGGGGCACAAATAGTTCGGGAAGACCTTCTTGTTCTCGGGTTCGCAAGGCTGCAGCCAGATCATTGGGGCCTCGCTGTACAGTACCTTCGCCTCCGATTCCTTGAGAACCTCCTCCTCATAGCACCACCGCGCGCCTTCAACGAACATGCCATAGACGTAAGCGCCGTCTTCCGGCTTGGAGCTGTAATCCCCACCCTTGGCTAGGCACTCGAAGTCAAACGAGACATTGTCGATGGGGATCTTGTACTTCCGGGCGAAGTTCTGGGCCACGCCCGTCAGGAACGCGTGGGTGAAGTAGAAGCCGGACACCCAGAATTTCTCCGGGGGCCCGTTGTCGAGCCAAGAGGTGAGCATATCGAGGCGCTTCATGAGGTCCTCGATATACCGTCCGACGGGCTTCATGGAGGGGTACGACTTACCCGCCCAGAGGGCCGGCAGGCGGCCCTCGAACATGGCATTCCCGAGGGCTTCCAGGTCCCCGGTCATCACAATCTGACCCTTGAGAGCCTTCTGCAGGTTCGAGAGGCTGCTGTGGACAACCTCGATGAGCCGGTTGTAGCGGGTCATCTCTTGGCAGAGTACGGTGTTCATACTTTCGAGGTACTCGACGGGGTACTTGTATGTCGCGTATTCCAGGTCGAAGGGCTTGCGCACCTGCTCCTGGATCTTGACAGCCATGTCAAGAAGGAGTTCATCGCGCGAGACGGCCCCGCCGGAAGAAGACGACGATGCCTGGCACGAGAGTAACGAAGAGAGCAGGAGGTCTGTCTCTTGTTGGTCCTTCGTGATGTCCGCGTTGCTGTGTAGCCCGAAGGCCTCTGGGGCGGCGGAGAGAGGAAGGCCCTTAATGTACTCGAGGTAGCTTTCATACTCCCCGTCCTGGGGAGCGTAGTAGGTGCCCGACGTAGAGAAGGAGTAGCCGTCCTTCAGGATGTCCATGGTGAAGAACACGTCAAGAATCGACAAAAGCGTGACTCGGTCGTGGGCATCCGTCACCCGACCGCCGTAGTTGCACTCCCCGGTGAGGTATTTGATCGCATCCAGGGGGATGGCATCGGGGAACTCGTTTAGGAACATGAAGAGCTGGCGCACAGAGATGGCGAAGTCTGATAGGCTGAAGGCGTAGGCCACGTTCCAGCCGATTGGGCCGAACTTTACGCGCTCTTGCACATTCGCGTGGAAAAAGCATAGGCCGAAGAGAAGCTTCTTGAACTCGGCCGGCTTCTGACAGCCGTCGAAGAATGCAGGATCTGACACGGGGTCGGTCAGGTAGCTCTGCGTCAAGTTAGCCCTGAGCCCCTTGGGTGCTTCGTTCGTCATCTTCACGCCGTTTTGTAGGACGGCCACGGGGAAGTGTTCAGACGGGTAGGACGTGAGCCAAAGCCGGAAGTTCGGATTTGTGTTCTCGGGAAGGATCTGCTCGCAGAGCTGCTCCAGCGTAGGCATCCAACTCACGGCAAGGTGGCAGTTCTGGAGAACAACCCAGTCGCCGCTCTGCTGCCCGTCCACGATGAGTTTTTCTGCCTTAGGCCCCTGCCCCTGCCCGAGGGAGATCGCGCTAAAGTTAATCTTCAGGTTCTCCGCAAACTTCATGAGAGCTGCCATGGGGTCACTCCCGGGAGAGAGGACGAAAATGAGGGGCGTTGTACACGTGGAGTCGGCGAAGCAAGCCTCCAGGTCAAAAGGCGGGGGCTCAACGTACCGCTGACCCATTGCCGCCATGACGTACTTCTGTACAGCTCCAACGAGCTTGTCAGAGCGAATGCACCGCATCACGAGCAGGCTCTGGAACGCAGAGAGCTTCTCGTTCCAGGGTTCCGGAAGGGGCACGTCCTGAGGCTCCATCTCGTTGAAGAGGTCATTCCAGAGGTCGTTGTGGTCGCGGAAGTGGTCCAAGATGCCCTTGAAATCTTCGAACTCGTCCAGGCGGACCAACTCCCCCCAGTTCTTGTCAGAAATCCAGCGACAGGGGTTTGGGGGAATCTCGACTGTGGATAACCCCCCGGTGAGAAGGTACAAGTATTCTGCAATGTCGATCTCGCTGTGGACCTTTGAGAAGATCGTCACACACAGGCTGAACGAGAATAGCAGCCTATCCTTTTCAAGCAAGGAACGGCAAATATTCTTGTAGAGGGAATACTGAAAGTGGTCCACGAGGAAGTCAATCCGCGCCTGAAGGTCTTCAGACTGCTCCGCGTTCTTGATCGAAGCTTCGAAAAGAGCAATGAACCACGGCAAAGAGTACTGATAGGTGGGCTCGATAATGCAGAGGTCGGAAATGCAGAAGAACAACATGGAAGTGATCTGCGCCACTGGAGTGTAACCCATCCGCGCCTCATCAATTTTCTGCTCTGTCACCGCGGCCACCTTCTGCTTGGCGTCAATCTCGTTCGAAAGGGTCTTGGCCGAGGAGATAACGTTGTTGGCCCCCTCGTCATCAAGAATGTTGCCTTCGGAGGAGCTGAGGACTTCTATGATTTTGTCTTCAATCTCCTTCAGCTGCCTCGCGTTTTCTGCCCCCTGCAGGACAAGCTTTGTCTTCTCTTCTTCAAGCTCCGGACGCTCTCGCATTACCACAATGCCCAGCAGCTGGTCTTGCAGGCCGTCCGGCGTGATCATGAAGTTGAGCAGCGTGACCTTTACACTGACCTCGGGGAGGTAATGCGGGTTGCGGAGCTTCGTGGTGATGTAGAACCTGAAATCCTCGCTATATTCGATGGTCGAATCGCCAAGCTTGATGCATAGCGACCCGCCCTGCTTAAAGATGGACTTCAGCAGAAGAGGTTCAATGGTGGGGTCAAGTTCTTCACCTACGTTTTCCAAGATGCACGGGTTCCCGAACTGGATGCAATTCTCCAGCGTCCGGACGAATCCAGAGTCGGTGAGCTTGATAACCTCAATATTGTTCTTCTTCTCCATGTTCTTGACCCACTTGTTCGCCTGGTTCTGGGGGTCGATCATGAGGGGCCATCGCCGCGCCTTGGACATCACGATAGCATTCTCGATACTGAACCCATCGTTCGGGAGGCCGTCAATGACCCAGTCGCGGATAAGCACCGGCTGGCCCAAAACGTCTTGGAGGCTGAATTTGTCTGCGCAAGGGATCTTCCTCTCGGCGCATGTCTTCACCCATGTCTTTGCGATGGACTCACGATATTTCGCCGTGAATGCCCCCAGGTAGGCGATGTAGCCACCCGAGAGTAGAACATCGCCAGTCAAGTTGGTGTAGTCAGCTTTCAGCTTCTTGGCAACAGCCGTCCAGCGAGTCTTCTCGCCGCCGAGTCCGCCAATAAGCTTCTCGGCTCGCTCGAGCTTGACTTTACAGCTTTCAACGTCCTTCTCCAGCTGGTCCTTCTTTGCCAACAGCTCGTTCAGTTTGGCATTTAACTTGTCCAGCTTGTCTTGCACCTCCTTCAGCTCTGCCTTCTTGGCGTTCAGCCCCTCCATGAGGACAGTGTATTCCGCCTCCGACTCTGCCAGCGCAGCCTTCTTAGGAGCCACGACCTTGGCCACGCGGTCGTAGGCCTCCATGGCACGCACCCAACAGCACAAGCCGTAAGCTGCCTTGGAAGCCTTCTTCACGGTATCCGGTTGGAATTCTGGCATCGAAATAAAAGGCTGAATCTTCTTCACGATGGCGGGATCGATGTTGTCCTTGTCGTACTTCTGGAGGTTGGCCAAGAACTGGGTGTCGCCGAGCAGAGTCTGCGACGGTCCCCAGTAATCATCGATCTTCCGCACCGGGTCATTGGGGTCATTGATTCGCTTCGGCTTGATCGAGAGCATCAGGCATACCGCCTCCATGACCACCTTCACGGGCAACGGGGGGTTCTTCATGGCCTTAACCTCTGTGATGTCGCTCTTCGTTAGGGTGTCAAGAGCTTTCAAGGCGCTCTGCAGCAGGGGTAAAGCTACAGAAAGCTCTGCCTCGCACTCATCCTTGATCTTCTTGGCAGCAGCAGCCTTCTCATTTGCAACAGCCTCTTCCGCCTGCACAACTTCCGCCTTGGCGGTAGCCTCCTCTGTCTCTTTGTTCACGACCACGAGGGTTTCCTCCACCTCCTTACTCGTCTGGATGAGGACGGGCTGTAGGGCGATTAGCTCTTCCTTCATGTCCCCGACACTCTTTTCTGCCCCAAGCAGCTTCTCTAATCCCACCTCGTATCTGTTCTTCATCGTATGCACAGTCTTACGCTTCCCGCCCAGAAGAGCTTTGTAGGTCGAGATGAGTTCTAAGTACGAAGTCGGTGTGGCGTAGTAGTGGCGCTTGAGCTCGGAGTAGAAATCCGCTGCTAACTCGCGAACGGTCTGGTGCATGAGCATGCACATATCTTCAACCGCCTCCCGCGTTTCCTGGTTGTCCATTTCCACGTCGCTCAGGAACTGGTGGGCGACACTCTTCAGAGCATCCTCCGGCCACTCTGAGAACCAGTCAATAGTGCAACAGTTCACGAGAGAGGGGAACTTGCGGAGACGCGTCCTGAAGGCGGTTCCAAGTGGGCTCATACAGATGATTGTGTGCAAGTTCTGGCGACACTGCTCGACAAAGAAGTCATACAGCTCTCTAGGTGTGCGATCCTTCCCAGCCCGCTTTGCCCGCGGGCGGATCATCTCCATGATCTGCATCATTTCGTCCTTGGGGAACAAGTTGGGGATCTCGCCCGTGTTGAGAATGTTGTTGAGGTCCTCGAGGAAGCTTTCCAGCTTTAGCTGCGTGTCTGAAAAGAGGAACACGCACTGCTCACCCTCCCCGCCACTCTTGCGGAGAATGGTTTTCAAGTCCTCGCGCCACTCGGCGATCCCGTAAGTCTTAGAGATCTCAATTGAGAAGATGAAGTACTCTGCCATGAAGGCTGAGATCCGTGTGAGACTCTGACGGCCACTGCCCCCGACCCCCAAGAGCAAACCGTTTCCAAAGGGCTGCTTCAGCACGCGACTAATACGGCAGATGTGCTCCGCAGCATACAAGAAAAGGACGAGGTGCATCTGGCTCTTGTTCTGGGCATTGTAGTCACCGAGGTACTCCTCCACAGTCTTGATGAGTTTCTCCTGTTCCTTTATTTCCACGTACTTCGGGGTCTCGGCTCCAGGAACCATGAAGTCCCCGAAGAGGAGCTGTCGCATGACTTGGAGGTCCGCCGTGCCGCCGCCGCAGTAGTCCTTAAAAACATCGTCGAATTTGAGCCCAAGAGTTGTGTCTATCATTTCCTTGGCGTAGCCAAAGAACCACTTCCGGTCTTCGTCATTGACAAGGCGGTCGTGGAAGACCCGCAGTGCCTCATGGACCCACACGCGCGCAAGCGCCTGGTGCGAATCGAGGCTCCCGCCGAACATGGCCATTCCTTGGAACACCTTGGATAGATCACGCATGTTGAATGTGTAGTGGCTCTTTGCGGGGGTTGGTAGCAGCTCTTTCCTGATTTCGTTGTATACGTTGATGGTGGCCTTCACGATGGCAGACGCCTTGCTGCGCACCGACTCCGAAAGCTTGGCCCGGTTCATCCACCATCCCAAGATATCGCCGTAAATGTGTGTGTATGTCTCTTCCGTGAACTCGCAGATCCCCAGGATATTGAAGTGCCGCAAGTACCGCGGGGTGACGTGGTTGCGCCCCCCCCCGGGGGGACCCATGCTTGCAACAAACTGCACATCTACGATCTGCTTCATGGTGTTATCTGAGCGTTCAAACCACCCACCATAGTCCATCCACTGCCGGAGGAGCTCGATAGGAGGCTGAGCCCCGTAGACTTCGGGAGCTGGCATGTTGAGGTCGTCGACGAAGATGACGCACTTCAAACCGAAGGGCGGTCCGTAGACGCCTTTCCTCCTTTTGTCCAGTTTCATGTCGATCATGTCCTGGACCTGATTGGCGTTCGTCTGGGCGCTAAAGGTCGTCTGGATGTTCTGGAAGACGTTGCTGTCCAATTTGTTGAGCTTGTCTTTGATGTACACAGTTTTCCCCGTCCCAGTAGGGCCGGCAAAAATGACGTGCTTCTGACTGGCGACGAGCTGCTCCAGCAAGAAAGAATACCTCACAGTGTCCTGCGTTTCGACAATGATCTCGTGGAATTCCAGGGACGGGTCGGGCTTCCCCACCTGGATGGAATCCATCCACTTCACCCAGGACTTCGACTTCCGGTCAAACGACACGTCGTACACGACACACTTGTCCGGGATGACTTGCGGGAACTTCGTCTGGGGGTACGAGATCTCAAGGCCAGGGCCGAGGTCGAAGTCATTCCGGGTTGCAGAAGATTCAACCTGGTGGTTCAGCAATTTTTTGAAGAAGGGGTCGAATTTTAGCCGCCCGTCGCTATCAACGATGCCGCCAATGCTCCAGATGCAGCTGAACGCGAAGAGACACTGAATCGTGACACCGACCCCGTCTTTCTGAGCCAACGCAGGATCGGTCAGGATGTCGCTCAGAAGGGAGGAGAGCAGGTTCATTAGTGACTGCGGGAGGTTGATGTCAGAGGTTGGAACAATCTCTTTGCAGTTCTTCCGGACGAAGCGGAAACAAGGCTCGACGAGCCAATCGAAGAGGCTATTGAACAGTGACTTGTGTGGAGCCATGTGCTCCGGGAGAGCGTTCATCCAGCTCTTACGAAGAGGCTCCCAGCCAATTTGCGTCGGTTCAACGTAAATCATACCGCATCGGCTCACCGTGGCCGGAGAGGCGACTGCCAGGTCTTGGACCTCGAAAATCATGTTCATGGAGTTGGACATCTGGATGATCTCACCGCTCATGAGGCATAGCTTCTTGTTGTCGTCTAGCACTGTGTTCATGTTCTCAATCCAGATTGCATCAACGGGGCCATCAAACAAGACCCACTTGCGGTCCGGTGACGTGTCTGTGGCACACTCACGGAACACCTTGGCCAGCACTCCATCGTGCCACTCATGGCTGACTGCGTCAAACTCGCCGTACAGCTGTCCCATGTAGATGCTCTTTGGGTTCATGGCCCTCACGGTGACCTTGTTTTCACCAAGCTCACCATTTGCCGCGCAGTCTGTCAGGGCCCCCGCCAGAGCGCGGTAAATACAGGTCTTCGCTCCATAGCTGTAACCGACAATCATCAAGCCGTGGCGCACGATGATCATCTCGTACAGCTCCAAAGCCTTCGCAAGGAATCTCGCGGTCGGCTGCACATTGGCACGCTCACAGTTCTCGACTAGGCGGTTCGTCAGGATCTTGTAGTCGACATCTGGGAGGACGACCCCAGGGAAGAGGTCCGACAGGATGCCTTCGAAGAGTGGGATATCAGGGGCCAGGAACTTTGGTGCGTTCACATCCGTGAGCGAGCGCAGCATAAGCACATCTTCATCCTGGTCCGGGTACTTCTGCTTCATAGCGCCGGCGGCGCGCAACACTGAGATCACGGCTCTCATGCCATAGTCGTAGTGGCTCTGACTAGAGAGCTGCTCAGAGCACAGCTTGTAGGTGGCGACGAGCTTGCGTGCCAGGTCACGCGCCTTGAGGTAACCACTGCTGTAGAGCAGGATCTCAGAGATCAGAGCGTAGTCGGGGACCATCATAGCCACTGTCCGGAAGAGCACCTTGAGGTTGTCCGGCAGCTCAGAGCGCCCGGCGTACCCCGGGTTCATTGTAATAAACACGGAGCAGGTGGACCGCAGGCCCAGCTTCGTTCCCTCGAACTCGAAGACGGTGAGGCCAGCTGACTTCGCCATCTGGATAGTAAGAATCTGCTGGGCAATAACTGAGAGCACCTCGAGGTCGATGCGGTTGAACTCGTCAAAGCACGCCCAGGCGCCGGAGCTCGCCAGACCCTTGAAGAACTTGCCCATGGCCAAGTAGTCCAAACCATCCGAGCAGTTGAAGACCACGCACTGCATGGCCATGGCTTTTGCCAGGTCCTTCACGGTTTCCGTCTTGCCTGTACCCGCAGGGCCCTCGGGGGCCCCGCCCAAGTTGAGATGCAGGGCACCCATGAGGGTGCGGTAGCAGCGGTCAGTGAGCGGCGTGATTACTAGCCGACTCCCGTTGCCGAGGTACTCATAGCCGTAGAAGATTGCCGCGTTGATCATCTTGACGATGACGTCTCCAGTCTCCCCGTCCCACATGTAGCGGAGCTGGCTCATCCACGAGAAGTTTGTGTCGGAAGTGACATCCTCCTTGTGCAAGTCGACGATGACGTCGCGCGCGTGGACGTCAATTACGATCAGGGCAGAGAGCGTCTTGCGTTCTAGCTTTGAGAGCTTCCCGCGCACTTTCCCGACAATCTTCATGAGATTGTCAGTGCACTCTTCGGAGTAATGTTTCAGTTCCCCGTTTTTGATGGCGGATTCAACTTCAGACGTCCAGTACATGCTGTCCACGCAAATCACTGCCTGACCGGGCCATTTCACAACCCATTCCTCGCGTGGCGAGACTTGGTAGTCTTCGAACGAGCGCTTGATGACATCCTTCAAGCTGTCACGCATGGCATTCTCGCAGTCGATGAGCCACTTCTCCACGTTGCCTCCCGCATCCTTGGGATTGAATGTGTTCACGAAATCGACCGCCTCCTTCTCTTCTGAGATCATGGCCGTTACCTCCAGGTCCTTCTCGAACCTAATCTGGTCAATGCCCTCAAAAATTTTGCGCAGGAAGGGCTGCACGCGAAGAGGGTCCTTGGTCTCCGAGAGGATCTCCAGTAGCTCGTCGTTGGAGAGGAAATAGAACCTGGGGAACGCCAAGCGCTTCGTCTCGAGGTAGTCGTTGAGGCCCTTCTGGACCACGTCGAGAAGCTTGTTGGCCTCCTGCAAATTCTTCAGAAGCTCTTCGTCGGAGCAAACCGTCAGCACCTCGGGGTTCTTCACCATTTTCTCCATGATTTGCCTCCAGGTTGTGTCGACGGCCTTGAACTTGCGGCCCTCGTTCGGCATCTGCTGCATGATGTCCTCGGATCCGAAAATCGGTTCGAGGTACAGCCACTGCTGCTGGCACTTCAGCCACTCGTCCATGATCTCCTGTACCGTGTTGAGCTTCTTTTCCCAGATCCGTACACGATCCTCGAAGGGGCCGATGTAGGGTGAGGCCCTCATGGACTGAGTCTTCACGATCTGGTCATCCAGGATCATCTGGATCTCGTCTACGCCTTGGAGAATGTAAGTACCCGTCGTCCTCCAGTCGAGGTACCCGAACTCGACCCCCGTCCACTCAGTCTGCATTTTCTCAAGGGTACGCTCCAGACTGTACTCCTTGCTCGCGTGCTCGCTGACCTCCTCGATCTTGGACATGAACTTCGGGAGTTCCATCTGCAGGGCCCTGGAAACACTGAAGCCCTCGTCCGCCTTGACCTTGAATCCAACCTCCTCACTCATCTTATCCCAGTGGCGGTCACGGAGGCCCGGGTTACGCAGGGCTACGATGAGGGGCAAGTGAGCCTCGAACTGCGCCACCTTCTCCTTCATGCTTTGTGCCACTTGCGCGGGGGCCTCCCCAGAGATCTGCTTCATGACCTTGCTCGTTGAGCGCGCCCACTTGTCGATCTCGCTGCTAACATGGTTGGTGTCCAGCTCAGTGAAAGGCCCATCCATCCACTCCGGCAGCGCCCGCATGAATTCGGCGGTGTTGTTCCAGAGAACCTCGTATGGCTTGAAGGTCTTCGTGACGCTGGCCAGTGTGGGATAATCTGTCTCGCGCATTTCGAAAATACTTTCACGGCTCTTGTACAGTTCAGACATCTCCTGGGCCTTCTTGAGCTTCTTCTCAATGTCGTGGACGTGTGCAACGCGCTCCTCGACGAGGTCAATGTCTCCGAGAGAGATGAAGGAGTTTACCTCGCTTGCGATGAGGTCAATCTCCTCCATGAGTTTCTTCACGTCCTTCTTCAGGTCGTCCTTGAACTTCGCCCGGCGGACCTGCAGGCGGTGCTCACCCTCGGCCTTGATGTCATTCAGCCGCATGGGCCAGTAGGCCGTGGTCCAGTACTTCTGGCTGTCCTGATCGTCCATGGGGAACTCGGCCCGGTGCAGCGCCTCGAACACCTCCGAAGAGTCTGCAATGCAATTCTTCAAGTCCGCCAACTCGTCCTTGCTCTTCTCGAAGAATTTGTGCAGCTCATCCAGCTCCTCAGCGTTCTTTGGGTCGGACTTCATCTCCGACGAGAGCTTCTGGTACTTATCACAGATGCCGTCGTTTGACTGGCGCCACTCTACGGCGAGGTGGTTCAGAAGGGCGTTGCGCAGCTTCACCGCCTTGCTGATAAGGGCCTGCTTCACCCCGGAGACGTGCACGCACGTCATATTGAACATGAGAACGTTGTCCGATTTCGTTTGAATGCGGTCGTACAAGTCTTTGTACTTGGCAAGCTCAGCTTCGGCCTCCGCCAATGAATGCTTGCCTTCGACCCAGTTCGGCACGTAGGTGTCAGCGTCAAGGGCCGCAAGGTCGCTGAACTCCTGGTATGATTTCTGCAGTTGCAGTAGGGGCTGCATGTTCTCCTGCAGCACCCCCGCGATGAACTCCCGCGAAGACTTCACCTCATCCTCTTCCGGAGAAACTGTGTTGAGGTAGCTCACGCTGCTCATGGGCACCTTGGAGAGCTTAGAGGAGATGTCTTCGATCTCCTCGACAGACTTGAGGATCGAGTCGAACACGTCCATCACCGTCTCCTCCACGACCTGAAGCGAGGGTAGGAACTCCATGCCGCTCTCCATGAGCTCCAGGTGGATCTGGAAGAGCGGCATCTTGGCAGTCACGCGGCCATCTACGGGGTCAGGCTTGTATGTTGCCCACAACTTGGAGAACTCCCGAACGGTCTGCAGCACCAAGGTCCGGATCTGGTCTGTCATCAGTAGAGACATGAGCTTCATGATCCGCTCTGTCCGCTGGACGTGGATTTCGTGCACGACATGGAGGTTCTTCGGCAAGTTCTCAATCATGGCCACCGTCTTGAGGAGCCAGTCGTTGTGCAGGTAGTGCCCCATGTCGTTCAGGTGGTGCACCTGATGCTCCCGGAAGCCATGCACGGACACGGGGAGCTCCACCGCACCAAGCTTGTTGTCCACTAGGTACATGGCCCGGATGTCCATCTCGTTGAAATAGAGCTGCAGACCGTCGAGGATGTCTGGGTTGGCAGCGCACAGCACTGAACTAATGACGTGCTCGATGATCTCGTGCTCCTCGGTAGGGTACTCTCGCCTCTTGTTCCCCGTGACGATGATCCCGGGCCCCCACGCCCTCTGAGAGCAGCCCTTCTGGGGCACAATGCGCTGCATCAAGGGCGGCGTCACGTCCTCCATCTCCATCCGTTTGCGGATCTCTGGCGAGTTCCATTGGTGCTCTACGACGGCCCGCTTCACAGCGGCCACGTAGTCAGCCTCCACATCACGCCGGTACTCCTCGACCGTCGCCGCGTACTTCTGCGCGAGCTCCCAGTCGGCCAGCTGGGCGATCCGCAGGTGGAACCCATCGTTCAGGATCACGTCGTTTGTGAAGGGGCACTTGTCGATGAAGTTAAAGTACCGCAGCTCGTTTTCCAGCAGCTCCTTCAGCTGACGAGCCGTGTTGAGGCGGTGCCGGAACTGTTTGTCGTTCTCCCCCCCGAACATCAAGTTCAGCCGCTTCACCAGTTTCTCCTTGCCGTTGGACACCCAACGTATGGAGAACAGTTCCCTCTCTGCAGAGTACCCCGTCACGAAGCACTTGGCCCACGTAAAGTGTCCATCGTTTGTGTAGAAGCGAGAGCGGGCAGGCACACCCCTACTCTTGTCGAGCCACTGCTGGGGTGAGTTGAGCTCCAGGTCGGGGTTGTCAAACTTCTCCAGAGGCAGCGAAAGCTGCCCCGCTATCGGGTACTGCGAGGGCATCGGGCAGAGGTAGCGCCCGTCGTCCCCCGCTCCCGGAACCCAGCTGAAAGGCTCCTCACAGTCATCAGAGAAGTTCGCTGGCCGCTTGAGCAAGGCCAGTGCCATTGGGTGCACTGGCCGGGGAGGGAAGGTCCCTCTATCAGCCAGCACATACCTGGCATCTGCCACAGGCCTCTCCGGGAGGTCTGTGGTCAGCTCCTCCTCCGATCGCAGTGACTCTCGCGACTCTTCTGTCTGAAGTGACCCCAGCGAGTCCTCCTGCGCCGCCCTTGTGTCCCCCAAGTGCGCCCCCGGCGACCGCGCCTGCAGCACCTTTGGCAGTTTGAGCTGCAAAGCGTGGCGAAAGGGACACTACGTCAGTCGCTGTATGGCAGCCCCTGCCCCCCCGTCCCCCATCCCCCCTGACGCGGACCGGATAGACAGAAGTGGAGGCAGATGGAGCACAACGAGAGCAGGGGCAGGGGCTTGCCCCCGCCCCCCCTCCTGGCCCCTCGCCCTGCCCCGGCATCCTGGCGATGCCTGCGTCGCGGCCGCGGGGGTGGGGGGGCGCGGGAGGAGGGGCCGGGTCCTGGCGGGCGGGTGGAGGGTCGGCGGCGGGGGCGGAGGCCGAGAGGGGTCGCGGGCGGGCCGCGCCACGGCAC
>Ga0115012_10001538_pt1 | contig 13368 bp, 11 predicted proteins | sample TroAtlMetagenome_FD_88706 | JGI IMG/M metagenome (GOLD analysis project Ga0115012, IMG submission 88706) | Marine eukaryotic phytoplankton communities from Atlantic Ocean - Tropical Atlantic ANT10 Metagenome | ecosystem: Environmental > Aquatic > Marine > Oceanic | place: Tropical Atlantic...
CGCCAGCCCCGGTTTCTTCGTTGACTTCGATGCCTGTATCGTCGCCGCCGTCCCCATCGCCGTCGTCCACGCTTTCGTCGTCCGCAGCTTCGTTGGATCCGCCGTCGCAATCAACGCCGGTGCCGAGATGGAGGATGAAATTTTCCTCCATTTCGCTGGTGCCAATTGCAATGTTTTCGATGCCCAAGGGCAACGCCCCGCTGTTCGAGATGGTGATTTCTTCGAACACCGTTTCGCCCCAAGTAAGGGCGCCAAAGTCGACGCGGTGCGATGACACTTCCGCCTGGGGGAGTGCTTTGCCTGCAAGGTTGATGGGTTGTTCGCAGGCAGCGAGCAGTGTGAGGCTCGGAATCAGCAATCCGAAGCGTGGCATGAGGCTCCTTTTGGGGTGACGGATAAAATCGCCCTTGTCCATCGGTTTTAGCCGTGAACGGGTCCTTCTGTCAACGCGCGCGTGAGACTGCTTGCGTTTCGATTGATGCGATCAGAGTTCGTGACCGCAGCGTTCACGCTTGGTGTCCAGGTAGAACTGGTTGTGTGGATTGGTCTCTGTGATGCAGCCGACGCTTTCTCGAACGACGATCCCGTTGTCCAACAGATCGGAGCGTTTTTGCGGGTTGTTCGACATCAGGCGGATGCTGCCGATTTCAAGGTAGTTGATGATTTCGGCAGCGACCTCGTAGGTGCGGGTGTCCACTTCGAAGCCCAGTTCGAGGTTTGCGTCGACGGTGTCGAACCCTTTGTCCTGCAGCGCGTAGGCCCGGATTTTGTTCAGCAAACCGATGCCTCGGCCTTCTTGCCGCAGGTAAACAACCACGCCGTCTTGTTCGGCGATGATGTCGAGTGCTTTCTCCAGCTGGGCTCTGCAGTCGCAGCGCAGGCTGCCCATCACGTCGCCCGTGAAACATTCGCTGTGTACGCGGACGAGGACATCTTCGGCGCTCTTGACCTTGCCTGAAACCACGGCCGCGGCTTCACGCCCATCGTTCATCTCGAAGGCATAAACGGTGAAGTCACCGGCCCGACTGGGCATGGTGGCGGAGGCGGAGTGATCGATCGCTACGGATGCGATTCTCAGGCTCTCTGGGGGCGTCATTTTCGTCTCCTGACGAGTAAATCGAACGGTAGAGTCCTCATTCTCGTTTACGGTCGGTCCCGCCGAGGGTGGGTGGCCAGCGGCCATGAGGGGTGGCCGATGAGGCATATAAGGCATGCCGTGCGGCCGATCTACCCGGAAATATAGGGGTGTCAACCTTGGACCCGCAACGGTCACATACAAAAAAACGCGGCAGGTATTCCTGCCGCGCTTCATTTGCCGTTTGAAACAGGATTAGCTGTTCAAGGATTCTTTGAGGCCCTTTCCGGCGCGGAACACGGGAATCTTGCGTGCAGGGACGCGGATTTCCGATCCGTTCTTGGGGTTGTGCCCCACGAACTCGCGACGTTGGGAGACGGTGAACGTTCCGAAGTCAGAGATGGTGACCTTCTCGCCGGTGACGAGGGCGTCTTGGATGGTGCCCATGACGATGTTGATGTAGCTGGCGGCGCGAACTTTGGGGATGTTTGCGTTGGCTGCGAGGGCTTCTGTGAGATCGGCTTTGTTCATCGTGAACTCCTGGATGATGTTTAGAATATTTAGAAATTGAGCGGCTTGGGCAGGCGATGCCAACCCCGCGAGATAAACATTGCAGCCTACAAAGCAGGTGTCAAGGCGCCAAACTGCAATTGTTAGTAGCTTTTGGTTTTGATCAATTTCTAATCTAAATAATCTTAAAAAACTAAATTATTATTTTGATCGGTGGACCCAAGAACCCCGCATAGTCAGCGTTTTCGGCAGCACTTCGAAGCGCGCAGGGAGTGTGCCGCAGCTTTCACCATCGAGTTCGATGGGGACGGGGTGACCGTCGGTGGCTCGGGCGGTCACGCTCCGGGCTTCGGTCCGGGATGCCCCTTGCGCTTTGTGGAGGGTTCCATCGTACAGTCGTCGAAAGTCGACGGCTTGTTGAACCAGGGAGCTCGGTTTGAGCACGCTCACATCGAAGAGGCCGTCTTGCATCGAACCGCCCGACCCCACCAGCATGCCGCTGCCGCAGTAATGACCGTTCGCGACGAACGCGCTCAGCAGTTCGTCTTCCCACTCGATGGTTCCCTCGGGCCCCTCAATGGATAAGGCCACGCGGCGGGTTTGGTAGCTGACAAGTGTCTTCAGGGTTGCGCTCACAAAGGTGGCGGTGCCACCAAAACGCTTTGAGCTTTGATTGGTCAGGTGCGCGACTTCTCCGTTGGCCCCAAATCCGGCGACGTTCACAAACACTTCGCTGCGTTCGCCCTCTTCGGTCGTCATCGTTGCCATGCCCAAGTCGGAGGGCAGGGACAAGCCCGTCGCTGCAATCCAGAGGGCTTCCTCGGTGCGCTTCGGGATGTTTAGGCTGCGCACCAAGTCAGAGCCTGTGCCAAACGGAATCACGGTGAACGAGGTTTGCTTTCGAATCGCTTTCCCGTCTTTGATCAACCCATTGACCACTTCGTGGCATGTGCCATCGCCGCCCACGGCAGCGACAATGTCGAAGCCTTGCTCCGCCGCTTCGCGGGCAAGGTGAGTTGCGTGGCCTGGGGCCTCAGTTTTGGTGATTTCCCATTGTTCGAACGCTCGATTTGTCAGTCGCTTGAGCGTTTCGATTTGGCCGCCGGCTCGGCCTCCACCGGCGCGCGGGTTCACGATCAGTCGAATTTTCTCTTGGGTGTTTCGGGCGCCGCTGTCGGACTGGCGGTTGAAGTGGTTGGGTTCGCCAATGGGCATGGTTCACTCTTCTGTTTGCGGGTGTGGTGGCAGCAAGTCTACCGGGCCAAAGACGTTTGCGCCCGCGCTTTGCATGTGGGCTGCGCAGCGGGCATCGGGGGTGTACACGGCCTGTCCATCGAGTCGTTTGCGAAGGGAGAGGGCCATTTCGTCCGCGAGGGATGGGTGGGTTGTCGAGAGCGGTCCTCGGGCTCCGCAGCATTTTTGGAGTGTTCGGACCCCGGCCGAAGCCGCGCAGCGGCAGGTCCGCCAGGTGGGGCGAGACGGGCGGCGGGGGAGCAGGGCGTCCAGCATCTCCACTGAAACGGAGGCGGCCTCAAGGGCTTCTCTGCATGTGTGGCATTCAACGATGGCGGTTCGGCCCGCGAACAGCAGTTCCAGTTGTTCCATTGTTGCGGCTGCCGCGTCGGATCGGGCGCGATGAGCCTCGCCCAAGTGGTCTGTGGTGCGGAGTGTGGCCACGTTTTGCTCTGTCATGGCCGACAGGTCCGCGGTCCAATCCGTTGTTCCGCAAATTACGGCGACGGTCTGAGAGTGCCCATGGATGATGGGTGGGGCCCACGGTGCAAGGGGAGGGTGCAAGGTGGCGCGGGCTTCGGACAGCAGGTCCCGTACGGGCTGATCGAGTCCACAGTAGTCTTCGCATGCCCCGCATTGGGTGCAAAGGTCGACGGCGCCGCGGCTCAGTTCGGGTTGTTGCTGAGGGAGCACCAGCAGCGCCATGATGGCAGTGGGCGTTGTGGACTCAAGTCCCGTACCCACTGCGACGGGGCAGGTGTGGCGGCACAAGCGCGGGCACAACGCGCACGTTTCGGTGGCCACATTCATGGCTTCAGCTCGGGCGTTTTGGGTTCATTTTCTACGGGTCCGGATGCCCGCAAGCAGACGTCCGCCAGGGCCGCTTGTCCTTCGCTGAATCCCCACCCGTGTTTGGAGGTCCACGCTGGACGGATGTCGCGCTGGTCGATGGAAGGGTGTTCGTTCGACACCACCGTGTCCTCGGTGTTGGGTCGAATGGGCACTTCCACCCACTCTGTCGTCGCCCGTCGCATCAATGCGCGCCGAAGATCCGGTCCGGCCGCCGAACGGGGTGCGCATCCAAGTTGGGCCACGGTGCCGTCCTTAAAGTGTGCGCGAACCCCAAACAGCGGTGTTTGCCAGCTGTCCAAGGTGCCCCGTTGCAGAAGGGGCAGCCATTCGCCGAAAGAACGATCAGGGAGCACACGGAGGGTCATTCCGTGCGCGTTGAGTTCGCGTTGAATGGCGTCGGGCGTAGCGGAGGGGTTCACCTTGGCCAGCAAGCTGACGTCATCAACCTCCACCACCACTGCGGCCGGTGCTGGATGCGTGGACTCGGCCGGCATGGATGGGGCGGGCGGATCGGCGAATGGGCGGCCCGGGTTCATGAGGTTGTCGGGATCCCACGTTGCCTTGATCTCGGACCAGATTCGGATTGCTGCACCCACTTCTTGCGTGGCGGCTTCCGATTTTAACACTCCAACACCGTGGTGGTGGGTGACGGTTCCTCCGGCTTCTCGGGCTGCACCCAACGATGCCTTCCATGTGGCATCGTACGTCGCCAATGAGCCGCGACCGGCGAACGAAAAATAGATGGAGCAGCCTTCGGGGTAGGCGTGGCTGAAGTGGGCCATGACCACGCAATGCTGTCCGATGGCCTTCTGGACCGACCGGTACAGGGCAGGAAGCCGTTTCCATGTTGTGGCCACCTCCATTGTGTCGGCGAAGGCGCCGGCGATGAAGACAGGCGCCAGTTTATAGGACACGTCGTGCCGGTGGGTGTACCAGTGTTCCCCCGGTTCAGCGCCCATGTCGCGCCCTTGGCCCAACAGCGGAGCGGCGGATTCGACCGAGGCGTTGACGACAGCGAGCGGTCCTTCAAACCCAACGATCAACAGGACCTCTCCGGAGAGGGATTGTCCAATTCGATTGAGCAACGCGGGCACGGCCAATGGAATGCTTAGCAGGTGTTTTTTGAGGGCGGGATTCGAGGCGGCCGCTGACTTCATCCATCCGAACAATCCGCTCCCTTTTTTGTCGTCCGCAGCGTTGGTTTTTCCGCCAATCTTGGTGTCGACTGGGTCGTACAAGCGCAGCACGCTGGGGCCCAGGTCGGATTGCATCAATGACCGCATCGCGTCCCACGCGGCTTCGACCGAAGGGAAGGCATAGCCGCGCAGCCATCGCATTTCGGGTTGGGGTTGGATGCGAACCAACATATCGGTCACGACGCCGAGTCCACCTTCCGACCCGCACAACACGTCCAGCAAGTCTTCGTGACCTTCGGGGGTCCATTGTCCCGTTCGCAATGGGCCGTTGGGTGTGCAGGCTGCCGCCGCCAGCAACATGTCATCAAAGACGCCGTACCGGCTTGAGAACTGCCCAGCGCTGCGGGCCGCCAAATAGCCTCCTGCGGTGGAGCAAGCGATCGAGGAGGGGCTGTGCGCTGTCATCCAGCCGATGGTTCCCAGTTGGTCTTCCAGGTGCTGTCCGATGATGCCCGCTTCGATGTGGGCGGTTCGGTTTGCCGTGTTGATCGATCGGATTCGATTCATTTGCTTCAGATCGACAACCAAGCTGTCGGCCCGGCCCCGTGCGCCGCCGCACACACCCGATCCTGCTCCGTACGGGACCAGCACGGTTCCGGTTTGACTGGCCCAGGCGACGCATGCCGCGACCTGTTCGGCATTTGTTGGGCTTGCGACGGCCATTGGGGCGGGTGGTCGTTCTCCGGATTGCAGCCAGACAAGGGTGTCTCGGGGCCACAGATCCCGACGGTAAGCGTCGGTGTGCAGCGGTTCGCGGGTCACGCGAATGCCAGCCTTGGTCAGAGGGGCAACATCCATTCGATACACCCTAATTGAAAACGCCCGGCCGAGGCCGAGCGTTTTTTGCGGTGAGGGACTTTTGGGGGTGATTCTCCCGCCGGTCCGCTTACAGCGTCTCCGCCCTCACTACTTGCATGTATCGTGCCACATTGGGTGTGGTTTTAAAATAGTCAAGCAATATCAGCATCTTGGTGGTGTTTTGCGATTTTTTTGGAGGGCGGTTTTACCAAAAAACTCAGCAAATCACGACATTGATGTCGCGGTTGGCAATTTTTCACTCCAGGCGAAGAGTCGATCGGCCAGTTCCCAAGGGCGTTCGAGCGGGTGCAGTGGACGGCCTCCTGGGACCGGATCAACGGTCAGGTACTCGCCGATGGATTCGATAAAAGCTGTTTTTTTATAGCAACTTAGGATGTCGGAATCGCCTTGACAGAGGAGCGTGGGCAGCGCTTTCTTGGGTGGATTCCACTCCACGGTTTGGAGGAATTTCTGCATTCGGGCGCGGCGCCCCGGTTCCGTCAAAACGGGCCCACAGACCGCGACAGTGGTGTCACGGTCCATCACGTAAGGGTTGACCACCATGCGGCGGAGGCCCAGCGATGAGGTCAGAAACGGCAAGCCGATGGCGCCGGGGGCGCGAAGTAGAAGCGATACGGCTCTCGTGAATCGGTCGGGTCCGGTCAACGGACCGTTGCTCAACACGAGGCCCGCCAGGTCCACACGGTGTGAGACCGTCATGGCCAAAGGGTTTGCAAGGCCGTGACTGACGAGGATGGTGTGTCCACTCAATGACTCGATGCATTCGGCGAGTTTTCGGCATTCTTCGGAAAAATTTCCGGAGTCGCCGCGAAACAGCGGCCACGTTTTTGCTTGGACGCCGTGGTCGTTCAATCGAGAGACGACATGCGTCCAGAGGGGTGCATCAAAAGGAGGCCCGGAGACCAAGATCACGTTGAACATCGGCGGTCCCTATCCGGAAAGGTGGACGGAAGCCCCAAAGTGGATATCTGATGCCCCATATTTTTTGGAGAGAAACGCACATGTACGACGTCATCATCAGAGATGGAACCATCGTTCGTTCCAGCGGACGATTGGTTGCTGACATCGCCATTGAAGATGGCAAGATCGTATACGTGGGTGGCAACCCTGCTGGCCGTGCCAAAGAAGAAATCTCTGCCATTGGTCGGTTTGTGATGCCCGGTGTCATCGACTCCAATGTCCACTTCCGCGACCCGGGAGACCCCCACAAAGAAAGTTGGGCCACGGGTTCGGCTGAGGCGCTGCGCGGCGGCGTGACCACGGTCCTCGATATGCCGAAGACAACCCCCCCTACGCTGTGCAAGCAAACGGTCGATGCGAAGCTGGCTGCTGCTGCGGCCAGCTCGGTGGTCAACTACGGTGTCTGGGTTGGAGCTTCAGCTGAGAGCATTCCCTGCATCAACGACTTGTGGGATGCCGGAGACGTGTGCGGCACCAGCGTGTTCATGGGCGATTCGACCGGCCCTCTCGGCGTGAGCACTGAAGTACTGGAAGGGCTGTTTACCGAAACCAAGGGGCTGATTGGAGTCCATGCCGAAGATCCATCGACGTTGGAGGCAGCCCGCGCGGAATGGGAAGGCCACGAGGCCCCAGTGCACAACGACGTGCGCCCGCCGGAAGCCGGCGTCCGCGCTGTCGAGACGCTGATTGAGTTGGTTCAGCGAACCCAGCGGAATGTGCACATCTACCATTTGTCCACGGCCGGCGAACTGGCCGCGCTTGACCCGTACCGCAGCGATCTTCCCATCACGTGCGAAGTGGCCCCCCATCATTTGTTTTTGAGCACCGACAATGCCGGTGAATTGGGGAATCTGATCAAGGTCAATCCACCCGTTCGGACCGAATTGGACCGCCGTGCGATGATGGCGGCACTGAAGCGCGGTCGACTGGACACCTTTGGCAGCGACCATGCCCCGCAAACACCGGAAGACAAACAGCAGGACTATTGGTCCGCACCATCCGGCCTGCCCGGCGTTGGTACGATGTTGCCTTTGATTCTGGGTGCCTTGAAGAACGGGCGTTTGGGGCTGGAGTTGATGGTGTCCATGTTGTCGGAGAATCCCGCCCGGATTTTTGGACTGGAAGGCAAGGGCAGCATCGAGGTTGGCGCCGATGCGGACCTGGTCATGTTCCAGGAAGGGGTGACCACAAAGCTCAGTCAAGCCATGGTGACCAGTCATTGCGGATGGTCGCCCTTTGTTGGCCGCGAAGTCGGGGTTTCCCCCGACATTGTAATGGTCAACGGATTCATTGCGGCGCGGCACGGTGTGGTCATGGAAGGCGCGCCCCAGGGCAAGGCCGTTCGCTATACTGGAAGGTAAGGAGCGCACCCGCTCAGCGGGTTGTTTGGTGGGTTCGCGACTCCTTGTGGTTGGCCGTGGAGCTTCGCGGATGCGCTCAAGTCATTTCCTCGATTGCGTGCCTTTCGGTTTTTCAAGCCCGGCACGGACCACTGGACTGAGTCGCAACGAAACCGCCGGTGTATGAGGTGCAGTTCCGATGTGAACTCGCCACTCGGATCCTTCCGTTGGACGCTGAGTGAATCGATGAAGCGCAATGTCTGAAATCGATTGGGTTTCTCTCCACTCGACAACGGCCCACGGATCTTCAATGCGGTCCACCACGACGGTGAAATGAACGCAGATTGCGACGCAGAGAGGGTTCATCGGGAGCCCTCCAGGGTGCGGTATCCGCTCGCCTCAAGAACGTGTTTGGTGTGCACTCTCTCGCCGTTTTCCAAATCCGCAATCGTTCGGGCGACCTTGAGGATTCTCGCCCAAGAACGACCGGATAGGCCGTGTTTTTCGCACAGCCTTTTCAGGGTGATCAATGCGTCTTTGGTGGGGTCGGATGCGGATCGAACGGCATCTCCCGCCAGTTCGGCATTGCTGTTGATGGGGGCCGCGGCGTACCGAGTCATCTGAACGGATCGCGCCCGATTGACGCGCATTCGAACCGTTTTTGAAGATTCACCCGGCTCAGTGGCCATCAGTTCGGTGGGTTCCACTGGGTTGGTCCACACGGTCAAATCGATCCGATCCAACATGGGACCGCTTAGTTTTTTTCGATACCGGTCCACTTGGCTGGGGGAGCAGATGCAGGGCCGGGTGGGGTGGCCAAAGTATCCACACGGGCAAGGGTTCGCGGCCGCAATCAAGGAAAAGCTGGCGGGGTAAATGGCCGTCCCAAGCGCCCTGGATAGACGCACCTCACGATTTTCAAGTGGACCCCGAAGCACCTCCAGGGCCCCCCGACGGAATTCGGGAATTTCATCCAAGAACAGCACTCCGTTGTGCGACAAGGAGACTTCCCCGGGTTGAAGCTTGGCATTGCCCATGAGTCCAGCATTCGTGATCGAGTGATGCGGGGCACGGAAAGGCCGGGCGGTCACCAGACCCGTTCCCGGAGAGACCAGGCCGGCCACCGAGTGAATGCGCGTGATTTCGATGGCTTCGGCGTGTTCAAGGTCTGGAAGAATGGTGGGCATTCGGGTGGCCAACATGGTTTTTCCGCACCCTGGAGCCCCGATCAGCAAAAGGTTGTGGCCTCCAGCGGCGGCAATCTCCAGGGCGCGTCGTGCACGTCCTTGACCGCGGACTTCGGATAGGTCGATCGTCGAAGGCGAACGGTCAATGAGCGGTGCTTGGGCCCGAGTCAATGGCGCCTTCCCATTCATCCAATGGAGCACTTCGCTCAGGTTTTGTGCCGCGAGCACTTCGATGCCTTCGACCATTGCCGCTTCAGGGGCGGACCCCGAGGGGAGAACAATGCGTTTGGCGTTCATCTCCGCCGCCGCAATGGCCATGGCCAGGGCGCCGGCGATCGGTCGCAAATCCCCGGCCAGAGACAGTTCCCCCACAAACACGGTGCCATCGATTTTGCTGTCATCCACCGTTCCGTCAGCCGCCACAATGCCAATGGCGATGGGGAGATCGAAGGAAGTGCCCACTTTTGGGATGTCCGCGGGAGCAAGGTTCACCACCACCCTTTTTTTGGGGTAGACCGCGCCCGTTGCGTCGATCGCAGATCGAATTCTGTGGGTGCTTTCGCGGATCGCTGAACCGGGCAAACCCACGATGATGGTCGCGGGAAGACGTTTGACCAAATCGACTTCCACGTCGACGGGCAGGCCTTTGATTCCAATCAATGCGAGCGAACGTATGATGCGTGCCATCAATCACCTCTGCCACCCCGTTGGTGCAAAGGCTGTTCCGTCTGCGATTGCGGCCATTTGGCCGTGAGTTGCCTGCCCAACCGTCGGTCGGGTGTTCGCTATTTGCGCAGCCAGCTTTCCAGGTCGGGGACCGTGGCTGCCCGCATGTGCTCCAGCAATCCGGCGGGCGTGTCTCCGACCGTGATCAAGTGGCGGAGTTCTTCGCGAACAAAGCCTTCGTCCACGGCGTGCTGGACAAAAGCAATCAAGGAGTCGTAGAAGCCGGCGACGTTCAGCAGGCCGACGGGGTTGCGGTGGTAGTTCAACTGGGCCCACGTCACCACTTCGAACAATTCCTCCAGCGTGCCGTAGCCGCCGGGCAGGGCGATGAATCCATCGGAAAGGTCGATCATCATTTGCTTGCGTTCGTGCATGGTGTTCACGACGTGCAGTTCGGTGCAGCCGGTGTGGCCCAATTCCAAGTTTTGGAGCTTTTCGGGAATGACCCCAAACACTTCTCCACCGCGCTCCAAGGCTGCGTCCGCAACGGTGCCCATCAAACCGACGCTGCCGCCACCAAACACCACGCCGATGCCCGCATCCGCCAAGGTGTGACCCAACTCCACAGCCGCCGCTTTGTAGTGGTCCGCAATGGCATCGGATGAGGCGCAGTAGACGGCCATTCGCTTGAATTCTGACATGGGCCGGCGATTAACCCGAAACGTTCGACGCGGGAGCACTTCGGTCCGGTGGAAGTCTCCTTCATTCGCGTTAGGACACCGAGCTGTCAAAGGAGGCCCCAATGCGCCTGTTTGCATCTGTGTTGTTGGTGAGTGCGTGCGGCGGCAAGTCCGATTCGGAATCGTCGCTTGATACCGCGGCCGCCGGCTGGCGACCCACCGTTGTTTGCCCGGGAGACGCCGGGTGCGATTCGGCAGCCGGAGAATTGGAGGTCGGTGCTTCCGCGGTTTCGATCACGCCCACTTGCTTTGAAGTGTTCCTTGACTGTGGCGACGATGGATTGTGCCCCGAAGACGAGGGCTGGACCGAAGCCGATGCCGGCGAAGGCGATGCGGAATGGCACAAGCAAACCGAACCGTTTCAAGACTGCGGTTGCGATCGCTTGTGCGAGGGCGACGAAGGCTACCCCGGAGCCGACGCCGGTGAAGGCAATGGGGAATTCGATGCCATGTGGTTGGCTGGGTTTCAAAATGGGCGTCCGGCGACCTCGGTCAACGACGACATTTGGTCGCGCACTGTCGCGTTTCGGCAAGGCGAGACCACCGTGGCATTGGTCAGCCTCGATGTCGTTGGTTTTTTCTTTGATGACGTCCAAGAGGTTCGCGCTCAAATCGAAGCGCAGGGCATTGATGTGGACCATGTGATCATCAGCGCCACCCACAACCACGAAGCCCCCGATACTTTGGGGCAGTGGGGCAAGCAGGTCGGCCAACGCGGCGTCGATGAAGAATGGTTTGCCGAGGTCAAGGGCAACATTGTGCAGTCCGTCGCCAATGCCGTGGATGGCCTGCAGCCCGCAGAGATGATGGCGGTCGCCGTTGACGTGTCCGAGTTTGTTCCCGAAAAAGGCACGCGCAACTTGGTCAACGACAAACGGGATCCCCGAATCGTAGACGAAACCATGGGGGTGGCTTGGTTCCGCTCGGTCGCCGACGGCTCGACCATTGCCACCGTGGTCAATTTTGGGAATCATCCTGAAGCGTTGGCGGATGAAAACGGCGCCATCACCAGTGACTTTGCCCATTACTTGCGGGACGGCATGGAAAACGGTGTGGATTGGGAGACCGAGCCCATCGAAGGCCTGGGCGGTGTCAGCGTGTATGTGCAGGCCGCTGTGGGCGGCATGATGACCCCGCTTGGGGTGGAAGTGACCGATTTGGATGGCGAGCAACACGGCGAATCGGACTTCGCCAAGGCCGAAGCCATTGGGCACATGATGGCGACCCAGGCGCTGATGGCGCTGGCGGATGCCGAGGTGGAAACGGACCCAGGCCTCGCGTTGCGGGCCACCGAACTGTACCTGCCCATTCAGAACTACGCCTTTCAGGCCATGTTTTTGATGGGCGTCTTTGAGCGGGAAGCGTTCAATTACGACAAAGAAGCCAACCTCACCGAGCTCAATGTGCCCGAGTTGCACACTGAGATGGACCTGTTGGATGTTGGTCCCATCCGCATGCTGAGCGTGCCGGGTGAACTCTTGCCGGAGTTGGCGATTGGCGGATTCGACGGTTCCCACACCAACATTGGCGACTACACCGACCCCATCGTGGACCTCGAACGTGAAAATGCGGCCGATTTGAGCTTGGCGCCCGAAGGCCCATTCTTGAAAGAGCAAATGGCGGGAACGATGAACTGGATCATCGGTTTGGGCAACGACGAGTTGGGCTACATCATTCCCGAATACAACTATGTCCTCAGCGAGCGGGTGCCGTACATCGAGGAAGCCGAGGGCGACCATTACGAGGAGACCAACTCCTTGGGGCCCGGCACAGCCACGCTGGTGCTGGAGTGGGCGGATCGGCTGATTGCTTGGTCGCCCGAAGGGTAGAAAATTGACAACAGACCGAGCCCCGCCATACGTGCCGGAGGCACGGACGGCAGATGATGAAGCTCTGCCCCACCAAGGAGAGTTCCCATGCGCACATTGTTTTTGATGAGTCTTGCTTTGACCCTCGGTTGCGGCGGCAAAGATGACGACGATACTTCGGGTGACGTCACCCCATCCGACGCCGATGCCGATGCCGATGGTGGCGCCGATGGTGGCGGAGCGTTTGAAGATTTTGTTTCGGTGACCGATGAGCCAGTCGGCGACTTGAGTTGCTTCACGGGTGCCTTGGGCACCGAATCGCCGGCCGCCGGTTGCGTCGCTCAGCGGAGCATGGCGGGCGAAGTTCTCGACTTCCAAGAAGACGACCCGGTCGACGAAGCCCAGGTGGAGTTCTTTTGGGAAGACGGCATTTTTGGGCCGGCCGACGACACGGTGACTTCGGACGCCAATGGCTTCTTCAATGTCGAAGTCGATACCTGCTCGCCGTTCACCTACCGCATCAGCACAGACCCCGTTCTCGATGCGACCAAGGTCACGATTGAATCGCACGATGTGGTCCCCAACAAGGGCGCCATCAACCCGGTCAGTCACGAGCTGCAAAGCGTGTCTTCAACGACGTACGCGCTCATTCCCACCCTGTTGGGTGTCAGCCCCAAGATTGACAAAGGCATTGTGGCCGGCCGTGCATACGACTGCGCAGGCAACAACTTGGAAGGCCTTCAGGTGCTGATCGAAGACGCATCCGGCAACATTCCTTCGGATGTGGTTGCCAAGTACTTCATCGACGATTTCCCCAACCGGAACCAGCCGTACACCTCGGCCGATGGTCTGTGGATTCTCATGGACGTTCCGGTCGGAGACTGGTTGGTCAAGGGCTACGTCGCTGACGGCTTGGGTGGTCATACGCTGATCGCGTCGACCGAACTCAAAGTGTTGGCGGACAGCATCAACATCTCGAGCA
>Ga0115012_10001539_pt1 | contig 13368 bp, 12 predicted proteins | sample TroAtlMetagenome_FD_88706 | JGI IMG/M metagenome (GOLD analysis project Ga0115012, IMG submission 88706) | Marine eukaryotic phytoplankton communities from Atlantic Ocean - Tropical Atlantic ANT10 Metagenome | ecosystem: Environmental > Aquatic > Marine > Oceanic | place: Tropical Atlantic...
GTAGTTAGGTATTTATTAATTTTCATTTCCGTATTAATAGTGTAGTCCAAATCAATGTTAGCAGGATTATCTAAATAATCAGAATAAAGACTTATCCTATTTGAGACAAAAACATTTTCAACTAACTCAAATTTAAAAAATGATCTAACTGAAGCACCTAATTCAAACCTGCTTGTTTTTCCTTTTTGAACACCAAAGTATTGCTTATTTTCTTGCAAATTATCTGTAAAAAAACGATTTACCATAATTAGTCGGCCAGTAATAGGTGCCATATTGACCCATAAATCTTTATTTTTTTTCCAATATAATCCAACACCAATCTGCAGATATGCGGGTGAAAAGAATCTAGTTAACTCAGTGCGCTCTTCCTCTCCTTCGCTATTTTTTCTAAACCTATAGCCTTTGGTCCATTGTGTTTTAAAATTCACAAAGCTTGAGTAACTCCAATTACCTATTAAATTATTTGTAAATTTTTTACCTAAAAGAGAATTTATCTCTAGTTTATCATCTGTTTTTTTTAAAAATTTGCTTCCTCCTACACTATTTAAACCATAAGCTGTAATTAGTTTAGTATCCCAATTCCATCCATTTTTATCATAATTAAAATCGTAATCAATTTTAATGGTACCAGAAACACTTGTTTGCCCACCCGCTGTCCAATAACTATAGCTAGATTGATTTCCTAGAAAAGTAAATTTGCCTGACAATACCCAGTCATTATTAATGGTATCTTGGACTTTATCATTTTGGGAGTGATTATTATTTAAACTAAAAAAAAGAATTATAATAACTATTAACTTTTTCATTTTTTTCTTTTAAAAATTGGCACAGATGAACACGCTTCACCAAACATAATTCTTTTAGCAACTGGCTGAATTTTCTCAATCAAAACAGAATACTGATATTCTTTAAATTTTTTTCCAGAACAACCTTTGATAATGACAGGTTTATCTTGATAAATTGAAAGATTAATATTGTTGATTTTTTCAGTAATTAAAAAATTTTCATAATCATTTACAGTACCAATAAAGTTTTTAATATTTAAATTTTTTAGTTCTGATGAAACTAGCATGTATGCCCAGTGTGGAATAATCGCATCGTTAGAGCATTGTATTGCAACTTGTTTACCATTATAACTTAACCAATCAAAAGAACCTACTTTTTCTCTAAAATCTTTTTCTATAAGAATTAAATCGTCTTTTAACCAATTCTTAAGATCAAATACAACAATATTTATATCTGCAATAAAATCCTCTAAATCAATGGTTTTTATTGGACTCTTAGAAATTTTATTTTTAATTTCGTAATTCATTTAAAGAAAACCTAACTCTAGTTTTGCCTCTTCACTCATTAAATCTCTATTCCATGGTGGATCAAAAGTCATTTCGATTTCAGCGCTTTTAACACCATCAATATCTGCTATTTTATTTTTAACCTCAAGTGGCAAGCTTTCTGCAACTGGACAATTTGGTGTTGTCAATGTCATTAAAACTTTAACATCATTGTCCTCGTTTACAAGAACGTCATAAATTAAACCTAATTCATAAATATCCACAGGAATTTCTGGGTCAAATATGGTTTTCAAAACTCTAACAATTTCTTCCCCTAGATCATTAGGGTCAATTATTTTTTCACTCATTTTCTATTTTTTACTATATGCGATTGCATAAAATTTTATTTGTTTAATCATGGAATATAATCCATTAGCTCTATTAGGGGATAAATGCTCTTTTAATCCAATTTTTTCAATGAATGACACATCTGATTTTATTATTTCATTAGGTGTTTTATTATTAAAAATCATTAGTAAAATGGCAATAATACCCTTTGTAATAATTGCCTCACTATCAGCTTGAAAATTAATTTTACCATCATTAAATTCTGCATTGAGCCAAACCTTACTTTGACAACCTTTAATTAAGTTTTTATCATTTTTTAAACTCTCTTCCATTTTATCCAGTGTTTTTGATAATTCAATCATGTACTCATACTTTTGAGTCCAATCCTCAAAAAAAGAAAAATCTTCGATTAAGTTTTCTTGTAAATTTTCAATTGTCATACCTGATTCAAAGATACGAATTAGCTTAACATCGACTTAGCTTTAACAATAGCTTCATACAGTATGTCAATTTCTTTAAACGTATTGATAAACGATAGTGAAACACGAACAGTTCCTGGAATATTGAAGTGGTCCATTATTGGTTGAGCACAATGTTGACCTGTTCTGACAGCAATACCAAATTTATCAAGAATGGAGCCTACATCATATGAATGTGAACCAGTTAAATTAAATGAAATTACAGATGTTTTGTTTTTTACATCACCATAAATTATTAAATCATCTATCTCTTTCAATTTTTTAGTTGCATAAGTTAAAAGCTTATCTTCATAATCTCTAATTTTTTCAAAACCTATATTATTCATATAATCTATTGCAACACCAAATGCAATAACACCAGAAATGTTAGGGGTTCCGGCTTCAAATTTGTGAGGAATATCTGCATATGTTGTTTTATCAAATGTTACATCGGATATCATTTCTCCACCACCCATGAAAGGCTCAATTTTCTCAAGTAATTCTTTTTTCCCATATAAGAAACCAACACCTGTTGGTCCACATAATTTATGTGCTGATGCTGTAAAAAAGTCTACATTAAGTTTTTGTAAATCAATTTTGAAGTGAGCTGCGCTTTGAGCTCCATCAACAAGAACAATAGCATCGTAATGATGGGATATTTTTATTATCTCCTCAATTGGGTTAATAATACCTAGGGCATTTGAAACATGATTCAAGAAAACTAACTTCGTTTTTTCTGAAATTAACCTTTTAAATTTCTTTAAGTCAAGTTCTCCATTTTTGTCAAGAGGTATTACTTTTAATTTAGATTTAGTTTTATTACACATCATTTGCCATGGAACTATATTTGAGTGATGTTCCAAACCAGACACAATTATTTCATCATTTTCATCGAGCAGGTTCAAAAATCCATTTGAAACAATATTAATTGAATGGGTTGTCCCAGATGTAAAAATAATTTCCTCTTTATGTTTTGCATTGAAATGCTTTCTAAGTTTCTCTCTAGATTCTTCATAAGCTTCAGTAGCTTCTTCACTTAATGAGTGTACTCCTCTATGTATATTAGAGTTGTAATTATTATAATAATTTGATATTGAATTTATTACACAAGTTGGTGTTTGTGAAGTTGCAGCGTTATCAAAATAAATTAACTGCTTACCATTGATTTGTTTTTTTAGAATTGGAAAATCTTCTCTTATATTTTTAACATCAAATTCCATTATAGCTCAAAACCAAGACTAACCCCAATTTTATTAGCTATGATTTTTTTAATTTTTGTTTTTAAAACTTGCATTTTTACGTTTTCCAAAACATTGTTTGCAAAAGCATATGTTAAAAGCCCTTTAGCTTCTTTTTCTGGGATGCCTCTAGTTTTTAGATAATATAAGGCCGAATTATCAAGTTGCCCAATTGTACAACCATGCGAGCACTTAACATCATCAGCAAATATTTCAAGTTGTGGTTTAGTATTTACTGACGAATGATCTCCAATCAGTATATTATTGTTTTGTTGAAAAGCATTGATTTTTTGAGCAATTTTATCGACAAGAACCTTTCCATTGAAAACTCCTGTGGACTTGTCATTATAAATACCTTTGTATTCTTGATGGCTTTCACAGTTAGGACTTGCATGATGTACAAGAGTGTGATGATCTGTATGTTGATTTGATCCAAGAATCGTAATTCCTTTTAAAATGGAGTTAATATTACTGCCATTTTGATAAAAATTAAGATTATTTCTTACAATATTTCCTCCAAAAGAAAATGTATGACAGCTTGCAACACTATTCTTTTTTTGATCAATGTAAGTATTGTCAATTATTGAAGTTGTTTCTAAATCATTTTGAATCTTATAATAATCAAGATTTGCATTTTCTTCAACGTGTATTTCAGTTAGAGTATTAGTAACAGGGTCATTATGATTAGCTTTTGAACCTTTTGAAATCGAATTTTTTTCTCCTAATGAATAATGGCTTTCAACAATTTGAGCTTTAGACCCTTTTTCAAGAATGATTAAATTTCTTGGTTGAAGCATTAGTGATGATTCACAGCCAGAGTTTATATGAATAATCTCAACTGGCTTATCAAGCTCTAGATTCTTTGGAATATGAATGTATGCTCCTTCCTTGGAAAAAGAACTATTTAATAAACTAAATGATTCATTTTTATCAATTAGTGTATTAAAGTACTTAGAAATGACCTCAGAATATTTTTCTTTTTCAAGGACAGATGATAATATACATATATCAGCTCCTTCATGTGTAGTATTTGACCATAATGGATCGTAAACTCCATCTATTAAAATTATTTTATAAGATTCAATTCCACCAAGAAAAAAATCTTTAACTTTTTCAAAATCAATTAAGTGTCTTTTCTTTTTGAAGATTGTGAGATCTTCATTTAAAACTTTTTTTATAGGAGTGTATTTCCAAAATTCATTTTTTCTATCTGGGAAACCAATTTTTTCGAACTTTTTAATTGACTTTGACCTGATATCATGAACTGGCGAATTAATGTCAGAGTCAAGCTCAAATGCTAAAAATGATGAAACTAATTTTTCTTTTAATGACATATATTAAAATTATAACCAATCATAGCCTCTTTCTTCTAACTGCAAGGCCAAATTTTTATCACCTGACTTTACAATTTTTCCATCTTGAAGAACATGAACATAATCAGGAATTATATGATCTAATAATCTTTGGTAGTGAGTAATAACTACAGTAGCATTATCCTTATTTTTAAGTTTATTAACTCCACTAGCCACAATTCTCAGGGCATCAATATCAAGTCCAGAGTCTGTTTCATCTAGAATTGCTAATGTAGGTTCTAACATTGCCATTTGAAAAATTTCATTTCTTTTCTTCTCACCACCAGAGAAACCTTCATTTAATGATCTTGAAAGAAATCTAGAATCAATCTCTAAAAGACTAGCTTTTTCTCTAATCTTTTTAAGCATTTCATTAGCTGGCATATCTTTTTCTCCTCTTGCTTTTAAATTAGAATTAATAGCAGTTTTAATAAAGTTTGTAACTGTAATTCCAGGTATTTCAACTGGGTACTGAAACGACATAAAAATACCTTTATGTGCTCTTTCTTCAGCAGACAGATCTTCAATATTTTCATCATTAAAAAAAATATTTCCTTTTGTTACTTCGTAATCCTCATTCCCCGCTATAACAGACGATAAAGTACTTTTCCCAGACCCGTTTGGACCCATAATTGCATGAATTTCACCTTTTTTAACTTCAAGAGTTACTCCTTTGAGGATTTCTTTTCCCTCAATACTAACATGTAAATTTTCAATTTTTAACATAATAAAATTTTATCCTACTGAACCTTCTAATGATATTTCTAATAATTTTTGCGCCTCAACTGCAAATTCCATTGGAAGTTTATTGAGTACCTCTTTACTAAAACCATTTACTATTAAGGCGATAGCTTTTTCCACGTCAATACCTCTTTGATTACAATAAAAAATTTGATCTTCACCAATCTTGCTTGTGGTAGCTTCATGTTCAATTTGAGCTGTTTTGTTCTTTGCCTCAATATAAGGGAAAGTATGTGCACCACAATTATTACCCATAAGAAGTGAGTCGCACTGTGAGAAATTTCTTGAATTTTCTGCTTTTTTACCTATGTGAACCAGCCCTCTATAGCTATTTTGAGATTTTCCTGCAGATATTCCCTTACTAATAATAGTACTTTTTGTGTTTTTACCAAGATGAATCATTTTTGTTCCAGTATCGGCTTGCTGATAATTATTTGTTACAGCAATAGAATAGAATTCACCAATACTATTGTCACCTTTTAATATGCAAGATGGATATTTCCATGTAACAGCAGAACCAGTTTCCACCTGAGTCCAAGAGATTTTGGAATTGGTATGACATATTCCTCTTTTAGTAACAAAATTGTATACACCACCTTTACCTTGCTTATTTCCAGGGTACCAATTTTGAACAGTAGAGTATTTAATTTCCGCATTATCTAATGCAATTAATTCTACAACAGCAGCATGAAGCTGATTTTCGTCTCTACTTGGTGCGGTGCAACCCTCAAGGTAACTAACATAGCTACCTTCATCTGCTATGACTAGTGTTCTTTCAAATTGACCAGTTCCAGCTTGATTGATTCTAAAATATGTTGAAAGCTCCATTGGGCATCTAACTCCTTTTGGTATGTAGCAAAAGGAACCATCTGAAAATACAGCAGAATTTAGTGCAGCATAGTAGTTATCTGTTTTGGGAACAACCTTACCAATATATTTTTTGACTAAATCTGGATAATCTTGTATAGCGTCTGAAATTGAGCAAAATATAATTCCATCCTTTGCTAAAGTATCCCTAAATGTGGTTGCAACAGAAACAGAATCCATAACAATATCAACAGCCACTCCTGAAAGTTTTTTTTGTTCTTCAATAGAAATACCAAGTTTATTAAATGTTTTGATTAATTCTGGATCAACTTCATCCAAACTTTTATACTTATTATTTGTTTTAGGTGCTGAAAAATAGGAAATAGCTTGAAAATCTGGTTTTTTGTAATTAACATTGGCCCAATCAGGCTCCTCCATATTTTTCCAAGCAGCGTAAGATTCTAATCTCCATTTCGTCATCCATTCCGGTTCATTTTTTTTCTTGGAAATAGCCCTTACAATATTTTCATTAAGTCCAACAGGAAATGTTTCAGACTCAATTTCAGTTGTGAATCCATATTGGTATTCTTGCTGTTCTAATTCTTTTTTTAATTCTTCTTCTGTATATGCCATAACCTAATTATAAGGAAAAACTCTCTCCGCAACCACATGTTCTTGAAGCATTAGGGTTTTTAAAAACAAACCCTTTTCCATTTAATCCTCCAGAGTATTCTAGTGTCGTACCTATCAAGTATAAGAAACTCTTCTTGTCAACTACAATTTTTACACCATTATGTTCAAAAACCTTATCACTATCCTCTTTATTTTTGTCAAAATTTAGTTCATATGACAAGCCTGAACAGCCCCCGCTTTTAACTCCAACTCTAATGTAATCATCATTGGGGTCAAATCCATCAACAATCATAAGTTTAGAAACTTGATTTTTTGCTGTATCTGCTACTTTAATCATATTTTGCAAATATAATCCTTTAATAAATATTTATAATTTAAATTTGAAATTCATTAAAATCCAATTATTATACCAAATACGCAATTCTTATGGAAGAAAATTCAAAAAAACTTACAGACTTAGATCATATTGGAGAATTTGGGTTAATTGATATGATAACTAAAGACTTTGATACAGTCAATGAAAGTACAGAATTGTCAATTGGTGATGATGCAGCTATTTTAGATTACAAAAATCAAAAATCAATCGTTACAACTGATATGCTAATAGAAGGCGTACATTTTGATTTATCTTACTTTCCATTGAAACATCTTGGTTATAAGGCTGTAGTTTCTTCAATTTCTGATATATGTGCTATGTATGGAATTACAAAGCAAATTACTGTCTCAATAGCGGTTTCGAATAGGTTTAAATTAGAGTCAATACAAGAACTTTATTCTGGGATTAAACTTGCATGTAAAAGATATAATGTTGATTTAATTGGAGGGGATACTACATCATCCTTAAAGGGATTAGTGATCTCCGTAACCGCGATTGGATGCACTACTAAGTCAGGTTATGTAACTAGATCTGGTTCAGAAATTAATGATTTAGTAGTTGTAACTGGTTCTTTGGGTGGAGCATATTTAGGATTGCAGGTTCTTGAAAGAGAAAAACAAGTTTTTTTAGTTGATCCAAATAATAAACCAGATTTAACGAAATACAAGGATATTATAGAACGTCAATTAAAACCTGAAGCAAAAACAGATGTTATTAACTTTTTTATGGAAAATAAAATCAAACCAACCTCAATGATTGATATTAGTGATGGACTATCTTCTGAAATAATACATCTTTGTAAAAATTCTGGCAAAGGATGTATTATCTATGAAGAAAAGCTACCAATATCAGTAGAAACCCATGATACATGCAAGGAATTTAAACTAGAACCAAGTACAATTGCTCTTTCTGGTGGAGAAGATTATGAATTGTTATTTACTATTAATTCAACTGATTTAGAGAAAATTCAACAAAATGATGAATTTTCTGTAATTGGTTATATAACTAAAGAAAGTGATATAAATTTAATAACTAAAGATGGCAAAACAACACCTATAACTTCAATGGGTTGGAAATCTTTTTAATCTATATACAAATCATTTTTTCTGATTCATAATAGATTCAATATGATCAATTTCAATTGGGATACCCTCCATTAGGTTTGTTGGATCACCAGAATCATTTATAACAACATCATCTTCTAGTCTAATTCCAAATCCTTCCTCCATAATATAAATTCCAGGTTCTACTGTTAAGACATTATTTTTTTCAAATGGTATTTTTAAGTCACAGTAATCATGAGTGTCAAGGCCCATGTGATGTGATGTACCATGACTAAAGTATTTTTTATAAGCTGGTTTGTTTTTTGTTTGACTTTTAATATCGGACTTGTTTAATAGCTTAATTCTTAAAAGTTCAGATGTCATAATTTTACCTACTTCTAAATGGTAGTCTTTCCATAAAATTCCAGGTCTTAAAAGTTTTGTTGCTTCATTTTTAACATTTAAAACTGCATTATAAATGGTTTTATGTCTTTCTGAAAACCTTCCATTTACTGGAACAGTTCTTGTCATATCACTTGAGTAGTTGGCATATTCAGCACCTACGTCCATTAGAATAATTTCGCCATCATGACATTGTTTATTATTCTTTATGTAATGTAGGTAATTTGAGTTTTTTCCAGATGCTATGATAGGTGTGTATGCAAATCTTTTGGATCTATTTTTTAAAAATTCGTGAGAAAATTCCGCTTCAATTTCATATTCCCAGACTCCAGGTTTTATAAAACTTAAAACTCTTTCAAAACCTTTTCTAGTTATTTCACAAGCTTGTTTAATTAAATCCAATTCAATTTCATCTTTAACAGATCTTTGGTATTGAAGTATTGGATTACTCTTTTTAAAATTTAATATTCCTAAGTTTTTAAGTTTTTCTATAAAACGATCTTCACGGGTCTGGGTCTCTACATTTTGTCTATAATGCTCATTTGTATTAATATAGATATGGTCAGCTTCTTTTAGAATATTATTCAAAATTTTTTCAAATTCACCAAGCCAATGAACATTTTTTATTCCTGAAATTTTAGTTGCCTCACTTTGAGTTAGTTTTTCTCCTTCCCAATGAATTATGTGATCATTGGTTTCTCTTAAAAAGAGTATTTCTCTGTAGTTTGGGTTATTTGAATCTGGAAATAAAACTAAAACACTTTCTTCTTGATCTACACCACTCAAATAAAAAATATCTCTGTGTTGTTCAAATGGTAGTGTTGAGTCTGCACTAATTGGATAGATATCATTTGAATTAAAGAATGCTACACTATTTTTGTCTAGTTTATTTGTAAAATTTTGACGATTTTTAATAAATAAAGAATTTTTAATAGGATCGTATTTCATATTAATCTATATAGTCAAATTTAATAATTTAATAAAGATGAAAAATATTACCATTTTTTTGCTTCTTTTCTCGATTTATAATTTTAGTCAAAATAATTATACTTCTGCAGAAATGATTGAGAAATCTGAAAATCAATATAAAATTGATTTAGAAAAATCCTTACTAAAAAACATAAGTTTTGAAAATATTGGCCCCAGTATTATGAGTGGTAGAGTAACAGATATTGAAGTTAATCCTAATTTTCCTACAGAATTTTATGTTGCTTATGCATCAGGCGGATTATGGCATACCAAAAATAATGGAACAACATTCATTCCAATTATGGATAATTCAATAACACAAAATATTGGAGATTTTGATGTTGATTGGTCATCAGGGGTGATATATGTTGGTACTGGTGAGAGTAATTCATCGAGGTCATCATATCCAGGTATAGGTATTTTAAAATCAGAAGACAATGGAGAAAATTGGATAAACGTTGGTCTTCGTGACTCTCATCATATTAGCAGGGTTTTAATTAATCCCAACAACAATCAACATATTGTAGTTGCTGTAATTGGCCATTTATATACAGAAAATGATGAAAGAGGAATTTACAACTCATATGATGGTGGAAAAACATGGTCAAATTCCTTATTTGTAAGTGATAATACAGGGGCAATTGATTTAGTTTATGATCCTAATAATTTTGACATACAATATGCTAGTTTTTGGGAAAGAAGTAGAACTTCATGGAATTTTATTGGGAGTGGTAATAATTCTGCAATTTATAAAACTATTGATGGAGGTAAAAATTGGAAAAAATTAACTACAAAAAATTCTGGATTTCCTGTTGGCGAGGGAGTTGGTAGAATTGGATTAGCAATTTATGATTCTTCAACTATTTATGCAGTTTTAGATAATCAGTTTAGACGAGATTCAGAAAAAAAATCTGATGGAATTCAAAGAATTGACTTTAAAAATATGTCAAAAGAAAAATTTTTGAATCTTAATAAAGAGGAATTAAACTCATTTATAAGTAAAAACAACTTTCCTAAAGATATAAGCTACGATTCATTGAGAGCAAAAATTAAATCTAATGAAATATCACCTGATGATATTTACAGATTTTTAACTGATGCAAATGCTGAACTATTCGACACACCTGTTATTGGGGCAGAAGTTTATAAGTCTTTAGATGGAGGTGTTAGTTGGCAAAAACAAAATAAAGGTTATTTAGATGCTGTTTATAATAGTTATGGTTATTATTTTGGAAGAATTCATGTTTCTCCAACTAATCATGAGCAAATATATATTTATGGAGTACCAATTTTAAAATCTAATGATTCAGGAAAAACTTTTAAAAGAATTGGCGCAAGTAATGTACATGTAGATCATCATGATCTTTGGATTAATCCAAAAGATTCCAATCATTTAGTTCTTGGTAATGATGGAGGTGTAAATATTTCCTATGATCAAGGTGACAATTGGATTAAGTTAAATCAACCATCTGTTGGTCAATTTTATGCTATAAATGTTGACAATTCTTCTCCATATAACGTATACGGAGGTCTTCAAGATAATGGTGTATGGATGGCAAAAAATAATTCTATGGAATCACCATCATGGTATGAATCAGGACATAATAATTGGACTAAAATTATGGGTGGAGATGGTATGCAGATTCAAATTGATAATAGAGACAATAATATTGTATACACCGGTTTGCAATTTGGAAATTATTACAGACTCGATTTGTCAAACGAAAGCAGAAAAAATATCAAACCAAGACATAATCTTGGAGATTCACCGCTCCGATTTAATTGGCAAACTCCAATACTATTATCCCCACATAATCAAGATATACTTTATTTTGGGAGTAATAAGCTTCATAGGTCATTTGATAAAGGTGATAATTGGGAAGAAATATCTATCGACTTAACTCATGGTGGAAAAAAAGGTAATGTACCTTATGGAACAATAACAACTTTTGATGAGTCTATATTTCAATTTGGAAAAATTATTGTGGGCTCAGATGATGGAAAAATTAGTATCACAGAAAATTCTGGTGATACTTGGAAATTGATAAACAATGGTTTGCCCAAAAATCTTTGGGTAAGTCGAGTAATATTTTCTAAACTGAAAAAAAATAGAATTTATTTATCATTGAATGGATATCGTTTTAATGACTTTATGCCGTATTTATATGTTAGTAATGATAATGGGATTTCTTGGGAAGATATATCATCAAATTTACCATTATCGCCAATAAATGTAATTAAAGAAGATTTCAATAAAGAAGAAATTCTTTATGTAGGAACTGACAATGGCGCATTTATTTCACTTGACTCAGGTAATCAATGGCACGCCTTTACTAATTCGCTAAATCGTGTAGCCGTGCATGATATAGTCATACATAAAGATTCAAATGAACTTTTGTTAGGTACGCATGGCAGGTCAATTTATAAAACTAATCTTAATATTTTCAATAATTATCTAAACAATAAAGTTGAAGGAAAAATTACTATTATAAATATTGAGGATTTAAATTATCGTAATAGTTGGGGAGCTAAATCTAATAGAAATCAATCAGTTTCATTGATTTATGAAAAACCAAAATTAGATTCAAAATCTTACATTCAAGTTGATATATTTAGCGAAGTATCGGAAAATTTGAACTACACAATACTAAATAATGACAAAAAAGTTTTAAATACAGGAGAAATTAAATTAGATAAAGGTTTTAATAAATTCAATTTATTACCTATAGCTGATAAAAAATTAAATGATAAACAAATTAAAAGACTTGGTTTAACATCTAATAGAGCAGATGATGGTAATACATATTTTAGTAAAGGAAAATATATTTTTACTTTAGGGAATACGTCCAAAGAATTTTTAGTTAAATAGTATATATTTCTTGTTTGTAATTTCATTCTAGATTAATTTTGTTAATTGATAAGTGAACATGAAAAATATTTTTAAATCCTCTATTGGCAAAAAAATTGCTATGGCCTTATCAGGGGTTTTTTTAATAGTGTTTTTAACACAACACTTCATAATAAATATTACATCTGTTTTTAGCGAGGATATCTTTAACATGTTGTCCCACTTTATGGGTAATAATCCTTTAGTCCAATTTATCTTGCAGCCAGTTTTAATAGCCGGTGTGCTTTTCCATTTTGTTATGGGTTTTGTTTTAGAATGGCAGAATAGAAAGGCTAGACCAGTATCATACGCTATGTACAAAGGATCTAGAAATTCAATGTTTGTTTCTAGAAATATGATTATTTCAGGTATTGTTATTCTGTCTTTTTTAGTATTACATTTCTATGACTTCTGGGTCCCAGAGATGGATTATAAATATATTCAGTCTTTACCAGAAGACCCTACTAGATATTATGAGGAGCTAATTCACAAATTTGAAAACCCAGTCCGTGTAGGCTTATATTGTTTATCATTTATCTTCCTTGCCTTGCATTTAGTTCATGGACTTGCTTCTTCAACCCAATCATTAGGAACAAATAATAAGTATTCTAGCGCTATTGAAAAAATTAGCTACGCTTTTGGTATTGGTATTCCTCTTGGATTTTGTTTCATTGCTTTGTATCACTTTTTTATTCATTTATAACACATAATATACACTTTTGTAACACATTTTACACGCCGGTATGTGTTACATAAGAAATATAAATTATAGATATAGATTGTGTTATAAAAATAATTTAACTCATTTTTTTTTATTTTAATATTTATTGTTAATTTTAACAC
>Ga0115012_10001540_pt1 | contig 13359 bp, 12 predicted proteins | sample TroAtlMetagenome_FD_88706 | JGI IMG/M metagenome (GOLD analysis project Ga0115012, IMG submission 88706) | Marine eukaryotic phytoplankton communities from Atlantic Ocean - Tropical Atlantic ANT10 Metagenome | ecosystem: Environmental > Aquatic > Marine > Oceanic | place: Tropical Atlantic...
ACGATCTGAGTTCCCGGCATGCCGTAACCATAGACAATTAAGGGATATGTCTTGCCTTCCTCATAATTTAGAGGGAGTGTGACAATACCGTTTAACACTGTCTCTTTATCATCTGCTAAAAAACGGATGATCGACGGCTTGGATATTTTGTTTTGATCAAAATCACTGAGATCTGTGCTTCCTAAAGTTCGTATAAGTGTTCCATCGCTACTACGGTATTTAATTGTCTTAGGCTGATCAATGGATGAATAAGTATCGATAAAGGTTTTCCCATTGGGGTTCATTGACACAGAATGATTTCCTGGCTCAGGCGTTAGAAGTTTTAGACTTGTACCATCAAAACGCACAGAATACAGGTGATTATCTAAAACAGACTTTTTATTTGCCATGAAATAGATAACCTCATTCTGCTCATCAACGTGAACTACATTTTTTACTTCCCATTGTCCACTGGTCACAGGAACGGTAAAACGGCCATCTGTTCTTTCTAGATATAGATGCTGATAACCATCTCGCTCTGAGATATGCAAGAAAAGACCATTATCAAGGATCTGGTTTGTTTTGTGGAGTTCAACCCAGCCATATTGGTCAAATTCACTTAACCCATCAACTGTCCTACCACTTGAAATATCCGCGTAGACCATTTGCCATTTTTTTTGCATTCTATCTAGCTTCATTATCCATAGGTTTTCATTATCATACCACTCAAACCAAGGATAATAAACAGTGGTATCTTGATCAAGATTTACAAATTTCTTTCCGCCGCCTTGAACGTTTATAACCGCAATTTTAATTGAAGGGTTTCTACTCCCTGCCTTCGGGTAGAATACCTCTTGGACATCCGGATATAGCTTTAGATCATCAATCATATTAAACCTACCTACTTCAGATTGATCCTCTTCAACAAAGGCAATGAACCTACTATCTGGTGACCACCTGTAACCATCATAACCGCTAAGCTCTTCCTCATATACCCAACCGAAATGACCGTTTAATATGGTCTCAGATCCTGTCCTTGTGAGTTTCTTCTCACGCTTACGATCAATACTATATGCGTAAAGATTATTATCATCTCTAACATAAGAGACCCACCTACTATCAGGCGAAATTTTTACATTTCTCAGGTTATCATTTTTTTTACTGACTTTATGCAAAGACCTATCTTTCAATCTCAACAGATAATAAGTACCTTTATTAGAATGTCTCCAGATTCTATTCCGCTCAGATTGTAGAAGCATCCATTTACCATCTTCAGAGAAATTCCAACGAATAACAGATATATCTTTGCCCCTATAATTAAATACGCTGCTATCTAGGTAAATAACTGTATCTCCAAGCGCAGGGTCGATCGTATAAAAAGATCTGCGATTTTCTGCTTTTCCTTTTACGATGAGTTTGTCAGATTCCTTTTCCCATTTGTAATCGCCCATACTTGGATACTGAATATCTAGATTATAACTCACCTCCCACCATGGCATAGGATCAGCTGATATGATGCTAAAAGCAATTAATGATGCGATTAGTATGCTATATTGTTTACATCTCATTTTTAAGCTTTTTTAAAAATTTAACCATCATATCGAAAGTTATTCTTTTCGTATTAACATTCCTAGGACTTGGATGGTAAGCACCATAAAGCACAACACCACTAGGTAGCTCATACCCAACTCCATGTTTAAATGGATAGTCCTTCATTTTAATTTCATGAGAATTTCTTGTAAAATGCAAAAAAGACTCGAAACCTATTTTACCTAATCCTAAAACAATCTTCAAATTAGGCAAACATGAAATTTCCTTAGCAAGGAGCCCAGAACAATTATTCCTCTCCTCTGCAGTAGGCTTATCACCAGGCGGAACGCATTTTACTGCTACAGACATAAAACCATTAAGTTCAAGGCCATCATCCATTGCATAAGAATCTGGCTGATTTGCCATGCCAGCAGCATGCATACATTTAAATAAAAAATCTGCGGATTTATCACCGGTGAATACCCTCCCAGTGCGATTACCTCCATGAGCAGCTGGTGCTAAACCTAAAATAAGTAAATTAGAGTTTTCATCACCATAACCAGGAACAGGCTTACCCCAATAGTCCCAGTCCATATATGATTTTCTTTTTTGCTCAGCAATTTTTGTTCGAAACTCTACCAATCTGGCACATTTTGAGCATGAAACTATCTCATTTCGAACTTTCTGAATATTTTGGTCCATCATATCTAAATCTTATGTTAAAATTACTATATCTAAAATTTAGTCTTGTTCATTGATTCATGCTTGTTCAAAGTCTAAATTTGCGCCCACCTATATATTGGGTATTTAAAATTTTACACTAAAGGAATTATTATGGGTTTAATGACCACGTTAAGAACAAGAATGACAGTAGTACTCTGGGCTTTGCTAGTCCTTTTTCTACTTAGTATGTCAATCGGAGGCCTAGTTGGCGGTGCTAATATTATTGATCAATTAGTTGGTAGAGTCGATCCCACTAGAGTAATAGCAAGGATTAATGATCAAGATATTTCTCCTGATTATTTCAATAATTTAGTTAACCAGCAAATAAATCAGTTCAAGTCTTCAGGACAAACTGTCAATGAGTCCATGTACGAACGTGCAAGAGGAGCTGCTTGGACAAATTTAGTTCAAGAAGTTTTAGTTAGTGGTGAGATCAAAAGACTTGGTTTGGAGGCAACGGATGAAGAGATCATATACCACCTCAGAGAAAACCCTCCTCCATTCTTACAGTCTAACCCGACCTTTCAAACAGATGGAAAATTTGATTCTCAAAAATATTTATCTGCTCTTGCATCTCCTCAAGGAGATGAATGGGCACCAATAGAAAATTGGATGAGAACCAGCTATATCCCAAACTTAAAGCTTACACAATTTTTAAATGAGAATGTTCTTGTTACAGATCAAGATGTAAAAGACGACTTTATTAAAAAGAATGTGAAATACACAGTTGATGCAATTCACGTGACCTATGATAAAGCACCAAAAGATAAAATTGAACCTTCAGAAACTGAATTAACTAATGAATACAGAAACTCTCTTTCAGATTTTAAACATGATGAACTTCGTAACGTCAGTTACGTCTACTGGAAAAAATCGCCATCAAAGCAAGACAGCCTAAATAATGGATATCTAGTTTCTGATATTATGGAAAGAGCAAAAGCCGGAGAGAATTTTGCAGATCTAGCAAATGAATACACCCAAGACCCTTCAGGTCAAGAAAAAGGCGGAGATCTTGGATGGTTTGGAAAAGGCCAAATGGTAAAACCATTTGAGGAGGCAGCATTTAAAGCTTCAAAGGGCTCTATTATTGGGCCAATTGTTTCTAGGTTTGGTAGTCATATTATTAATGTCCGAGATAAAAAGTCGGAGAATGGTAAGGAGCAAGTACTTGCATCACACATACTGCTTAAAGTAGAAGCGAGTCCTACTACCCTATCCGAACTTAGGAGAGTTGCAACTCTTTTCAGTTACGATGCTCAAGACTCAGGATTTACAGTTGCAGCAAATAGCAATAAGCTTTCAATTATGAATAACGAAAACCTTGATCGTGGTTCTTCTCGTTTGAGGACAGTTGGTTCCATGCGCGGAGGAGTTCGGTTTGCATTTAATAATAAAGCTGGTTCAGTTTCTGATGTTATGGAGAATGATCAGTATTATGCAGTTTTTAATGTCGATAGTTTAATTGAGGAAGGACATAAATCATTTGAGAGTGTAAAAACGCAACTCGTCAATAAAGTGAGAAGAAAAAAGCAAAAAGAAGCTTCAAGAGATATAATAGATGAACTTGTTATTGACCTAAATGCAAATGAAAAAACTTTAAGTTCAATCATCGAAAGTCAGAAAAGATTTGATAATGTAAAAGATGAATCTAAAACTATAACAGAAGGTTTTTCCTCAATTGGAAGAAGTAATTTTGTTACTGGAGCGCTTTTAAGATCATCAAAAAATGATCTCCTAGGGCCACTTGAAACAAACAGAGGCTGGGCTTTAATACATATTAAAGAAATAGCTTCAATAGACTCAGCTGAATATGAAGTACAAAGAGAATCATTAAAGGGATCCCTAAGAACTAAAAAGCAAAATCAACATTTACAAGCTTGGCTTGATGAACTAAAAGACAATGCTGAGATTATTGACAATAGAAACTATTTCTATTAAATAGCTTTAGTATTCAAAAATTTTTCTTTTTGATCTTGATAGTGCTGGTGTTCAGGATTTCCTTGGATACATTTACTAATCACCTCCAGCGCTTCATCTACTCGACCTAGTTTCCACAGAACTTCTGCTTTAGTATCGAGTATCTTAATATCTTCACCGAATTCTAGAGCTATATTTAGTTTTTCCAACGCCTCGGGTAAAAGCAAACCTAATTCAGCCATTCTCCGGGCAAAACTATTTAGTAGTCTTGGAAGATATTTATATTCTTTATCATACAGATTAACAGCTTTTAAATAAAGCTCTGCCTCTAAACTTTGGTTATCAGCATTCTTTTTAAGAATTCTTACTATTTGCCAATAAGATTGTTTTTTTCTAGTGGTATCGTCTGTTAAATAAACAAATTCCATAAGGTCATCAACATTATTATCTTGTTTTGCTTTAAATAAAAGACCATAAAAGTAAGCAGTCTCAGATGAATCAATATCTAAATCAATAATTTGGTCTAGTATATCAATTGCAATTTCAGGAAAGCCTACTCGATTATATAGTTGACTAAGGTCGAATAGATCTTGAAAAACAAACTGATTATTTTCTGAATAATATTTTTGAACAAGATCTAGATATTTTTTAGCAGAATCTGGAACGTTAAGATCAATATATTTTTTTGCTATATTAAACTGAAGAGAAATATCACCTGAGTTATCTTCATACTTTGCCTGCAAATCAGATAATGTATTTTCTCCATTTTTAATACGGATTAACTCTTTTAAAAATTCTTCGGGTGGTCTGTAGCCAACTATTCTGTCCATTTCATTCCCCAATGAATCTAAAACTAATATTGTTGGATATCCTCCGATGCGATATTTTATTTTTTGTTCAGGGCCAGCACCTTTTTCTGCATCAATTTTAATTGATATAAGATTATTTTTTGCAAATTCTATAATTCTTTCATCAGTGTATGTATCGCTATCCAAGCGATCACACCAAGTTCACCAATCAGTCTCAAAATCAACTAGCACCATCTTATCTAAATTATGGTTGAGTATATTATCTAATGATTCTTCGCTCCAAGGATAAAATTCGCCTTGTTCACAGCTTGATGCCAAAAATAATAAAATGATAAAATAATAATTTCTAGTTTTTTGCAAAAATGACATAATCCTTATTACTTATTTTAATTTTATAAGTTTAGTTGATTTAAAATCAAGGCTGGGACTTTTACAGGTTTATTTTCCTTATTTACAAACGCATGTTCAGTAAATCCTTCAGTAATAATATCTGACTCTTCGGAAAGAGTAATTTTATAATAAATTTTTAATTTAGCCTTTGGAGTCGTTCTAATCTCAGATCTAACTACAAGATTTTGCTCGAACTTTGCACCTCTAAAATACTTACAATAACTGGAAACAACAGGAAGGGTTATTCCTGACCTTTCAATTTTAGAAACACTTAATCCAATTGAAGATAATAGTTCGGTTCTAGATTCTTCAAAATATTCAAGATATCTAGTATTATAAACAATACCCATTTGATCAACATCACGATAATACACCTTAATATTATGATCGTAATAAATCATTAGCCATCTTCAAAAACCCCTAGGGCATCATATTTTTCAATTCTTTTATCAATGAACATATCAGGATCAATAGCGCTAAGTTCTTCTAAAGCTTCTAATAATACTGATTCTAAATTTTTTGCAGAAGATTGAGAATCTCTATGCGCTCCACCATTTGGCTCAGGTATAATTAAATCACAAATCCCCATATCAACCATATCATCTGGTGTCACCTTTAGAGCTTCTGCAGCCTCTTCAGCCTTACTTGCATCTCTAAAAAGTATCGACGCGCATCCCTCAGGACTAATTACAGAATACCAAGAATTTTGCATCATAAAGAATTTATCACATACTCCAATACCTAAAGCACCTCCACTTGCACCTTCACCAATGACCACAGATATAATCGGTACTTTAAGGGATGACATTTCAATTAAATTTTTTGCAATGGCCTCGCCTTGGCCTCTCTCTTCTGCACCAATACCAGGAAAAGCACCTGGGGTATCCATAAATGTAATAACAGGTAATTTAAATTTTTCAGCAAGTTTCATAACTCGAAGTGCCTTTCGATAACCTTCGGGTTTCATCATCCCAAAATTACGATGCAAATTTTCTTTTGTATTTCTTCCTTTTTGCTGAGCAATAATTGCAATCTTCTTATCTTTGATTTTTGCAAAACCTGTGACTACTGCAGGATCATCAGCAAATAGTCTATCCCCATGAACCTCTAAAAATTCAGAGAAAATAAGATTAATATAATCCAATGAATATGGTCTTCCAGGATGCCTAGCCAATTGAACTTTTTGCCATCTATTTAAGTCAGAATGTATTTTATTTATAAGTTTTAATCTCTTTTCATGAAGAATTGCTATCTCCTTTGTTATTTCTGAGGTTTTATCTAGGATAGACTCTTTTAAATGAAGTTCTTCATCTAATAATTTTATTGGTTCTTCAAATTCTAAATAATATTTCAATCTTAATTATCCTTGTTCAGTAATTATATCCATATAATATCAACCATTAAGTAAAGTCTTAATAATTATTTCAACGTCTAATTTAAGGTTTTGATTTTGAATGTAATAATACTGAGCGGCTTTTCTTGTGTCAGATTTAAATTTCAAATTCTTAATTCTCTCCAAGCCGGTAATACCCGGTTTACATAGGATACCTGGGTCCGATTCTTTACTATCTATTAATAAAGATCCCACAATACTTAATTGACCTATAAATACATCAAAAAGCAATGGTATATCTCTTAAAAATTTACTTTTTGTCTTAAAAACTCTTGAATTTATAATTGAACCATTTTCACCCCAAAAACGTACTTTAACTAATTTCCCAAAAATTGTTAAACCTATAATAATTGGAGAAAATAATAAAACCAGAAAAGTTGAAATCATTATATCAAAAACTCTTTTTGAAAATCTGTGAACCTTATGAAAAAGATTGTACTCAATATTAATAAAAGATATGCCACCTATATCCTCAATATTGGCTTTCCCCAATAAAATATCCTGCTCATTTGGTACAACTCTATATGTCAGCCTTAAATCTCGAGTTAGATCCATAAAATTCAATATTTCTTTATTTTTAAAGGCAGATGAGCTAAAAATCACTTCATTAATCTTATGATTATTAATTAACTGCCTAATTTCATCTAGAAGACCAATGAATGGAATGGGTAAATCTTCACTCATCCTTATATTTTTTTTATCAATAAAACCAATAAGGTCCAACCCACTATCGAAACGTCTTAAAATATTTTCTGCAATTCTAATGCCTTCATCATCGCAACCAGCTATGATTGTTTTTCTTGAAAACAATAAGGATTTAGAACTGGTTTCACTCCTTAAATAACCTCTAGAAATTAGATAGTGAGTAAATACTCTCCATCCTGGAACGAAAAATACGATAACAATAGATGCTGAGATTATTACCAACCTTGAATATGCGAACTGATTAAAAAAGTAAGTAAACAAAACCGCAATTAGAAACCCAAGGATAGATGCAATTAAAGCTCTAGAATATGATAAGAAATACCTTGAATACAATTGAAGGCCAGCACAAACCAAAATCCATAAAGCAACATAGATAAAAGGGATTAAACCTTGACTACTCAAAATTGGTGTATAGTTTCCAAATCTAAAATTAATAGCAAAGAGAAATGCACCGGTTATGATAGAAGAATCCAGAAAAAGCGATAAAATCATTGATTTTTTCTCAATTATCATAGAAAGAAATTTATTTAACCGGATACCTAATGATATGAACGCTCTAGAAATTTTACTTAACGTTGTTGAATAATGCTTATCGACATATATATCCATGGCTTCATAAAAAGCCTCTCTGCTGTTATAAGGAGCAGTTTTAACAGATTCTCCTTTGTAATGAATTATTTTGGTTTCTGGGAAATAATGTACTTCAAAATTAGCTTTCCATGTACGTAAGCAAATATCAATGTCTTCACCAAACATAAAAAACCTTTCATCAAATCCACCTATTTTTTTAAAAACATTATTTCTAATTAACATGCAAGATCCACTTATAGCATCTACAACATGATTTTTATCAGGGTCTAAAAATGTTAAGTTATATCTTCCAAACCACTTTGAATTTGGAAAGAGTTTATCTAATCCTAGTATTTTGGGAATAGCAGATTTAATTGTAGGAAATGACCTTTTGCAGGATAGTTGCAAGCTTCCATCAGCATTTAAAATTTTTGGGCCTACCATACCTATCTTATCATTAGTGTCAATGTAATTAATTAATTTTTCAAGAGTATCCTCTTCAATAATAGTATCAGGATTTAAAATTAAAAGGTGTTCACTGTTTGCTATCTTAGCACCTTGGTTGACAGCTTTTCCAAAACCAACATTAGAGTTATTAGCAATCAACTTTATAGATGGATGATTATTGGAGATATATTCAGCCGTACCATCGAATGAGTTATTATCTACAATTATTAATTCAAAATTCTCAATACTCGATTTTAAAATTGAATCAATTGAATTTGATAGATATGTCCTAACATTATAAGAAACAATAATAATTGAAATCTTATTCATTCTAGATATGCCATTTGAATATTTTCCATATCCTCAAACGCCAAACCATAAAAATCGCTTCATAAACAATGGTCTTTGACATTTTTGATTGACCAATGGTCCTATCAGAAAAGATAATTGGTATTTCTTTAATATTAAACTTTTTTACCCAAGCTCTAAAATTCATTTCTATTTGAAATGAATACCCTTGAGACTTAACTGAATCAAGATCAATACTTGATAAAACACTTGATTTCCATGCTTTGAAACCTCCAGTTCCATCCATTATCGGCATCCCTGTAATAACCCTAGAGTACGCATTTGCTCCATAGCTAAGCATTAACCTTCTTAAAGGCCAATTAACAACACTAATGCCATTTATATACCTACTACCTATAACTAGATCGTACTTCTGTAGATTATTAACCATTCGTGGTAAATCTTTAGGGTTGTGGGAAAGGTCTGCGTCCATTTGAATAATATTATCATATTTTTTCTCTAATGCCCATTTAAATCCGAAGATATATGCTGTACCTAGACCTGATTTTTTGGGTCTTGTTTCAAGAAATAAATTTTTGTATTCAGTTTGCAACTTCTTGACCTTTTCGCCAGTGCCATCTGGTGAATTATCATCAACTATTAATAGATGTAACTCAGGGTTTTCACCTATTACCATATCAACTAATTGCTTAATATTTTTTCTTTCGTTGTATGTAGGAGATATAATTAAAGTTTTCATTATTTCAAATTCTCGATTATCTGATTTAAGCAATCATCAATTTGGGGAGGTTCTAAACGCAACAAATCTTGAGCTAAAGTTGTGTCTAAACCTCCATTTAATGGCCTGGGAGCAACTTGATTAAGTTCCTCAGTTTTTATAGGCTCTATTAAATTACTTTGCAAACTAAACTTATCTGCAATTTTATTTGCAAAGTCATACCTGCTAATCCAATCAAAATCTCCCCAATGAATTAAACCATTTAAATCTGCTTTAATTGCTCTATCAATAACAACAGAAATAGAATCTGTCCAAGTTGGATTATTAAATTGATCATCAACCACTTTAATCTTCTCACCTCTTTTTAGAGAATCAACTACCCAATTTAAAAAACTAGATTTGGCTTTACTTTGATAATCATATAATACATTTGTCCTAATAACTAAACTCTCTTTTGATTTTTCTAATAAAATTTTCTCAGCTTTATATTTGGTAACGCCATATACATTAATTGGGTTTGTGATATCATTCTCTTTATATCGACCCAATTTACCATCAAAAACATAATCAGTAGAAAGATGAATTATTGGGCCTTTATAAACATTTACTAAATTTTTAACACCTTGAAAATTTATAGCATGAGCAAGATCAGGATTTGATTCACATAAATCAACATTTGTTAGAGCAGCTAAGTTTATAATTATGTCTGGAGATATTGCTGACACCATATCTTTTACTAATAACGAATTTGTAATATCTAGAAAATAATTAGTATTTTTATTTGGTTTAGTTCTAGATGTAGAAACCAAATCATATCTTGATTTAAATACCTTCCCCAGAGAGTTACCTAATTGCCCTGTGGATCCTGTTATCAAAATCTTTTTCAAAATATCTTAATCAAAGTTTGGCTTTATAGATTTTGCTATGTACTCTAATTGCCTGATATATGAAGCTTTATTTTTTCCAGGATTATATACTAGAGTATTGATGTGGAATGTTCTATCTGATTGCGAATCGTAAAAAATAAAAGATTGAAATGGACCACCTTTTGCCTCTAATGAGTCATTAGATGACCAAACTCCAGTACAACGCCATCCAGGTAGCTTATTAAAATAAATTTTTTCTAATTCAAATTGAAAATCACTAAAGTCGATGCTGCCAAAATGTTTTTTGGAAGATTTCCAGAAAATATTCCCGACATTGAGCTGATCATTTATGTTATTGCCGAACTCCCAATTAACGGATATCCATCTATAAGGGTATTGAGCGCCCATCCAAAATAACCTTGCTTTTTCATCACTCTTCAAAATTTCCCATCCCCATGGTACTTTTATGTTCCATCCAAAATTTAATTTCAACTTCTTTTGTTCGTTAATTTGAGGATCCTTAAATAAAAACCTGTTGGTCCGATTATTAAACTGCTCATTATAATGAGCCTGAATGGATTCTTTATTTTTATCAAAATCTTTCAACAAATGATCTTCATTTAATGCATTAATAACAATAAAAACTTGGTCTTTTGCATATAAATCTCGTTTTAAATACATCGGGTTATCATTTTTAGAATTATTGTACTGATTTTTTGGTAATAACTGTTTTAGCAAACGGTATCCTGCATTAGAATCGTTTCTTTTGACTGCAGCAACAATTAAATGTGCATATTTTTTTAAATCTACAAAATCATAAGGTCTGGAAAAAATCAATTTATATACTGGCTCAGGCTGCGGAGTATAAATCGTATCATTAAAAACAGATGATAAATACTCTCTAATAATGGGTTCATCTAATTTAGAGCAAACAACTCTAATCTCATCATCCATTCCTAGAGAGTGTTTTTTTGAGGTACAACTAGCTATAAAAACAATCAGAAAAATAATTGTTAAATTCAATTTAAAATTTATTTTCATACAAATAATTTAAGACTTTTCATATTTAGAATTATAATCTAGCTAACCATTTAATATGAATTTTACCACTATCAAATGAGGATGTAATAGGTAGTGCATATTCTAATTTGATGAACGCTTTCTTTGTCAATTTTGCAAATCCTATACCATAGCTTAATTTTGGTTTATAATCTATTGAGAATCCACTTTCCAAAAAGCCACTCATTTGAAAAGACTCGATTTTATTATAATGCAGTTCCAAAGTTTGAATTGAAACTGACTTTGATATAAATTGAGAATCATCAAAACCTCTTAAGCTATTTACTCCCCCAAAAATTATTTGCCTTGAAATTTCTATATTATCATTAATTGTATTTATATGCTCAGTGTAAGACTTTAAACAAATATTAATAATATTATTAATTCTAAATAAACCAATATGATTTAATTTAGATCTATAATAAAATTCATCATAATTGTTGTCTTTTCCTAAGTCAAATTCAATTACTAGACTCGATCCTTTGTCTGGAAGCAATATTCTATTTAATCGGTTTTTTCTATACATAAAAGTAAATGCTTTATAATTGGTTGACCTATAATTTTGTTTCACTCCTAAATCTGTAGTATTTATTGAGCCACCATTAAAACCAAAAAAAAATGAACCAAATGATCTATTAATTAATTCAAACTCGATTTTATACTGAGACTCAGTGTAAAAATTATTTACTAATTGGTAATTATAATGTCCGATTATTCCTAATCCGGTTCTTAAAAAATGTGGTCGTTCTAGCTTTAAATTAAAATATTGATTAGTCGAATCAATATTTTTCCATTTAAAATCAATACTTTCCATTGCTCCCCATATATTCTCAAATCTGGCATCTATTTCTCCATTAAGACTCCATTTATTTTGCTCAGATTTTACTGCGCCAAAAAGACCAGAAAAAAAGTTATTAAACTCAGGCTGAATATTTATAAGCATCCCAAGTTTATTATTATTATATGTACCTATACTTATTTTAGGATTATCTCGAATAAAGTAGTATTTGTTAACGATTTTTTGTCTTTCTCTTTCTAATGAATTATCAAAATTATCATTTAAAGGTAGATGACTTAAATTGTTGATAATATATCCAAGGTAATTTTGTTTTATTTTCACTTTAGATTTAATTATAACGGTGTCCAATTTTTTAGAAATATGTGAAGTATGATATGTGATATTTTTAAATTGACTATTATATGAAGATAAATAATATTGCATATTTATTGGTCCCTTGTATCTGACTAACGAATCAAGAGTTTTATGAATAACTAGACTATCCGGCTTATTAAAAATTACTTTTTCATTTGAAAAAATAATTTGAATAAATAATAAATAAATGAAGACCTTTTTATAGATAAGCACGAAACTCTCCCATAAATGTTATCATCTTTTCATACCTGGTATTATCGATGTAGTTTACCGACATAGATAGCGAGACATCTTTTTTAATAAAATAATTTAAAAGGATATTTGCGGAAATATTATTTCCTAGAGTTTGTCCATTAAGAGCTTCTGGAGGAATAGTAGTTAATCCTGAATATTCTTTATTTCTACTAAAATTAATATCAGTCATAATACTCCCAGAATTCCTAATATATATCCTCCCATTGTAACTAAGACCAACACCACTTACCCTAAAGCTATTTAAATAATGATTACCCCGCTCTTTACCATATTTTATAGATATTTCAGATTCTACCTTCGGATTGTTAAAAGTCATGAAAAATGTATACCATGATCCAATTGTATTTCGATATCTCTCAGTAATAAAACCAGACTTAACATTTTTTTAATGATGATAACTATCAAATTTTAGATTTAATCTTTCTGAAATATTCGACTTTCCATCTAACCCTATTTCCATATTTGAAAATAACTCGTTCCCTCTCGGGTCATAACCTTGAAAATCAATTGAAAAAGTATTATAGAGCCTTAACCTA
>Ga0115012_10001542_pt1 | contig 13346 bp, 11 predicted proteins | sample TroAtlMetagenome_FD_88706 | JGI IMG/M metagenome (GOLD analysis project Ga0115012, IMG submission 88706) | Marine eukaryotic phytoplankton communities from Atlantic Ocean - Tropical Atlantic ANT10 Metagenome | ecosystem: Environmental > Aquatic > Marine > Oceanic | place: Tropical Atlantic...
ATGGAAGATCTTCTGGAGCGCGCGAAAGGCCTGAAATGGACGGCTGCGCGACCGGGCTGGCTCCTCGACGAACCCTATACGGGTGAAGCCGTCATTACCGACGAGCGCCTTGCCCAAGATTGCTTTCGCTGCAGGCACGCCGACCTCGCGGCAGCGATGCTCGAATTCGTCTGCGAGAACACCTGGGTCAACGCTAAACCCGCTATCGCCGGGCCAGAAGAAGACCGCTTCGAGAACGTCTCGGCGCTCAAGGCCGAACTCGGGATCGACTAGATCGATGCGGACTTGCGGAAACATTCCAACAACGAGGTAAGATATGCTGCTTGAGAAGATAAAGACCCCCGGCCTTTCGCACCTTTCCTATCTGATCGGTTCGCAGGGCAAGGCAGCGGTCATCGATCCGCGCCGCGACTGCGAGATATATCTCGAGCGAGCCCGCGCCGAAGGGCTGGAGATCACGCATATCTTCGAAACGCACAGGAATGAGGATCTCATCACGGGATCGCCGGTACTGGCCAAAATGACCGGCGCCCGGGTTCTGCACGGTCCAAACCCTGCGGATGAGGTTGTGTTCGCCGACACCGCGCGAGAGGGCGATGTTTTCGAGATCGGTAAGATCAGGGTCGAAGTGCTCGAAACCCCCGGTCACACCGACGATCATCTCGCCTTCGTCTTTCACGACGACGATTATCCCGAAGGACCGGTCGGCGTGTTCACCGGCGATGCGCTCTTCGTGGGCGACGTCGGCCGAACCGATTTCTATCCCGAGCGCGCGCGGGAGGTCGCGGGCCTCCTGTACGATTCATTGCAAAAGATTTGCGCTCTGGGTGACCAGACAATCATATACCCGGCGCACGGTGCCGGATCAGTTTGCGGGTCCGAAATGGCAGACCGGGAATTCTCGACAATCGGCCATGAGCGGCGCAACAACCCGCGGCTGCGCATTGCTGACCGCGACGAGTTCATCAAGGCGAAGGTAGAAGAGCATCATTACCAGCCACCTTATTTTCGGCTAATGGAGCGGCTCAATCTCGAAGGCGCCAATGCCGCGCCGCGAGTCATGCGGCCAAGGCTTCTGGGGCTGGAAGACCTCGGCGAGAGCGGCGCCGATCACCTGGTCGATGTACGCGAGCCGCTCGCCTATGCCGCCGGTCATATGCAGGGTGCCGTGTGCCTTCCAGTGGGAATGATACCCGCCTTTGCCGGGTGGTTCATCAGCGAAGGCGACACGATAGCCCTAATCGCTTCCGAAGAAGACGAGCTCGCTCAAGCTATGGCGCATTTGGTGCGCATTGGTCTCGATAATATTGTCGGCGGTTATGTCGGCGTGATCCCAGCCGCCGCACAGGGCAAAGCGATGCAAAGTATTGCCATGATCGACACCGAGGAAGTCGCACGCAGGCTCGCTGAGGACAGCGAAGATTGGACCTTGCTCGACGTGCGCGCCCTTGACGAACGGCAGCAAGGCAGCATCGATGAATCCGAACATGTCTATGTCGGCGAGCTCAACACCCGCTGGAAAGAGCTCGATCGCGACCGTCATTACACTTTGATGTGCGCCAGCGGCATGAGGGCGAGCGTAGCAGCGGGCTGGCTCGCAAGCCAAGGCTTCAAACACCTCGACGTCTATCTGGGCTCCATGGGCGCATGGACAAACGCGCAGGGCTAAAAAGCCGGAAAACCTCGAAAATGGCCAACCCGCGATCCCTTCAGGGCCGTCCGCGAAAGCTGTTTGGCCTACCGGAAGACACGCTGGTCTATCCTGCGCTTGATTGTGCAGGGGGGCGCGTCTCGACGATCATACAGGCAGGCAAACGCAACCCCCGCTTGAATGGCGATGTCTCACTTTTTCGAATTCCAGCAGATCAGGGCCGTGCTGGACCTGCCCTACCTTGAAAAAATCGACGTGGCCGTGCCTACCAATCTGAAATGCGGAAATTGCTCTGAAGATGCTGTCGAGCGACTGCACGAGCTCGGCGGGAAATCACCGCAGGGATAGGTTGGATTGCCTTGGCCACCGCGGAGCCATGTGCGGGCTATTGCGCGCTATCCGCATTCCCAATCATTTGATCGAACCGGGAGGCTATCATCAGAACCACATCGGGATGATAATCGAATTGGAGTCCTTCGGGATTGGGGAGCTTTTTTGAACCTGTCGCAATTAAGACCGCTTTTTTTTCGCTCGATTCCGAAAATGCTTCCCCTCGAACATTGCCAAGGCGCATTTGTCTGTAGGACGTTGCGCGCAGAAGATCGTCTGAACCCTCATTGTCCGGTGGCGCTTTATAGGCCCCCGCAAAGTTTCGCTATCGCAGTAAAAGGAGCCAGTCCGAGTGTCGTTCTCTCAGAACCTCGGATTACATAAATGCTTTCATGAGAGTTGGCTCGAAATAGCCCCAGGCGGCCGCGATGAAGCTCATCACGGTTGCAACCAGGAGCAAAATTATCTGACGGTTCTTGAGCCATTTAACTGCGGCCCGGGAGTGGCAATGACTCTTATGCCGATACTTGCGCAGAACAATGAGCCAACTAGCCGCCACCGCAATCATCGAAAATGCGGTCATTGGCCAATGGAGCGAACCCAGAGGTGCCAAAACACTGCTCAGGCTCGCACTCAGCCCGGCGGCAACCAGCACCATCGGTAGAATGCAGCAAGAGCAAGCTGCCAAAACAGCAGCCGACCTGCTTATGATGCTAACAACGGTCGTCTTGCCGTCGTGCAAAGGTAGTGGTTCGACAGCATGAGTCGGTTCGGCCATCAAGCGACTAGCAACCACGAACGGCCCTTACCCATATGAAGTCTTCAAATAGGTCTGCCATAGTACTCTTTCGAACAGAGGCTTCACACGCGAGGGTTCATTGTATTTCGCGGATGTGGCATAGCCCTCCACCAAATGAAGGTCGAGGTCAATTGTGTCAAACTTTCTGACAGCTCCTCAACCCCGTCACGCAGCTGAGGTGTCCAAGCTCGGCGGACGCCGCAGTCCTTTGACCAACATAGCCGCGCTCAACAGCTATTGTACCTGAAAGACGGAACCCCGCGCCAGGGTTGGGTGAAGCGCGGGGTTCCTGAACGGCCCCGGGACACCTGCGATCCGCAGGGTTCAGGGGGAGGTGGGGCCGCCATTCGATTAACGAGGAAGAACCGACCGGGACCGGATTTGGTTTTACCGTACACCTAGTCGCTTACGCTTCTTGCCAATCTATATATCGAACAGATAGATCCACTCGCAGGTGTGGCGACGCGCTCAAATCCTAGCATGAGCATGCTATATTCACGCCGACATGCAATTGCTGGCAACCTGTTCGCGCAATTAGTCGATCGGTTCTTGGATCACACGCAAATACGGTTTCTTTTCGTCCCAGCCATCGGGATATTTGGCTTTCGCATCTTCGTCCGACAAGGAAGGCGGAATGATCACATCATCACCCTTCTGCCAATTAACCGGTGTCGCTACACCCTTGCGTTCGGTGAGTTGGACCGAATCCAGCAGCCGGAGCACTTCATCGAAATTCCGCCCGCTGCTCATCGGATAAAGCAGCATGGCGCGAATTTTCTTGTCTGGCCCGATGATATAGACAGCGCGGACGGTGGCGTTATCGGCTGCGGTTCGCCCCTCCGCATTACCCGCTTCGTCGGCCGGCAGCATATTATAAAGCTTGGCGACCTGTAGGTCGCTGTCGCCGACCACGGGATAGTCGACCTTATTTCCACTCACCTCCTCGATATCGGGAAGCCAATCGCGATTATCCTGGCTGCTGTCGACCGAAAGGCCAATAATCTTGGTGTCGCGTTTGGCAAATTCCTCGCCAAGCCCGGCCATATAACCAAGCTCGGTCGTGCAAACCGGTGTAAATGCCTTGGGATGGGAAAAGAGGATTGCCCAGCTGTCACCCATCCAATCATGGAAGTGAATGTTTCCTTGTGTGGTCTGGGCTGTGAAATCGGGGGCTGTCGAGCCAATTGAAAGGGTCATGTAAAATACTCCTGCTTATTTTGTGGGTACTCAGGGCACATTTCTAGCGATGCTCTGAGAAAAATGCGGATCCGACCTCGTCTTCATCCTGTTCCTAAAGGAAGAGCGCCAGATCCGCTTTGCTCGGGTCAACCGGTCATACGACAAACCGATCCCAGCCAGCATAATGCTCACCGCTACGCTTGCCTTGAGGCAGGCTCAGTCCGATCAAGAGCAGGCCGACCGCAACCGACGCCACCGTTCCGGCAGACGACGCTCCCGCTAGGAGGAATGGCGCTGCGACCAGCCAGGCACCGAATGCAGCGTTGATGAAGCGCAAGGCGCGCGCGACTTCCGCGGTCGCGATGATTGCCACCGTAATCACCAAAGCACCCACCACGTGATCGCTGTTGGCCATCGCCCCCTCGCTGCCAAGCGTTATCCTTGTCAGCATCAGCCACGCTCCCAGAGCCGTGCTGGCCACCAGGGTCCACGGGAAGGTCACGCCGCGCACCGTGTTGTTCCAGATCGAACGCGCGTCGGTCATATAGTCGGTATCGTCGATTTCACCGTTTGACACTGCGCCGCCCTTGAAGAAGGTACGAACGAGTGACTTGCCTTCCTTTTTCGACCAGTAGAGATACTGTCCCATGGCGATGACTTCATCGAGCGAGAACGGGATCATGATGAGCATCGCAAGCGCAGCAATCAGAGCCGGCGTACTCCACGTCCCGATCATTATCGGCTGAATGATCACGAAATAGATACTGACCACACCGAGCGGAATGACCAGAATGCCGAAGAAGGTAACCATCCACGGCATCGTGCGCCAGCGCGTGCGGGTTCCCATGACCGCCATCAGGATTTCAAGCACATAGCTGACCGCCCCTAGTCCGGCATCCGGGATCGGCCACGCCTTGGATACATCCGACGTGATGATTTCCTCGGTGCCGTTCTTGGGATCGCCAAGCGATCCGGAGAAAAACGGCTCCCACGCCACATCGATATGGCCAAGCTGGTAGGAGGTAAGCATGCGCGATATCAGAAGGCCGATGATGCCCATCGCCACGATCGGGAATCGCTGGGCATCGGTCGAGGGACTGTAGGTCCACCCGGGCGGGATGGACTTCTTGTCCATCATCCCTTCCATGCTCATGCCGGGCATCATTGGCACCAGCACCGAGAATGCGATCGCCAATGTACCAACCAGGAGATTGGTCAGATATTGGGCCGCGCTCGGACTCCAGAAGAACAAGGGCGCGAAAAGCAGCCAGATGCCGACAAAGGCCGTAGCCCACTGCCCCAACCAGGCGGTGCGCTTCGAAAGCGACATCGCGCCGAAGATCATCAATGCGATCCCGCTCAGCATATCGCTTAGGGCAAGAGCATTGGCCCGCCATTCGATCGACGGCAAACCCCGCTCGAGAGTGACCGCTACGACCGAAGCACGCGCAGTATCGGCGGATACGACGTCATAAACACCAGGACTTGCAGCAAGCCACAGGCCAAGCCCGATGACAGCAAACTGCGTCCAACGGGTACCGCGCTGGGGGCCGTCCATGTCGTGCATGTTGCCGTCCATCTGGTGCCCATCATGAGCCATGTCGGTGTCATGCGATGGTAGTCGCGCCGGTTCGGTCTTCGCTGCATCCGAACTCTTTGGATGCCAGGCCACGCGGGACGTGTTCAGCTTGTTCGTTTCGTACCAGTCCTGCGGGTCGGCTTGCAACGCGTCGATGATGGTCGGAAGCGTTTCGCGGAGCGAGTGCTCTGGCTCCCACCCCAGCAGTTTCCGGGCGCGGGAGATATCGAGAATGTAGTGAGCGTTTGCGTCATCGACCATCCATTGCTTGACGAATCCGTCATGACCGAGGACTTCTTCCTCGATCCACGTGCCCAGTTTCGCCACGCTTTTTGGAATGCGCACTGTCGTCCATTCCTTGCCGTGGATCTGGCAATGAACGATGTCCTGTATCTCGGCATAGCCCAGCGTTTCGGGCTCGCCGACAAGTATCGGCATCTCGCCCTCGAGGTCAGTGCGATGAGCGATAGTCTGCTCGACCGCCTTGGTCAGATCGTCAAGATGCAGTGCCGATTGTGCAGCGCACAACATCCCCGGATACAGATGCGCCGACACGCGATGCTCATAGACACCGGCAATCTGTTCGGCGAGAAAGGCGGAGTGCCCCTCGTCGTCGTAAACCCCCGCAAACCGCAGGAATACAACCGGAATGTCGCCACGGTTCTCGCGCAGTACCTGTTCCGCATCGGCCTTCGATTGAGGGTAAGGCCACGTCGGTCCAAGCGGACTGGATTCGTCGATACGTACGCCCGGCAGCGGTTTGGGCTCGTGTACAAGCATCGAGCTTGCATAGATGAACTGTTCGACATCGAAGTCCTGCAGTGCCGTAATCAGCCTGCGCGACCCTTCAACATTGACATTGGTGTACAGCGGGTTTGGCTCGCCCGTGATGTCGAAATAGGCAGCCAGGTGAATGCAAGCTGCAATCGTGTTTGAATGCGCGGCACGCACATTGGTCAAGGCGTCGACAACCGACGCTTCGTCCGCGAGGTCGATGGCGTATGAGGCTTCTAGTCCGGGAACGTCTTTCGCGACCGAGCGATCGAGGCCGATGATGCGGTACTGGTCGCTCAACCGATCAACCAAAGCGCGCCCAATGTATCCGCTTGCACCGGTTATCAGGACGACGCCTCTAGCCATAATCTACTCCATCGCGTTGATCTTGGGATTACTCTTCAAGACAGAACCGTCCTCGCGGGAGGACGGTCCTGCAGCTGCCCTCGGACTAGCAACAACCCGATGAGGCCTTTTCCTGAGATGGCTTGGAGATTTCCTCGACGAGTTCTGCGGTCTTTGCATCGGCACCGGACCGTGCAATATCAGCCTGGGAAACCATGCCGCAGCAATTCCCTTCGTCATCAATCACGGGAACGCGCCGGACCTGGTTGCTCTCCATCGTGGAGCAACATGCATCTACCTCGGTATCCGGCGTGACAGTGACAACCGAACGGGTCATGATGTCCCCCACCGGGGTGTCGGGCGACTTGCCTTCAGCTACGACGCGACAGCAAATGTCCCGATCTGTGACGACACCCACCAGACCGCCTTGGTCATCAACAACAGGAATCTCTCCGCAGTCGTTTCCCACCATGAGCTTCGCTGCATCCTGTACGCTCGCATCCTTGTCGCAGCAGGCGGGATCCTTCGTCATAATGTCCTTAACATGCATAATTCCACTCCTTCATCGGTCGGTCTGTGCAAAAGCATTTCCCGTCAGGGCAGCTTCGCTCAAATCATAGAAAATCATAAGGTAACGGTTCCCATCGTTGGAAGGTCAAGCCCCCCTCCATGCGACGAATTGGCGAACTCGGTGCCGACCTGGACCGCACAAGGAGGTCGCGCAGGTGCTGATCTTGGTGCGTCTCTGATGGGTCACGCTTACAGTACGAGCCATCTGCTCCAACCCCTCATATTGGCTGAATGGGAAAAGGTCGGGAGCTTGGAGAAAAGATCGTTTCAGCGAATGGATATGTTCCACTCAATAGAGCTGACACCGAGATTTGTTGCGAATTAAACTTCGCAAACGGGCAGACCACGCCTTGGCAAAAAACTGCAATCGCGAAACTGGCCAAGCTTGAGGTTTTGCGAACAACGACGCAGCACCTTCGGGCCCGCTCCAGGAGTCTTATGTGTCTCGCCGGTCAAATGTCGGACGCGTCCTCAGCCAATTGCTGGTCCAACCCAAAATGAAGCGAACCATGAGAACAGACCAGCGCCAACTCTGTTTTTAGCAGACCCGCTGGTATCCGAACTTGTGACCGACTTCTTTTGCTAAGGCAGGATTGGCATCGTTGGAAAGATCTTTGAGAATAGGACAATCTGGCCGGTCATCGTTCGTGCAACCCGCGATAAGATGCTCAAGAGCGTCGATCATGGAAAGAATTTCTGCCGCCTTGGCGCGCAGAGCACCCAAGTGTCCGGCGGCAACCTCCCGGACATCCTTGCTGGCTCTTTTCTCGTCGTGCCACAGACCGAGCAATTCGCCGATATCATCTACCGAAAAGCCAAGGTTGCGGGCGCGGCGGATGAACCGCAGCGTATGTATTTCGGCAGGGCCGTAAAGCCGATAGCCAGCTTCGGTGCGTTCGGCCGCTCCGATCAGACCGATTTTCTCATAATGCCTGATCATCTTGGCCGACACGCCACTGTCTGCGGCGGCCTCACCAATTGTGTGTAGTTGGCTCATGCATGCTGGATAACTTTCCCACGATAGGAAAGCAAACAGCCTGCGCCGACAATTTTTATTCTGACGCCTCTCTTGACCTTCCCATGATGGGAAGCCCTATCTTTTGGGTAATGTTCGATTCGCGGAGAAAGGTTTGAAGAAGAAAGCGCACTCCCGCGCATTGACGCCGACATGCCCAGAAGCCGCACCGCCCTGGAAAAAATGCAAGCCAGATATGTGCGGATGACCCAGGCAGGTGACCTGAGCGGCAAGTTCGCGCGCTTCCAGTTCCTGCGCATGACGACGCAAAGCTGAACTTATCGGAACAATGAAAGGAACTTTTTTATGAATAGTTTTAAATTAGCGGCGCTCGGAGCCTTGGCGACCGCCGGTCTCGCAACAGCTGCGGCCGCGCAATCCCAAGTCGATCATCAGCCCGCTCCACAAGAGAGCTCGCAAGGCCAAGAGAGCAGCCACGAGCATGGTGCAATGCAGGGCGAAATGTCGGACATGGATGGTGACATGTCCGGGATGATGGCGATGATGAACAACCCCGAGATGCGCGCTGAAATGATGGCGATGATGAACGATCCGGAAATGCGCGCTCAAATGATGGACATGATGCGCAACTGCAATGAAATGATGAAGATGAAACAGGAACAGATGTCGAATGAAGAGGCAGGGTAATCCTGAGCACCACACGTCAATTTGCCAGATTGTCTTCGCCTAAGCCTGCCCCCTCCCTACGGGGCAGGCACCATCCGAACAATGATCGGTGAATCCTGCTGATCTCATGTCCCATGCAAGCGGACCGTATTTATGATTTCTACCACAACAGATCCCGAAGGCTTGTCGAGGCTCGGCTGCGCCCGTAGAGTTAGATGATGCAGTTACTGCGCTCTCTTGGAATTTTTCTGATTGCTTGCGGACTCTTTGTCCAGTCGGCCGCTCATGCCTCGGCGGTGCCGCAAGCACCGGCGGGAAGCGAGGCGGCGTGTAACGAGATGCGCATGGAGACTGGTGCTACGACCGCTTCGGAAGACCAACCCGGACCGTGCAAAAATCTTCGCCTGGATTGCCTTGTGGCCCTCGGTTGTATCGCTCCACTGGCCATGATCACAGCCCCATCAGGCGAACGTACGAAAATTGCTGTGCGTTCGTTGTTCACCCCATTTGCCGCATATTCTCTGGCTCTCGTTGATCAAGGACCCGAGCCGCCGCCCCCGCAAGAGCAATTCTGAGTATTGCCAGGGACTGCCCTGCATACTGAAGCTGAACGAATTTTCCGTCGCGCCTAGCGATGGTCGTTTGTTCCGTCCGCGCTTATATCGCGCGCTCTAGCGGAATCTAGAAATCATGCAGAAAATTTGCTGGACCGCATTTCCGGTCCTGCTGGCTTTGGCGCCAGCTAGTTACGCGCAGTCAATCGGCTACGAGGAGGCATTGAGAGCGGCCGTTAGCGAACAGCCGCAGGTGCGAGCGCGGGAGTTGCAGCTCGAGGCACGTCGCAGCGTCGCTGATGCAGCTGACGAACTACCAGATCCTCGCCTCCGCGCTGGGATTCAGAACCTTCCGGTGGCAGGCCCGGCAGCCTTCGAGATCGACCGGCAGCTGCCCACCCAGATCCAGGTCGGTGTGGAGCAGGACATACCCAATCTCGCGGAGCGCCATGCGAGAGCGCGCATGGCAGTGGCCGATATAGATCTGGCTTCCGCGCAGTTGACCCGCGCGCAGCTCACGGCTCGGCTTGGAGCAGGCGAGGCCTGGATTTCGCTCGCGTACACCCAACAGGCTCTGAATGTTATCGATGAGGCACTTAGGCAGATCGAAAGGCTGGTGCCCTTGGCGCGGAGCGCCGTTGCGGCGGGATCGGCCAGGCCGGCTGAGAGCCTCGAAATTCGCCGTGCGGTACTGGAAGTCGAGGACATGCGGACCCGCCTAGAAAGCGACCTTGACGCGGCACGGGCCATGTTGGCGCGATATGCTGCTGTGCAAGGCGCAGTTGCCACCGGGGCTATCCCCGCGGCGGATGTCGATGCCAAGCGACTCCGGGCGACCCTAGAGCTTAATCCCGATATCATTCTCGCTATCGCACAGGTTCGACAGGCAGATGCGAGGATCGATCTTGCCCGGTCGGAGAAGCGGCCCGATTTCGGCATCAATGTCAGCTATGGCAGGCGCGATCCGATGTTCGGTGATGTCGTCTCGGTCATGGGCTCGATTACGCTCCCCATCTTTGCGGGCAGGCGGCAGAACCCGAGGATTGCCGCTGCTGAAGCCGAAGCAAGCGCAGCGCAAGCAATTCAGCTTGATCGCTTGCGCGAACTGCAAGCGCAATTCGAGGCCGACCTTGCCGCTTGGCGCAGCGCATACCGCCAGTGGCAGCGAGCCACGGAGGAGTTGCTACCCCTCGCCCAAAGCCGGGCTGATCTCGAAAGGGCCAGCTTCGCGGCAAACCGCGCCGAACTGCTGGACGTCATCGAAGCGATCAAGGCGCTGGCGCTCCTACAAATCGAGATCCTTGAGCGTGAGGAGGCGACAGTTGAAGCCGCGACGACCTTGCGACTGACCTATACGGAGTTCCAGCCATGAGAGCCAAAATGGGAGCCGCGTGGGACAAACTGTCGCCGCGCCAGAAATCCTGGACGATGGCGGCAACGGTCGCCCTGATCAGCGTCACCGCAGGATACGGGTTATCGCAGCGGGGTGAGAGCGGAAGTCAGGCAAATGGCAACGGGGGATCATCCAGCGCCGAATGTGAGGACGTGCTTTACTGGTACGATCCGATGGTGCCGGGACAGCGTTTCGACGAGCCTGGAAAATCGCCGTTCATGGATATGGAACTTGTTCCCAAATGCGCTGGCGAGGAGGCCACCTCCGGGGTTCAGATCGACGCGGGGCTTGTCCAGAACTTCGGCATCCGCACCGCCGAGGCCGAATACGGCGTACTCGAGCCGGACGTGTCCGTTACCGGTGTTCTCGCTTACAACGGGCGGGACGTTGCAATTGTCCAGCCAAGGGCTGGCGGCTTTGTACAACGAACCTATGGGCGTGCTCCAGACGATGTGGTGAGCCGAGGCGCGCCGCTGGCCGATATTCTCGTACCCGAATGGGGAGGAGCGCAGCAGGAATATCTGGCCGTCCTGAACAGCGGCGATGAACAGCTTGCACAGGCCATGCGCGAGCGGATGCGGCTGCTCGGCATGTCGAATGGGCAAATTTCATCGGTGGGCCGGACCGGCCGCGCGCAGGCGACGATCACGGTCACCGCGCCGACCGGCGGGGCCATCACCATGCTCGGCGTGCGACCCGGCATGACCGTGATGGCAGGCCAGACCCTGGCGGAAATAACCGGATTCTCGCCGATCTGGCTCGAGGCATCGGTGCCCGAAACACAAGCAGCGAATATCCGGGTCGGCCAACCTGTCAGTGCAACCCTGACCGCGTTTCCCGATGAGAGATTTTCCGGACCGATCATCGCGATCTTGCCGAGCGCACAGGATGCCAGCCGGACAATCACCGTCCGCGCACAATTGCCCAATCCTTCCGGACGGCTCAAGCCGGGCATGTTCGCGCAGGTCTCGCTGACCCCCGACACCCGGCGCGCTCTGCTGGTTCCTTCCGAAGCGGTGATCCGGACCGGGCGCCGCACCATCGTCATGATCAAGCAGGACGAGGGCGGCTTCATGCCTGCCGAAGTCCGGATCGGCCGTGAGGCGGGAGGCAGGACCGAAGTGCTAGCCGGCCTTTCGCAAGGCGAAGAGGTCGTGACCTCGGGCCAGTTCCTGCTCGATTCCGAGGCAAGCCTGGCAGGGCTCGATGTTCGTGCGATCGATGAGGCAGGCCCGGACCGGGACGGTGAAGACCAACCAGCGACATTCAGCGCAATCGGGACGATCGAGAAGATTGCCGATGGCTCCGTCACGCTGCGGCACGGACCTGTCCCGCGGCTAGACTGGCCCGCCATGACGATGAGTTTCCGCACGAAGAATGCAGCGCAGATCAGCGGGTTCGAGGAAGGCGATAGAGTGCGCTTTACCTTCACCCAGCAGGACGCCGGCCCCCGTATCGAGACCATCAGGAGTGCCGGGCAATGATCGCGCGCATTATCGATGCCTCGATCGCCAATCGGCTTTTCATCGTCCTCGCCGCCATAGCTGTGACCCTTGGCGGGTTCTGGGCCGTCCGCACAACTCCGGTCGATGCTTTGCCCGATCTGTCCGATGTCCAGGTTGTCGTCCGATCCAACTATCCGGGCCAGGCGCCCCGGATTGTCGAGGACCAGGTGACCTACCCGATGGCCACGACCATGCTGTCGGTGCCGGGAGCGAAGACCGTACGCGGCTACTCGATGTTCGGCGACAGCTACGTCTATATCATTTTCGAGGACGGTACCGACCTTTACTGGGCACGGTCGCGGGTGCTCGAATATCTCAATCAGGTGCAGAACCGCCTGCCCGAGGGTGTTACGAGCACGCTCGGTCCGGATGCGACGGGCGTGGGGTGGATTTACGAATATGCGCTTGTCGATCGCACGGGCGGTCATGACCTTGCCGGGCTGCGCAGCCTGCAGGACTGGTTTCTGCGCTACGAGCTCAAGACGATCCCCGGCATTGCCGAAGTCGCGAGTGTCGGCGGTATGGTGAAACAATACCAGATCGTGCTCGAACCTTACCGGATGGCATCGTTCGGCGTCACGCATGCCGAGATCGTAAACGCCATCCAGTCGTCCAACCAGGAGGCCGGCGGTTCGATCGTCGAGATGGGTGAGGCCGAATACATGGTACGCGCGTCGGGCTATCTGACGACGCTGGACGATTTCCGCGAGATTCCCCTCAGGACTGCAACTGGCGGGGTTCCGGTTACCCTTGGCGATGTCGCCACAATCCAGGTCGGGCCGGAGCTGCGCCGCGGCATTGCCGAGCTCAACGGCGAAGGAGAGGTCGCCGGCGGCATCATCGTTCTCAGACAGGGCGCGGACGCTCGCAGCGCAATCCAGGCGGTCGAGGAAAAGCTGGACGAATTGCAGGCGAGCCTTCCCGAGGGCGTCGAGATCGTCACCACCTACGACCGATCGCAGCTTATCGACGCCTCGGTGGAGAATTTGACGACCAAGCTGATCGAGGAGTTCATCGTCGTCGCG
>Ga0115012_10001543_pt1 | contig 13342 bp, 7 predicted proteins | sample TroAtlMetagenome_FD_88706 | JGI IMG/M metagenome (GOLD analysis project Ga0115012, IMG submission 88706) | Marine eukaryotic phytoplankton communities from Atlantic Ocean - Tropical Atlantic ANT10 Metagenome | ecosystem: Environmental > Aquatic > Marine > Oceanic | place: Tropical Atlantic Ocean...
CCAAAAATAATTCTTGACATTTAGTGTCTTTTGAATTATACTATTTCTATAAATTTTAATAAGGACTTATGTAATGCCAGAAACAAAGACTAAAACCCCAGAACCCGTATCTTTAGCGAGTCTGATGACTCCTAGTAAAACAGTATCGATCCCGTACCCTGGGTGTGAGGGAATGACTGTTGATTTATGTTATTTAGCTAGAGAAGAATTAGTAAAACTTCGAAAAAAGTGTTTAAGCACGAAGTGGAATAAGAAAACTCGTCAGCCTGAAGAAGAGTTAGACGAGGATAAATTTTTAGTTAATGATTGTGAAGCAGTAATAAAAGGATGGAAAGGGTTAAAATATTCATACTTAGAAGAGCTTCTTTTGGTGGATGTTTCGCAATTCGATCCTGAGGACTGTTTAGCGTATACTATAGATAATGCCCAGTTATTGATGAAGAACGCTGTAGACTTTGATACTTGGGTTACAGAAACAGTAGGTGATCTTGAAAATTTTACTGGGAACAAGTAACTGAAATAAAATCGTTACTTGTTCGTTACGTACAAGAGCAGGATCAAATAGATCTAGAAAAATACTTAAGGATTTGCGAACAACTAGGGCAAGAACCTGACCCCCAAAAGATGCCGCTTGAAGCCTCTGCATTTCCAGAGGAAGTACAAGTGGCATTTTTTATGCATCAATTAATCTCAGAAAAGTGGGATGGAATGTCAGGAACTTACTTAGGAAAGAATTGGGGAGAAACAGCACAAATTTTTGAACTCTATGAAATAGATAACAAAAAAGATATTCTATATTTTATGCAGTTATATGATAGTGTAATAATAAAATATCGATCAGACGCACAAGAGAAAAAGCGAAAAGCTGAAGAGCGTAAAAGACAGCAAGCGAGTGGAAAGACATACACTCATAATGTGAAGGGATAATGGCAAAGAAAAAGGTATTTATTGATGTAGTTATCGATGATAAAGGTACTACCAAAAGAGTAGCTGTTGATGCTAAAAAACTCGGGAAAAATCTCGATGAAACTGCAATCAGTGCTAGAACTGCTGATCGAAACATAAAAGGGGCAGCAAATGCTTCTTCAAATGCTACTAAAAACTTTTCTAAAATGGCACAAGGCACAGGAGGCCTTGTAGCTGCTTATGCAACTCTTGCTGCAAATATCTTTGCAATTTCTGCTGCTTATAACTTCTTAAAGAAAGCCGGTGATATGCGTGTAATGCAAGAGGGGCAAGCATTATATGCTTCCAAGACCGGATTTTCTTTACAAGTACTAACTAACCAGCTACAAGGCGCAACTCAAGGATTATTAAAATATAGTGATGCTGCTCAAGGTGCAGCAATAGGTACTGCTGCGGGGTTAAGCGGAGCCCAGTTAACCGGACTAGCCGAAGCAGCTTCAAATGTTTCGAAAGCTTTAGGACGAGATTTAACAGATTCTTATAATCGTTTAATTCGTGGTGCTACTAAAGCCGAGCCAGAATTATTAGATGAATTAGGCATTATTTTAAGACTAGATACAGCTGCAGCAAAGTATGCGGCTACTTTGGGTAAAACCGCTTCTGAATTAACAGCTTTTGAAAGAACACAAGCAGTAACAAATGAAATTTTAGAGCAATCCAACGAAAAATTTAAAGATTTTGAAGGCATTGATGTTAGTGGTATAGAACGTTTAGGCAAAGCGTTTGATGATGTAGTTAGAAAAATAATGAGTATTATCGAACCCTTATCTCACTTTATTGGAAATGTTATGTCAGATAATGTGGGGGCTTTATCAGCGGCTTTTGCGGGCTTAGGTGTAGGTATTGTTAGGAGTATAACTCCGGCAATGCCTAGTTTACAAGGAGTAGATACTTCGACCCAGGGAATCGCACAGCGTATGGAGGCATTCAACCCAGGTGGAAAAACCGGAAAGCGTATCTCGGCTGCAGCACAAGGAAAAGGAGATTTAACGAAAAGGGATGTGCAGAGATTCGAAGCAGCTATAGGCAAGAAAAAATCAATAGTATTGGATTTTGAGAGAACGAGCCAAAGAGAGGCTATGAGAACCGCCGAACTTGCTAAATTAGCTATAGCGAAACAAGAATTGGCCACTAAAACCGGTTTAGCTAGAATGGGGGCTGCTTGGGATATCTACTGGGGAACTTTAATAGCTGAACATGGTAGAACTATGGGAATTATGAAAGGAATAACCATGGGGTTTACCTCAGCCGTTGGCAAGCTCATGGGTTTAGCAGGTTGGGTAGGCGTAATCATGTCCGCTGGAGTGGCTTTAAAAGGATTATATGACAAAATATATGTATCTGAAGAGCGGTTAAGAAAAAGACGAGTAATAAAAACTATAACTGACGATATTGAAAAACAGTCAAAAGCCCTAGATGATACTAGAGCGTCTATATTTGAATCAGGCAATGCTTTTGATCAGTTAGCAGCAAGAATGGCAAGTGCCGCGCAAGCAGATTTCAGAAAACCACTTTTAGCTATTGGTAGAATAAAAATAGTTACTGAAGAAGCAACAAAAAAAATGAAGACGATGGCCACTGCACAGGCACAAGCCTTGAAGGACATGGGTAAAGATGCAACATTATGGGAGAAGTTTCTGGCCATCTTAGGAAGCGTTCCTATGGGACTTCCTGGACCAGGTGGAGCAACACCCGGTTTCCCTGCACCAATAGAGCAGAGTACAATTGATGCAAATGAGGAGTTTAACTCTAGAGTAGAGCATATTAAAGGCTTTATTCCTATTTTACAAGCTATGCAAGCCGAAGAAGAGGCAAACCTGGCATTAATGAAAGAAGGTACTCCTGCATATGCGGCACAGGCAGGACATATTGAAAAAATATCTTTAGCTTTACAAACGGCAGAGCAAGATTTCAAAAACAATACAGATGCATCAAAAAATTTGGCTAAAACTATCCCTGAGCTGAATAGACAAATATTTATGTTAGGTAATACATTAAGTCCTGCTCAAGAAAATGCTAAGAAATTAACGACGGCACTACAACAAGCTACCTTTGGTGCAAAAGGATTTCTTGATGCTATGAATAAAATGTCACAGTTTAAAACTCCTTTTACAGGAGTACTTGATAATCTTACCGATGTAATCAACGGACTGAATGCTGCAAAAGACGCAGCAGGAAATATGGACGGAGTAATGGAAAAAGATCTTAGAAAGTCAAAGATCTTTGACTCTTTGGAGAAAGTTTTTGGTAAAGATATGTTAAAAGATGTAAAAAGCTGGGACGACTTAATTACTAAAGTTGGGAAAGTAAAAGAGTTCTACAAAACATTATCCGATATAGCAATGACTGAATTAAAAACTCAAAAACAAAAATTTGCTTTAATGAAAGTAGGAGCTACTCCTTTACTTATTAAAGAGATTGCTGAACAAGAAAAATTAGTGCAAAAGCGACATCAAATACGATTGGTTGAAATCGAAATACTAGGAATTATGAAAGCGAAGGGAGAGCTTTCTGAGGATGAAATAAATGTTTATGGAGCACGAATAGGGCATTTACAGGCAGAGTTAACTCTAATGGAGTCTATGAGCACTGAAGCTGCTAAACTTGGTATGGCTATGAAATCAGGGTTTGAATCTAACTTTCAAACTAATCTAGCAGCTTTATTAAAAACTGAGGAAAGTAGTATTAAAGACGCAATGGCAAATATTGCTAAAGGTATGTTAGGCTCCATAGCTGATCAAGCTTCGGAAACTATGACCAAAGCACTTAGTAAAAAACTTTTTGGAGACCCAAAGGATTCTCAAGCAGCAAAGAATGCAAAAATGATTCAGAATGCACATGTTAACGGGATAATGGAGGGGTTTAACAGAGCCAAAACAGCAGGTGGTACAACTGGTGTAGATGGCAAAGGAGCAAAATCTTTATTAACACCTTTAAACGATACAGATACTACAGGTGGTACTACTAAGATTAATCCCGACGCTAAAGATATTTTATCTACAACTGGGACGGATGCGAAGAATCCAAACGCCAATATGATAGAGACACCTGTAAAAGCAAAATTACCACAAGCAGGTGGATTAGCTGGAGTACTAGGCAACTTTACAGAAAGATTAACAGGGCTATTCGATGGAGATGCTCCTTTCTTAACCAAATTAGGAGGTTTATTTACAGGGCTTCTTGGTGATTTTGGTGGTATTTTTAAGAGTCTTTTCTCCGGCTTATCAGGAATATTTGGAGAAGGCGGCTCAGGGTTTGGAGGATTACTTACTTCTGTTGCTGGAATATTCGGCTTCGCAAACGGAGGCATTGTAAAAGGCGGCTTCCGTAAGTATGCAAATGGAGGAATCGCAAAAAGCCCCCATATTGGAATGATCGGAGAAGGTAAGTATAATGAAGCCATAGTTCCATTACCCGACGGAAGATCAATACCTGTTCAAGGAACAGGCATGGGAGCTACTAATAATACTACTGTAAATGTTACTGTAGATAGTAAAGGCGGGGCTCAAACAAGTACTGAATCAGATTCTCAAATGGGGGATCAATTAGGTAAGTTAATTGCTAAAGCAGTTCAGGAAGAATTACATTATCAACAAAGATCAGGCGGTATCCTTAATCCGTATGGAGCAGCATAATGGCTATTGGATTTCAAATTTCCGGTACTGGAATTACAACCGAAACTATAATCCCAGATAAAACCCTAACGCGTAAATCAAAACCTAAAGTTCTGAGCGCAAAATTCGGAGATGGTTACGAGCAGCGTGCAAAAGCCGGCTTAAACTCTATTGAAGAAGATTATGATGTAAATTTTACTAATAGGCCGAAAGCTAGTGCTGACGACCTTGTTAAGTTTTTTGATGGTAAAGCGGGCGTTACAAGTTTTGATTTTACAATTCCAGATACAAATGATACTACAGCCACCGGTGAAAAAACAATAAAAGTAGTGTGCTCAGAGTGGAGTACAACTTATGCAAATGGCGATCATTATAACGTAAGTGCAAAATTTAAGAGAGTATATGCTCCATGACAGAAACAAATTTAATAGTAAAAGATGTACAGAGCTTAGAAGTACCAGAGGCAGTCGTATATTTATTTGAGTTAGAATATACTTCTTCTACTACGCTTTATTTTCACCCAGGTGTTACCCCCAACGTACAAGTAACCAGTGTTAATGGCAGCACTATTAAACTAAATAGGGCTCAAACATTTACTGATAATGCACAGCTAACTTTTACTGGTGTCAATAATAATACTGGAGCAGAGTATACAATAACCGCTAACGTTAATGGAGCTGTAAGTTCTGCTAGTCATTCTGTAAATATAGATGGAGCAAGTACTCCTAGTAGTGCTGACGGAGCTACAGGAACGATAATTCCTGGCATGAAAGTTACAGGAAGTGACATAACTGAGGATGGATATGGCCCAATAGTTTTTGATGGTAATACATATTATGGGTTTCCTATACATGTTACAGGAATTGATATGGCTAATGATGGTGCAATGAACCGTCCTACCCTTACTATGGCAAACGTCGAATCTATACTATTAACGGATTCTACATTTCAAAATGCTTTTAATTCTACAGCCGCAGAAGGAGGTAGTAAATCGGGGCTCAGTGGGTTCACAATAGATAGTTTAATAGGGAAACGAATAGTTCGTAGATCAACATTAGATAAGTATCTTACTATTGATACTGCTACTACAGGTATTAAATCAGTAATAGAATTTCCCAAATCCACATATATTGTAGACAGAGTTGCTAGTAAAGATTCAATTATGGTTACATTTGAATTAGCAGCTCCATATGATTTGGCCGGTATACGAGTTCCTAGAAGAGAAGTTATTGGTAAATACTGTAGCTGGATGTATCAAGGATTAAAAGACTTTACTACTGGATCTAACCTTGCAGGAACAGTACATTGTACTGGAGGAAATTCAACGTTAACAGGAATAAGTACTCAGTTTAGTACAGAAGTAGCAGAAGATGATGAAATAATATTAGATGGGGCATACATTAGGCGAGTAAAACAGGTTAATAGTAATAGTGAATTAGTGGTAAGTAAAGACTTACCAGTAATTTCAAATAGCACTAACCCAGGAGGTAATTACCATGCAGGGCCTGTAACTTACGCAAAAATTACACGGAATAACAAAGGAGCATGCGCTTGGAGAATAAATAGTGTACAAAATATAGGTAGTAAATATAGTAATTTAGATCATTCATTTTTTGTTAATGTTAATGATGAGCCTGTTATTTTTAAGGGACTAACTCACACATACTCCGGAGGAAGCTGGACCATAAGAAATAGTAGTCAGGCCGTTAATGGTTTATACCCAAAACAATGGAGTGGAACCTCAACTCCTGCAACTTCACTATCACTAACAAAAAATGATATAGTTTATACTAATTTTACTCGTGATAGTGGAGATGAGCTATTATGGATTTATTTAGGCGATACTGGAACAGTATCTCAGTATCCCGAAATAGGTAGTTCACTGTGGCAACTTATAAGAACGTATACTAAGTATACGGATAGGGTTTATACTACTAACCCAAATAACGAACCGTTACGAAATGAATATGTAGTTTATCCCGTCTCTGAGTGGAGTACTGATACAAGTATTGATTTAGTAGATGTCTCACGATTATGGAGAAATACATATACAATATCTACTGCTAATGGTATTGCTCCTGCAGAAAATTCAACTTTTTGGCAGCTAGGAGACGTTTGTGGTAAATTATTAAAATCTTGTAAAGCTAGATATCAAGCACAACCACGTTATAATGGAGCAGCAGTTCCTTCAGGTACACAAACAATACCCTCAGTAGAAAAAGATACAAATAGATTATTACCTTTTGGAGGATTTCCGGGAAGCCGAAAGTTTAGATAATGGAGTTTATTGAGAATATTAAAGAACATTTTGAAAAAGAATACCCAAGAGAAGGATGTGGAGTATTAGCTGTAGTTAAAGGCAAGAAAAAGTGGATACCATGTACCAACGTAGCTAAAGATGATGAAGATTTTTTAATCGATTCACAAGAATATTTAAAATTATTACGAACCACGGATATAGTTGGGATAGTACATAGTCATCCAGATAGGCCGTCAGACCCAACAAAAGTAGACATTGATTATTGTAATGCGTTAGGAATACCTTATTATATTTTTAGTTATCCTGAATTAGATTTAACGGTGGTTGAGCCAGAGAATAAAACTACTGATTTATATGGAAGAGAATATCAGTTTGGTGTTACAGATTGTTTTGAAGCATTAAGAGATTATTTAGCAGCACAAAGTATTAATATTCCACCAAGAGCAATGTTTGAAGATGATTGGTGGGAGAAAGATTTGGATTATTTTACGGAAGAAACAATTAGAGAATGGAATCACGAACCCGTTCCCTTAGATGATCTTCAGCCAAATGATGTTTTAATTTTTCAAATAATGGCAGCAAAGAATAACCATTGTGGAGTGTATATTGGAAATGATATATTTTATCATCATGCAGTACATAGATTATCATGTAGAGAGAGCTTATACCCAATGTGGTATGAGTCATTAACTGGGGCGTATAGATATGTTGCGTAAAGTTTATTTAGAAGGCGAACTTGGTGCTAAATTCGGAAAAAGTTTTAGTGTCAACGCAGAAAATATGCGAGAAGTTTTTGGCTGTTTAGATGCTAACTCAGAAGGATTTAAAAAATACTTAATAGACTGCCATGAAAAGAATATAGGATTCACAATAGATATATCAGATAAATCTATTGAACACGAACCAGAATTATTACTCCCGTTAAAAGATGGAGATGTAGTTATTACTCCAGTTCCAGGAGGTTCAAAAGGTATAGGAAAAATACTAACGGCGATGGCAGTTATGGCACTTGTAGTTATGGCTCCTTATGCTATGGGCCCGGTTGCAACAATGGGAACAACGGCGACGGCCGCAGCAACAGCAGGAACTGCTACCGGTCTAGGAATTGGAGCTGCAGGCATGGCAACCTCCTTTAGCATGGCAGTTGGACAATTAGGATTTGTAGGAGCAATGCAAACAGGTATTGCAGCGGCAGGAATGTGGGGAACTATAGGAATAGGACTTGCAACAAATTTAGCAATGCAGGGCTTAAATAAAATAATGGCTCCAGACCCCGGACAGGATGCAGACCAAGAATCATCTTATATGTTTAATGGAGCAGAGCAGAATATTATTGAAGGAGATCCTGTTCCAGTCTTATATGGACAATTACGGGTTCCAGGACAACCAATAGTTTTTGATACAATCGGAGGCGATGATCCCAATATAATTAGTGGTAATGAAATTAGTTGGATGAGCGAGCAAAATATGATATTTAGAGATCACGGGGAGGCGGATACATAATGGCTACGCCATCGATATATGCTAGAGACAGACGACGTTTTGCATGGGCAAACACCTATAAAGCCAGATTGGGGTTCCGCTGGCAAACAGTATCGGTAACAGATTTAATTTCAGAAGGGCCGGTAGAAGGTCTAGTAAATGTAGAAAGCTCAGTATATTTAGATGGAGACCCCATTCTTGATACGTCTATAGAATCCTCATTTTATGACTCTTCTCTTAGTATTACTGTTAATGGTAATGGGGATAGTGCTAATGCTGCAACTACTGTCTACAAAGGAGGCAATACAACCACATCACAATTTGCAGATATTGGACCCACAAGAGATGGAAAAACTCATAGATTTTTATTTATATACGATCTTTTAAAAAGAACTGATTTAGTTATTAAAAATATCCAACAATCAGGAAATGTTGGATATGGAGGCGCTTATTTAGAGATTCATTCCCCAAATTATGCTTTTTCTGATTCATTACGGCAAGAAAACGGAAGCGTAATTAATGGTCATATAAGAGTTAGAATTTTTAAAGGATTAGAGCTACAAGAATACTATATCGACAGAGTACAAGCTATACAGGGTGGAAAGCATATTGGACCTGCTGGCGGTGTAGCAGATATTACTATAACTAATGAAGGTTCGAGCTATAGTAGTACTCCTAGTGTTACATTTAGTGATCCTCCAAGTGGCGGAACAAAAGCTACAGGAACGCCTGTGCGGGATTCGACCACCCAAAAAGTTACAGGTATTATAATAACTAATCATGGCAAAGGCTATACTTCGGCACCTACTCTTACATTCTCAGGTGGGGGCGGAAGTGGCGCGGCCGGAACGTGTACTTTAAGTACTGGTAGTGGAAATTTTCTAAAGTTAAATCTGCTAGGTACTACAGGAACTGGGTTAGCAGACTTATTTGACCCAGAGACTGATCTTGAGAGACAGGTTACTGGATCCTTTGATATAGCTCTTAAATGCAAACTTAGTGCCACAAAAGTTATAACTGTTGACAATAATGTGTGGGGTGCTGTTATTGGAACCAATAATGCAACCGCAAAGAAATTTTCATTAAGTGGTACTATTGATACAGAAAGAAAAGCACCCAAACACGTTAACAGTAGCGTACAGTTTCGTACTGGAACCCTGACACAACCCCCTTTACGTCAATTAGCAGGAGTAGGAACTTCTAGCTTTGCATTAGAGATGAGTGCTACTAATTCTGGTAATTTTGTGGTTGAAGGAAAACATTATGGGGGTGAAGGGAATAAGTATGGAACTACAAATTATTATAGAAACGATTTTTGTAATCAAACTCCTATAACTGAAACTTTTATCAATGCCACAACTGTAGGTGATGGTAAGAATGATAGTGATGATGACGATAGAATAAACATAGCCTCAAGAAGAATACAGTTTAGTACTTCAGGATTAACTGAAGGACAAATATCTGAAATTGATCAATTACGTGTTCAATGGAGATATCCAGGAGGTTTATATCATACTTCTGGAAGTAAGGGAGATTTTGGAGCAGCCGCAGCACATGAGATACATATATATTTTAAACGTGATGGAGTATGGATGTTATCTGACAAGGAACAATATGTCGTAGAACATTATGTAGACTGGGCTAAAACAAAATCTGCTTTCTCTAAAGGAGCAACAATAGATATTGAGGAATTTCAACCTTTTGAAGATATTATATTTCATTTTACTCGATTGACTCCTACAGGACCAGATAATTCTATCAAAGGCGGCAAGTGGGATGGTAGATATGCTTATGGAGCAAGTACGGGAGGTGCAAGAGAAACAGCCAAAGTTGTATTAGGAGACTCCCAAGAAAATGAACGTGTTGTTGCAGATACTAGTGCTCTAACATCAGTAGTTGCTATAATTAAAGAAAAATTAAACTATCCTCATACTGCGTTAGCGGCTGTTACATTTAATTCTAGAGATTATTCTAATTTACCTACTCGTAACTATGAAGTAAAAGGTAAAAAAGTTAAAATTCCTTCAAACTACACTCCAAGGCATTTAACTGCTGACGGAAAAACCGCTACATATACTAAACTTTGGGATGGAACTTTTAGTGATGAGAATACTACTAATCAGAGCGGACTTGAAAAAGGAGTTTATTATACTGATAATCCTGCATGGGTTTTCTATGATATGCTTATTAATGACAGATATGGATTAGGTAGTTATTTAGAAGTTGTTGATATTGATAAATTTTCTTTATATAAAATAGCAAAATATTGTGATGAATTAGTTCCAGATGGAAAAGGAGGCTCGGAGCCTCGTTTTACTGCAAATCTCTATTTAACAAAAGCCACTGATTCATATAAAGTTTTAAAAGATATTGCTACTATTTTTAGAGGCATGTTGTATTGGGTGAATGGCGAAATTTTAACAATTCAGGATGCTCCTACTGCCCCTGTTTATAATTTCGGGAAAGCAAATATTCTAGATGGAAAGATAAAAACCGAAACTACAGGAAGTAAAACTAGAGCTAATCAAATAATTGTTAGTTGGAACAATCCTGCCTCTGCTTATAAACTAGAGCCTTTAATTGTTGAAGACCGACAGAATATTCTTGAAACTGGACGTATAATAAAAGAGGAAGCAAACGCTTTTGGTTGCATATCAGAGGGGCAAGCAGTCAGATATGGAAGATGGAAACTGTGGACAGCAGTAAATCAAACAGAATTAATAAGTTTTTCTAGTGGACAAAATGCTGCATTTCTTGCTCCTGGAGATGTAATAAACGTTGAAAATAGTGATGATTTTGGCAGTATGCTTAGTGGTAGAGTTTCGTCTGTACAAACAGTTACACTCAGCGGAGTCGATCATAGCAGGGTAACTCTTGATAGAAATATTGCAACAGATTCTAATTATAGCTTTCTTTCTGGAGATACTTATACTTTCTCAGTTTTAGTAGATACTAGAAAAGTTATATTGGCTCAAGAAAGCGCCAGTATTACAAATAATGCGGGTTCTCCTGTTACAACCACTTATACTAGAGGAGACGAAATAGAACAGGCTTGGGTACCTACTGCAACAGATAGTGCTACATTATCTTATACTGATCTTGTAGCTACCACTCTAACGGATGAGGATATAAAGAAACGAATCATAGTAGCACAGACAAAACAAACCGAAGGAGAAAACATACTATTAGAATTAGTAAATGGTTCTAATGTAGAAACTTTAACATTTAATTCAGCAGATATTGATAATACAGGAACTAAAAGTATAATTACTTTTGATGATATGAGTAATACTCAAGATCGTATATTCTCAGGTACTTTTTCAGACGATTCTCTCTGGGCTATAAAACATGTTAAATCAACCGGAGAAGTTGTTGCAGAATCTTATAAAGAGTATAAAATACTAGCAATTTCAGAGAATGATAAGAAAAACTTTGACATTACTGCCGCAGAATATAGTAGTAGTAAGTTTGATGCTGTTGACTTTGACTTTGAATTAGATGTTCCTGATATTGTATATCCTACAGAAGCTTTAGTTTGTCCAAGTCCTGCTTCCTTATACTTATTAAGAGTATCAGTTCCTGGAGGGAATGATGAAATTCGTGCCCAATGGAAACGTCCTGTAAATTCGGATGGAACCTATTATAATGATATGACAGGATATCAGCTAAAAATAGATCCTAATCCTTTACCTAACTCTGATTATATTGAAATTAATAATCCAGAAACGTTATCGACAGATTTATCTTTAGAAAATGGAGGATACTCTATAGCCGTACGAACTGTGGGGGATAGTCGATATAGTTCGTGGACTTATGCTAATATCTTTGTTCGAGATCCTTATGGTGTTAACCCAACTATACCCAGAATTGCAGGGATGGTACTTGGAGCCAAGACAGATTTTGAAGAGTACGCTATAAGTGGGTCTTCCTTTAAATTATTAGAAAGTAATTGGGCTCTTCTTAGTAATGCAGACTATGAAACAGTAGCACTTACTAATCCTAGTAGTAGTACCGCTATTAGTCATTCTCAAGAATTATCTTATATGCAACATGCTGATATTGAGACAGCCTTTATTCTATTCGATAGATCCCCAATAGTTACTGACTCTCATAACTATTTAGTGCTTGGTGCTATTCATAACAAAGATTATGAAAACACCTCTTTGGATATGTGGTATGATGTGGAGGCTTATGCCCCGTCTAGTGGTAATGCATCAGAAAATAATAACTGGGAATATACTAATCTAAGTGTTACTGTTGGAACGGGTGCAGACGATAATATTGTTAATAGAACGTCAGGTTCGGCAACCACTTTTACAGCCTCTTTCAACGTTGGAGATATAATACGAATTTATGTCGGAAGTAAATATTATGCTGCAAAAGTCGCATATATTGAAAATGATGATACCTTATATACTGATCGTCCTCTCAATACTACAGATGCGGTACTTACAGTAACAGGAAACTCTACAACAAAATCAATAGCTAAACCTTATTTTCGTCCAGACTTTATTCAGGATGCAATAATGGTTGAAATTGCTAGAAACGAGGACAACAATACTTATACTACAGTAGATGAGTGGCTTGATGTTTTACCGGGTATAAGAGGCAGAAGTGTTACGGCAGATCCTAGTCTTTATACAATCAATTATGATGAAAATACGGATATGATCACAAGCCCTGCCCAATATAGTAGTATTACTTTGAAAGCTTATGCTCTTAATTTTTTGAAACCAGTATTTAAAGTAACTGGAGATTTTCAATCCGGTCAAACAGGTTCAGGTACTGCAGGCGCGGTAGATCAAACGTTCAAAGACCCTACATCTGGATCCTTCACGTATGAGAAAATACTAAATAATAGTACTGCTATTGCTTATAATAATGGGATACCGCTTTTATTTACAGTTACTGTACAAGAAGAAAATGATGCTACTAAGGAACAGACAACTACTGTAAGTATTGGTAAAATTAGACAAGGTGTACAAGGCGCTTCAACTGCACTTGTTTATTTATATAAGAA
>Ga0115012_10001545_pt1 | contig 13337 bp, 15 predicted proteins | sample TroAtlMetagenome_FD_88706 | JGI IMG/M metagenome (GOLD analysis project Ga0115012, IMG submission 88706) | Marine eukaryotic phytoplankton communities from Atlantic Ocean - Tropical Atlantic ANT10 Metagenome | ecosystem: Environmental > Aquatic > Marine > Oceanic | place: Tropical Atlantic...
GAAACACCTATTCTTAATCCTGTGTAAGACCCCGGGCCTTCAGAAATAGAAACAGCGGTTAAATCGCCTAATGAAATTTCTATCTTTTTGAATAATTTATCAATGAAAACATGTAAAGATTTTGAATGTGAATATTGTTCAAAATTTTGTTCTACAAAATCAATTAGCCTTCCTTCTTCTGAAACGGAAACCGAACAATTAGTACTTGATGTTTCAATGTTTAATATAATAGGCACAACCTTTATTATTTATCCAAATAGTAATCTAAAACCTTAGTCTTAAAAATAAAATCGTATTTAGCGTTAATCAGTGAAGATTTAGCATTTAGTAATCTAATTCTAGCCTGTTCTAAATCAAAAGTATTTAATGCACCTAAACTAAATCTTTCATTTGCATTTTCAAAAGCTAACTCCTGAGATTCTAAAGATAAAAGAGATGCTTCATATGTTCTTAATGCTGCTCTTGCATCAGTGAATGCCCTTTGGATTGTTGATTCAAGATTTAATTTAACCTGATCTAATATTAGATTTGTTGTTTTTTCTTGAATCCTAGACTTTTCAACCTGGGTCCTAGTCTGATTTCTGTTAAATATAGGTATTGAAATATTCATATTAAGCGAGTGCCCTTTATTATCATTTATCTGATTAATAAAATTATCATCCTGAGATAGATTAGAAAAATTTGCTGAAGCATTGAAGCCATATCCCATGGATATATTTGGTAAATATGCACTTTTAGAAATTTTAGTTCCTAATTTGGCTAATTCTACATCTCTTTCTGCAACTTTAATTTCATTTCTATTTGTTAATGCATAATCTAGTATAGTATTAATATCATTGTATAATAAATTAGCTGAGGGTGTATCTATTTTAATAACCTGAATATCAAAATTATCAGATTTCAATTGTAATAATTGAGCTAGATTTAACAAGGATAAATCATGATTATTTTCTGCTAAAGTTAAATTTTGAATATCTCTGCTGTATGTCGCTTTTGATTCAATAAGAGTAGATAATGGTTCGGTACCTGCTTCAACTAATTCGCTCACTTGCTTCATTTGAAATAAAGAAAAATCTACTTGAGATTTAGCCAATTCTAAATTTTCTTTGTTAAATAATACATTTAAATAAGCATTGGCTACATTTAAAGATATATCATCTTTTAATCTTTTAAGTTCAAGCAGATTTCTTTCAAAATTAATTTTACTTTGATTTAATAAATTAATGTTTCTAAATCCATTAAATACGTTTTGAGAAAAACCGATTCCTAGTGAAGTTGAATAAAATTCTCTGTCGACAAACTCACCAGCATATAATTCAATATTTCCAAAACTACCACTACCACTAATATTAGAATTAACAGCAGGTAAAAAATTGCCCTTGGCGCTAATAATATCTTGTTCTGATGATAATAAGCTGTTTTTTGCTTGTAAAATTGTAATATTATTTTCTACAGCATATTTCACACATTCTTCTAGTGACCAAATATTATTTTGACCAAATGAATAATTTATCATCAAAAAAGCAATTGTAAATATTTTAATTTTCTTCATAATTATTAAATATAATTTAATCTTCTAATTCTCTAGAATTCTCATCTTGACGATCTCTAACTTCATCTTGATCTTCATCTTCAATAGAATTCCAAACTTTTATTTTATCTCCCTCACTAACTCCTTTTAATATTTCAACATTAATTCCATCAGAAATTCCAACTTCAACTTCTTTTGTGAAAAATGAACCATCATCATTTAAAATCTCTACAAAGGGTTTATCAGTAATTCTGTTAAATTGAAGTAATGACTCATTTATGCATAAAATATTTTCCTTTTGACCAATTGACATGATGGCATTTGCACTATATCCGGCTCTTACGTTAACACTTTCAGGAATATTTACATCGGCTTTAATTTTAAACTGAACTGCACCTCCTAATTCAATACCTTTGGGGGCAACAAAAGTTAACTTTGCCTCAAACTCATCTTTTTCAAGTGCTCCTAAAATTACTTTAATTTCAGATCCTTCCGAAAGCTTAGAAACCTCAGTTTCATCAACCTGACCTTCAAAAATCATTTTGGTCATATCAGCTACAGTAGCTATAGTTAATCCGGCATTAAAATTATTACTTTCAATTACCTGATCTCCTTCCCTTACAGGAATTTCTAATATTGTTCCAGAAATCTGTGCTAAAACATTAGTATTAGCACCTCTTCCTCCTGTCAAAGTACCTCTTTTAATAATTTTAAAATCATTTTCAGCTTGTTTTAAAGATTCATTTGCCTGATCCATTGATAACTTACTGTTTTCAAAATCTTGTTTAGAAATAACTCCTTTTTTAAAAAGTTTTATATTTCTATTATGAATAGTTTTAGAATTATTATATACTAATTTGGCTGAATTAATTCTGCTTTTAGCGTTTAATAATGATTGTTCATTGGGAACTACTCTAATATTTGCTATTAAGTCTCCTTTGACAACAATATCTCCTTCCTCGACAAAAATTTTATCAATAATTCCACTAACCTGAGGCTTAAGTTGAATTTCATCTTCAGGATTTAATTTTCCTGTAGCTACAACCTCTTTTTCTATCGAAGTATAAAAAGGCTGCTCTGTTTTATAATCGATTATCGAAGCTGAATTTGCGTTTTTAAAATAATTTAAAACGTATAGTAATGATCCTATTACTAGAATTAAAACTATATACTTAATTTGTTTTCTCATTTATCTAATATTTAATTTATTTATTCTTCTCTTAAAGCATCAATTGGTTTAATGCTTGTTGCTCTATTTGCAGGGATTAACCCAATTAAAGTCCCAAAGACAACTAATATTATTACTGAAATAAATACAACAGCTATAGGAACCGATGCATTTATTAAAACTGAATCGGGACCACTACCAAACGCAGTATCCATAGCTATCAATATCCAGCCTCCACTTATAATTCCAAAAATTCCAGCGATTATAGTCAGAAAAATTGATTCTAATACTATTTGTCTTTTTATTTCAAAAGGAGTTGCTCCTATAGCCCTTCTGATTCCTATTTCCTTAGTTCTCTCTTTAACAGTTATTAATAATATGTTTCCTATTGCAAACACCCCAGCAATTAAAGTAGCGATACCCACAAACCAGGTTAAAAATTGCATGCCCATTAAAAAACCTTCGAATCTTTCAAATAATTCACCAAGATTAAAACTTCCAAAAGCACGATTATCATCAGGGTGAACATAATTTAAATTCTTTAATACCAACTTTACATCATTCTCTATTTGTCTAATATCATATCCGTCTTCTCCAGTAACAGTAATCCATCCGATATTATCACCTTGATTATAAACATTTTGAAAAGTTGTGAAAGGTATATGTAGCTCTCCACCAAAATCAAAGTCACCTTGCTTAAAAACACCTATGACTTTATAGCTAATTTCATTAATTTTAATAAACTCTCCAATTGCTTTTTCATCTATATCAAAGAGTTGTTTATAGACATCATCTGAAATTACAGCTACTTTTTTATTACCATCAACATCTAATTGATTAATAAACCTACCGCTTATTAAATTCTTTTTTTGAATTTGATCTAACAAAGGAAAATCTCCTGAAAGACCAAAATTATCATACTGAACTCCTCTTACAACCTGAACATCACAAGCATTTCTCGGTAAAAGAAACTTAACACCATTAACTTGATTTTTAATTTTTTCTAAATGTGAAAATTTAAGTCTTGGTCTACGGCCTTCTTGATATCCTTTAAAGGCCTTACTAGTTGATTGCCCCCATATAAAAACACTATTAGTTGCATAATCACCAAACTGAACACTAAACTTGTTTTCAATTCCTTTTGCTGAACCTAAAAGACCTATTAATAATAAAATACCCCACCATACACCAATCATTGTGATAACAGTTCTTAACTTATTTTTTGTTAAGCTTTCCCTCAATTCTTGCCAAGTATCTTTATCAATTAAAAATTTAAACATGTTATTCGTCTCTTAATGCTACAATGGGTTTAATACTTGCTGCTCTTTTTGCAGGAATATAACCTGCAAGGGTTCCAGCTATAACCAATGTTATTGTTGCTGCTATAACCAGGGACTTACTTACACCAGGGTCTGTTATCCAATATTCCTCTAAATTAAAACTATTTAATACTGCCCCTCCTATAAGTAATCCAATATATCCAGCAATAGCGGTAATAAAAACAGATTCTAAAATTATAATTAAAATAATCGAATTTGGTGGTGCACCAAGGGCTTTTCTAATCCCAATTTCTTTTGTTCTTTCCTTTACAATGAAAATCATAATATTACTTATCCCTACTATCCCTGCTACTAAAGTACCCATACCAATAATTAAAACTAGTATTGCCAAAACTCCATTAAATTGGTTTATTTCTTGATTCTCTCTAGCTCTATTTCTGGCTCTAACAGCTGATTGATCGTTTTTTGAAACGAAGAAAATATCTTTTATTTTATCAACTATCTTATTTCCAAAAGCAATTGCCTCATTCTCAGATAATGCGGGGTTATATGTTAAGTTTATTTGATCTATGTAATCATTATTACCATATATCTTTTGAGCTGTGGAAATTGGCATATATATTATTCTTGCCTCATTACTGTCTGATCCTTCTGTTCTTTCAACAAAAACTCCAACTATTTTAAATTTTATTTTATTTAAATCTAAATACTTACCAATTGGATCAATATCTCCAAATAAATCCTCTACAACCAGATTACCAATTACGATATTTTTGGTATTATTTTGTAAATCAAGAGGATTTATAAACCTACCACTAACCATTTCTGATTTCTCTATAAATTGATGATCGGGGTTTACAGCTCTAACGGAATAATTACTTTTTTCTGTACCAAAACTAGCAGTCACATTTTTATAAACTCGGCCTGTAATAAATTCAATATCATCATTAAATTCTTCTTTTAATGTATTATATAATTTATTATCAAATTGAATTTTTCTACCAGTCTGATAGCCTTCAACAGCTTTGGATGTACGACCGGAATTAATAAATATAGAATTATTTGCATCTCCAGCAAATTCGTTATTAAAGGTGTTTTGAAAACCGTTAGCTATTCCAAATAAAATTGTAAATAACATTATAGCAAATGCAACGGTAAATCCTGACAAAAGAGTTCTAAGTTTATTTTTATTTAAACTCTGAAATATTTCTCTAAATAAGCCAAGATCAATCATTATAATAATATGTTTTGTTTAATTTTTTTATCTTCCATAATAACACCGTCTTTCAATCTAACAATTCTTTTACACATCAAAGAAATATCTTCCTCGTGTGTAACAATTAAAATAGTTTTTCCCTCATTATTTAATTGCTGAAGAAATTGCATAATTTCATGAGATGTGGCTGAATCTAATGCACCTGTTGGCTCATCTGCAAGTAATAATTTTGGCTCAGAAGCTAATGCTCTTGCAATGGCTACTCTTTGTTTTTGCCCACCTGATAATTCATTAGGTAGATGTAATGACCAGTCTTTTAGACCAACTTTATCCAAATGAAACATTGCTTTTTCTTGTCTTTCTCTTCTTTTTAGGCCTTGATAATATAATGGAAGAGCTACATTTTCCAATGCATTTTTAAAATTTATCAAATTAAATGATTGGAATACGAAACCTAAAAATTTATTTCTGTATTGCGCAGCTTTTTTTTCATTCAAATCCTTAATTTCTATTCCATCTAAAATATACTCCCCAGAATCTAGCTCGTCTAAAATACCAATAATGTTAAGAAGGGTTGATTTACCTGACCCTGAAGATCCCATGATCGCTACCATTTCACCTTTGTCCACATGAAGATCAATTCCCTTTAGAACATGAAGACTTGATTCCCCCATTTTATAGGACTTATGAAGATTATTTATTTTTAACATTTAATCAATTTATTTAAAATTTAAAGTTCATAATAAAAGCTTTTATAAGCTGTTAATTAGTTGTTAAAAGAATTAGACAGCTATTTTTTAAATTTTTTGTAAACAAAAAAAATCATAAAAAATACAACTAAATAAGGCAAAAAAGCAAGATACATGATTCCGTTATTAATACCTTCCGCCATACTATCATTTTCACTGCTTTCTAAAACAGCCCTACACATTGCACACTGAGAATAGCCGAAGTAAGAAAATAAAATAAAAAAAAGAGTAATGAATTTATTGTTTTTCATATCTAAATATAATAAGGAGATATCATTAAATAAACAATAACTCCAGTGACAGCTACATATAACCAGATTGGAAAAGTTATTTTAGCAATTTTTTTATGTCTTTCAAAATCATTTGTAACGGCTCTTGAGTATGAAACTAAAACAAAAGGGATAACTGTGATTGACAATAATATATGAGAAATTAAAATAAAATAATATATATACTTTACCAGACCCTCACCTTCAAATTTTGTTGGGTCACTTGTAATATGATAAGCTATGTACATAACCAGGAAACAAAGAGAAAGACCAATGCAAACCTTAATTAAATTTTCATGAATAATTCTTTTTCCTTGCTTAATAAAATAAACAGCCATAACTAAAATAACTGCTGTAATTCCATTGATGGTGGCATAAATTGGAGGTAAAAATTTAAGAGGTTTTGCTACTGGTAAATTATCAATCAAAATAATGGGTTCAAAATTTGGTGATCTTAAATCAAATATCAACATATCAGCATCCCACTTTAAAAAAAGTAAAAGTGCTACTACAATAGGAACGAAGACTGAAATTATTACAGTAAGCCTATTATACAATTTTATATTAGCTGAATTCATTTTATTCATTTAATAATTTTAACAGGTCTTCTTTTAATAATGTTATTTCTTCCGCCTCACCATTATTGTCTAATTTTTCATTAAAATCAACAGATCCTTTGTAATATATTTTTGGATTACCAAATTGGTCAACTCTGGATCTAATGTATCCCTCTTTGTCTATTATTGCAAAATAACCTGAATGTTCAAACCCATCTACAAAATCAGAACTTGCTGCGGTATATAGATTAAAACCGTCATTTGCAAGTTTGTATATTTCATTTCTATCCCCGGTCATAAGATTCCAGTTGGGGTTTGTGATTCCATTATCTTGAGCATATATCCTTAAAACTTCTGATGTGTCATGTTCTGGATTAATCGAAAAGGATGCAATTCCAAAGTCAGGAAAAGCTGTAAAACTGTTTTGAATATGTACAAGATTAGTATTCATAATTGGACAGATAGTTGTACAGGTTGTGAAAAAAAACTCAACAATATATACTTTGCCAAGGTAATCTTTATTTGAAACCAGTTCTTCATTTTGATTTATAAATTTAAAGTCTGGAACTTTTTTTCTTTCCTTATTTACTAATAAATAAGCAACAGGTTCAATATTTTTTTCAAAATTATCAAATTTTAGGCTCCTACTTTCACTTCTAGAAACATCATCATTTTTTACTCGATCAATTATTCTTGGAACAAAAACCAAACCAAAGGATAATATCAATATAATAATTATAATATTTTTTTTTCTATTCATCATTTCCTTCCAAATTACTAATTCTTCTTATGTTGGAATTAAAATTTCCTTTTCTTTTTTGTCTGTACTCGGTAAATAGAATTCTAATATCATCATTCATTTTTCCTTTAATTTCAGAAACTAATATTGAGTTGTATGAGTATAGTCCGAATAATTTAATCCCTTTTTCAATTTGATCATCATCTCTATCATCAATTCTACCTCTTTGATTTAATAACTTATCTATAATAAATACCTGGTTAGTATAATTTAAACTATCCATATCATGATTAGATCTCAAGGAATTGAAAATTTTATCAATTGACTCTTTATCTGCATATGCAAAATGCCAATATTTTAATTCATCAGATTTTAACAACTCTTTTCTAACTTTTGCTAACTCAAATTTTGAATCCTTTCCTCCAATAGAAATAATTTGAAATTTTTTAAAACCCTTAAATTTATCATAAACCAGTTCTTTTAGATTCAAAGCACTAGTAATATTTTTCATAGGATTGTTTCCAAGAAAAGATAATACCGTGATATTATCCTTAAAAGTTGATGAGTTTTGATTAATAAATGTTATTGAATCAATTTCATTAATTTCTTCACCGACTATGTCCAAAGTATTATAGTTGTGGGTAGAGGGATATAGAAACAATAAAAAGACAACTGGCAACAAAAACAGAATTGCCAGAATAAACCATTTTCTGTAAAATTTAGCGATCACGATTTAAAAATTAAAAATCTGTTTTGATATAATTAGACGGGTCATCAAATTCATCAAAAATATATCCAGCTTCTTGAATAAAAATAAAAGAAAGATATAAAATCAGAAAAACAGCAGTCCATACAACAACCCTTCTTAATATTGAAGTCTCATCACGCATATGCATAAAATCCCAGGTTATATAGTAAGCTTTAACAATTGTAAGAATTATAAAAACCCAGTTGAGTAATTTAAGATTTGCAAAAGACTCATTTAAAACTTCAGGTTTATAAATTCCTAGTGCAACTTCTACCAATGTTACTATCGAAAGCAGAATAAGAACTCCTATTATTTTTTGAGTATTAGATTTAAACTTTATTAAACCTCTAAATATCTCCAATTTGTGTGTGTGTCCAGCCATATTATTATACTAAATAGAAAAATGTAAAAACAAAAACCCATACCAAATCAACAAAATGCCAATACAATCCAACTTTTTCAACCATTTCATAACTTTTTCTTTTTTCATAAGTTCCTATAATCACATTAAAGAAAATTATTATGTTTAATACTATACCAGAAAAAACATGAAATCCGTGAAAACCCGTAATAAAGAAAAAGAAATTTGCAAATAGCGGAACCCCATACTCATTTTCATAAAGATTTGCTCCATTGACAACGGAAACCCCTGTTTCTTTTAATACATTTAATGATTCTTCTCTTGATAAAATAGTTTTATGACCATTCTCATCTAAAATTTGTTTTCTAATCAAAATATTTGGGTTTGCTTCAAAACCAGCAATCACCTCATCAATATTGAAAGTTGGTAAAGAACCTTCATTATCATACCATATCCCATTGTAACTTTGATGCTGGTCTCTAGTACTTGAAAATTCAAATGCAAATTCTTCAACAGAAACTCTTTTAGATGTTTCAGCATCCAAGAATTGTAGGATATTTCCGCCCTTTGTTTTAACAGCTCCGTAATCACCCTTAATAAACGTTGCCCATTCCCAGGCTTGAGACCCTACAAAAATAATTCCACCAATAATTGTAAGAAACATATAAAATGTAACTTTTGCTTTTTGCATTTTATGCCCAGCATCTACAGCCATTACCATGGTTACAGATGACATAATCAGAACGAATGTCATAAAAGCTACATAAATCATTGGAAGTTCTTTTCCATGAACAAACGGGACATGTGTAAATACCTCATCAGCGATAGGCCATGAATCAGCAAACTTAAATCTGGCAAATCCATAGGAAACAATAAATCCAGAAAAGGTAAGAGCGTCAGAAACAATAAAAAACCACATCATCATCTTTCCGTATGATGCATTTAACGGCTTGTTTCCTCCAGCCCAAATTTTTTCATTTGAAGTAGTGTTAGCGGTAGTTCCCATAGTTCAATTTAAAGAGATACAAAAGTAATTATTTTAACCGAAGAAAACCAAAAATATAAACAAGTAAATCCATAAAATATCTACAAAATGCCAAAATATGCAGGCTAGCTCAAAGCCTATTAAATCTTCACTGTTATACAAGCCTTTCAAATTTTTTACTAACACTACGATTAGTGCAATTAATGCGACCGTTACATGCAAAGCATGAACAAAAGCGATTAAGAAAATAAAAGAGCTATTTATACTACTTGTAGGCCCAGTAAAATGGTACCCTTTATCAATAATTTGATTGAATCCTAAAAATTGCAAGAGAATAAAAATTATTCCTAAGAAAATTGTTATAAATAATAGAATTGAAACGTTTTTTATTTTATCCATTATTAAAAAACGTCTGGCAATAATTAAACTAATACTACTTAAAATTATTATTATCAAACTATAATAAAATGCATCAGGTAGTTCAAAATTCAAAATCCAATCTTCTCTGTTTTTACTTACAATAAAAGCGCTGGTTAATCCTGCAAAAGTCATAAATAATGACCCTATTCCAAACCAAAGCATCATTTTTAATGCTTTATTTTTATTATTTAATTGTGAACTCATATCTGTATAACTTTATCTAATAAAAATGTTAATTGGACAAATGTCAAATAAACAATACTAGTAAGCATTAATCTTTTTGCATTTTCATTCTTGCCATCTATAAAAAGGAGGTAAGACTTGTATACAAGAAAAAAACCCAAAATGATTACAAAAATCAAACCAAATAAACTTAATCTTAAATTTCCTGTAATTCCAAAAAAAGGAACTATTGAAATAATAACTGCCCATATTGAATAAAATAAAATTTGAGCAGAAGTAGACTTGTCTTTTTTTCCAGTGGGAAGCATTTTAAATCCAGCCTTTTTATAATCATCGCTTTGTGACCAACCGATAGACCAAAAATGAGGGAATTGCCAAAAAAACTGCATTAAAAATAACGTAATTGCCTCAATCCCAATTTGATTTGTTGCGGCTACCCATCCTATCATAAAAGGAAACGCACCGGGTATAGCTCCAACAAAAACAGCCAATGGACTAACCAACTTCATCGGAGTATATACGGCAGTATATAGGAATATAGATATGGCTGCTAATATTGCAACTTGAATGTTTATAAGATACATAAGAACAATACCCAAAACTCCAATGGTTATTGCTAAGAACAAAGCACTATTTATTTTGATTTTATTTTTAGGCAGTGGACGATCTTTAGTCCTTTTCATTAATTTATCTAAATCTCTTTCAATGATTTGATTAAAAATATTGGATGAACCAACTATTAAAATTCCTCCGGTTAATAGTAAGGATAACTCAAAATAATTTATAATATTGGAGCCTAAAATATAACTTATAAAAGAAGAAAAAACTACACTTAAAGTTAAACGTACTTTGATTAACTCTTTTATAACAGGAATTGTATTTTTTTTAAACACAGAAAAATAAAATTAAAGGGCAAATATAACACATATTTAAGATTAAAATATTTGATATGTATTAAAAGATATTAATCTGCGACTTCAAAAATAATAGGTAAAGAATACTGAACTGTTACTGCCTTTCCACGTTGTTTTCCAGGCTTCATTTTTGGAAGTAAGCTTACTACTTTCACAGCTTCCTTTTGTAATCTTGGGTGAGGAGCTCTTGCTCTTACTCCAGTAACATTTCCTCTTTTATCTATTTTAAAAATAACGCTAATTCTTTGTCTACCGCTCAAACCCAAGTCTGCCGCCAAATCCTGATTAAATTTCCTTTGAATAAATTTTGCAATTTTTTGATTCATGCATTTTTTCTTTTTCGCTTTACTTCCCTTTTCACAACCCGGAAAAATAGGGACCTCTTCAATAACTGCAAACGGAACTTCAATATCTTCTTCAACCTCTTCAATTTCAATTTCCTCAATTTCAATTTCTTCTTCCTGATCAGTTTCAGTTGATTCAATTACGGTTTCCTCTACTTCAACTTCATCTTCTACAATTTCAATAACTTCGGGAGCAGGTGGAGGTGGAGGTGGAGGTGGAGGTGGAACTATCTGTTCAGTTATAGGTACTTCTTCTTCATCCAACTCATCTAAATTAAGCTTGTCTATACCTAAAGCAGATTTATCGTATATCTTATAGTTAATTGCACCGTATGAAATAAATACCATTAATGCTAAGCCTAATGCAAAGAATATTGAACTATTTCTTCCAATATCTACCTTGGGGTTTTTTTTACTTTCCATATAAAAATTATTGTTCTAAAGTTAAATAATTATTTATAATAAAAACAATTTTTTATTTCTATTATTTTTTTCTTTATCCACCTATTAAATCCGAATACTGATCTGGGCTAAGTAACTCATCACAATCTTTAATATTTGAAACTTTAAGTTTTATTATCCACCCTTTTGAATAGGGCTCTTCATTAATAATTTCAGGTGAATCCTCTAAAGAATCGTTAAATTCAATTATTTCACCTGAAAGAGGCAGGAATAGATCTGAAACTGTCTTAACTGCTTCAACTGTGCCAAAAACTTCTTCAGCATCCATTTTTTCTCCAATCGTTTCAACCTCAACATAAACTATATCTCCCAACTCTTTTTGAGCAAAATCTGTAATCCCTATAGTTGCTGTTTCATCTTCTATTTTAACCCATTCGTGGTCTTTTGTGTATTTTAGTTCGCTTGGTATATTCATAATCAAAAATTATATCTCATAGTAAATCCTGCTCTGATTGTTGTCTGAGGAAATGCAGTTGAAATAGCATACTCAGAAAAAGCATAGTCAAAATAAAAAATTCCTGTTAAGTTTTGACTAAAAGCATAATCAGCAGAATATTTAAAATTTAAAATTGTTTGTCCAGATGTAATCTGGTTATTTTCAACATCCAAATATCTAACAATAGTTTTATTATTCCTAATAGAAAAATCAGCTTTCATATTCAAATCACTTTTAATAAGCTGTGAAGAACCTCCAAGTCTAGATCTTATTTGTAAATCTTTGAATCTGTAGCCTAGACCTATTATATATTCATATCCTTGAATTTCTGTCAATAAATTATTATCAAAACTTAAGGATAATAGTCTGTCTTTTTTAATTTCAGTTAAGACCTTTAAAGAATTTTTCATTTCAATATCAATTTTTATCAACGGACTAAATTGCTCCATTAAATTTATATTACTAAATAATGTCTTCTTCTTGTAATTTTCAGACTGATCAAAAACATCAGGGTTTTGAAGAGTATAGTCAAGATTAAAGTCTGGCTCAACATAATCTAAATTAGATCTAAATTGATTTATAGTATATATTGAATTATAGCCGTGAGATAATGAAAATCTTCTAAAATTTTTTCTAAACCATTTCATTTTCATAAAACCTGAATATTTAATTGTCCAATTTGGAATTGGAATATCCCTAAAAGCACCTAAACTAACTTTATCAGCATCAGTTCCAGAATATGCAGCTAAAAAAGAAGGTAATAAAACTGACTGACTTGTTTTCCCGTACCCTAAGGGGTAACCATTTACATCTCCATTTTCAAAATTATTTGGGTTACTAAAATTTATTCCTGCTTCATTGGCTAATCTTCTTGCAATAATTAATCTATTTGATTTAAAATTATTAAAAGATTCTGAGTTAAATTCATCGCTTTTTGAAAATGCAGTTTTAATAAGAACTGTGGAAATGTTAAAA
>Ga0115012_10001547_pt1 | contig 13318 bp, 17 predicted proteins | sample TroAtlMetagenome_FD_88706 | JGI IMG/M metagenome (GOLD analysis project Ga0115012, IMG submission 88706) | Marine eukaryotic phytoplankton communities from Atlantic Ocean - Tropical Atlantic ANT10 Metagenome | ecosystem: Environmental > Aquatic > Marine > Oceanic | place: Tropical Atlantic...
CAGAAATAATAGATCTTGGTGATACGTTTGACAAACGTAAATCAGTTAACTTCATGTCTTTAGAGGCAGCAAAGGAAATGTGGTTTGATCCTATTAAGGAAATAGGATGTAAGATGACTGCTTTGGTTGGTAATCATGATATCTATTATAAGAATACATTGAGAATCAATGCACCAAATGAACTACTAGGAGATTATGATATAGATGTCATTGATGAACCTACTACCCGTAACTATGACGGTACTGACATATTATTTCTGCCTTGGATATGTGATGAGAACAGAGATGATACCTTCAGAAGCATCACGAAAAGTACTGCTCCTGTCTGTATGGGCCATCTCGAGCTTAACGGTTTTGAAGCTCATCCAGGTCATGTCATGAACATGGGTATGGATATTAATCCTTTTGATAAATTTCAAAGAGTCTTTAGTGGACACTATCATATGAAATCTACTAAAGGTAATATCTCATATCTAGGAAATCCATATCAACTATATTGGAATGACTATGGATGTAAACGTGGATTCCATGTGTTTGATACAGAAACTTTAAAGACTACTTTTTATAGAAATCCATATGATATGTTCTATAAACTGTATTACGATAATGGTGTTAGAAATGAAATTCATCCTTCTGACTTAGAAGGTACTTTTGTAAAATTAATTGTAGAAGATAAGGGTGATCAAACAAAATTTGATTATGCTGTAAGACAATTGCAAAGTTGGGGTCTTGCAGATTTAAAAATTATTGAGGATCTTTCTGTTGAGATGGAAGACTCACTTGTGCTGGAAACCGAAGATACCATCACGCTTTTAGATAAATATATAGATGAGATAGATCTCCCAGTTGACTCTGAAAATGTTAAGAGTATAATGAGATCACTCTATGTCGAGGCATGTGAACTATAATGTATATTCTCACAGATAAAGACAATGGTGGCGTGTATGCCGTGTATAATAAGGATAAGATAAAAACTGTACAGATTTTTGAAGTCGCAGAAGATGCTGAAAGATATACAATGCTATTAGAAGCTCAAGGATCTAAAAAGTTAGATGTCTTAAAAGTTAATCTAGATGATGTAGCTTTGAATTGTGGAAGTTTTGGATATTTTTATAATGTAATTACTAGTGATGATTTTGTCGTACCTCCTACATGATTTTATTTGAGAGTATTCGTTGGAAGAACTTTCTTTCAGCAGGTGACCAGTGGATTGAAATTAAATTAGATGAGAGTATGTCAACTCTCATTATAGGATCGAATGGTGCTGGTAAGTCTACCATTCTCGATGCTTTATGCTTTGCATTATTTAATAGACCATTCCGTAGAGTTAAAAAATCTCAACTTATTAATAGTATTAATGAGAAAGGAACAAAAGTTGAGGTGTGTTTTTCTATAGGAAGTGATGACTATAGAGTGTTTCGATCAATGAAACCAAACACATTTGAAGTGTATAAAAATAATAAAATGGTTGACCAAGATGCTGCTGTAAAGGATACGCAGAAATACTTGGAGCAATCAGTATTGAAACTGAATTTCAAAAGTTTTACTCAAGTAGTTATATTAGGTAGTAGTACATTTGTGCCTTTTATGCAATTGGCTGCACCTCATCGTAGAGAAGTTATTGAAGATCTTTTAGACATTGGTATATTCTCTTCTATGAATACCTTACTTAAGGATAAGGTTAGATCAGCAATAAGTCAAAGTAAAGATTGCGATCACATGCTTAGGTTATCTGAAGAAAAGGTAAGTGCTCAGAAAACATTAATACAGTCTCTAGAGGCAGTAAATGAAACACGTAGAGAAGAGAAGATTGTAAAGATTGCTCAGAATGAAGAAAGGATATTTAATCTTACTGGTGGTCTTGCTGAGATGAAGACACAGGTTGAATTATTGGAGTCTGAATATACTGGATCTGATGCTCCTAAAAGGATCTTACAGGATTTACGTCAACAGCAAGCAGATAATAAATCTGCAATAAAAATTACTGCTGCTGAAATAAAGTTCTTTAGTGAAAATAATGTATGTCCTACGTGTCATCAATCTATTGATGAAGAATTTAAAACTAATAAGATCACCGAATCACATAAAGAAGGTAAAAAATATGAGAGGAAGGTAAAGAAACTTGAGAAGACTGTTAAAGAAACTATTGATATCATTGATAAGTTGGATGATATATCTTCTAAGTTATATGAGTCTCGTAGTGAAGTATCTCAAATGGAAAAGGAAATCATTCGTGTAGAGAAGGATAATATACAGTTGACAAAGGAGATGAGTGATATTGTAGATCATCAATCTATTACACACATAGAGGATGAATTGGTTGAGTTGGAAAATGAATACAAGAAAGTTGAAACTGATTGTTCTTCTATCAATAAAACATTAGATGAGTATAAAGTTGTTTCTACTTTATTAAAGGATGGTGGAATCAAGAGTCAAATTATTAAGAAGTATGTACCTGTTATTAATAAGTTGATTAATAAGTATCTACAGAGTATGGATTTCTATATTAACTTCACACTTGATGAGGAGTTTAATGAAATAATCAAGAGTAGATTTAGAGATGAGTTTTCTTATGCATCATTCTCTGAGGGTGAGAAGCAGAAGATAGACTTAGCACTTCTCTTTACATGGAGAGAGATTGCACGTATGAAAAATTCTGTTGCAACAAATCTTCTTATACTTGATGAGGTATTTGATAGTTCCTTGGATGATCAAGCAACTGGTGAGTTGTTAAAAATTCTTAGAAGTCTTGGTGTCGGAACAAATGTATTTGTAATATCCCATAAAGGTGATATACTGGTGGACAAATTCCTCAAGACTATTAAGTTTGAAAAACAAAATGATTTTTCTAAGATGTCTGAAGAATCATAAATAAGTTTGTTAAATTTTAAATGCTGATGAATAACGCTGTATTATATTCTAACGAGAGTCAAGAATGTGAACGTATGGCTTCTCTATTAAGTTCAATAGACAGTAATTATCAAAAGTATGTTTTAGGAAGAGATTTTAGTGATAAACAATTCCATAATGAATTTGGGAGTGAGGCAACTTATCCTCAGATTACTTTAGATGGTAAACATATTGGTAATATCAAGGAAACTCTAAGACACATGAACAAAGTCGGATTGATTAAATGAAAGCATGGAGGATTTGGAAGTATGCGTTGGGTAGCTTCTCTGACGAAAAAACTAGACCCTACGACAACTACGTTGTTTTGGTACGTTCTGTTATTTTCATATCTTATCTCGTCACTAACTGTTTTATTATTGCAGGGGTCATAAGGCATTGGGACAGTAACAAAACTGTCCACCAAGTTGCACATGCATCTTCAAACCTGTTATACTAGGTGTATCAAAGACGAGGATTATGATCAATCAGGAAGTTAAAGGCACGCTTGCTAAACTGCTTGCTACTGAAAATCTAAGAGTCGAACATCGTAATGTAACCACTGCATGTTTTGATGTTGATAAGAGGGTATTGATACTACCTGTGTGGGAGGATGCGTCTAATACTGTATATGATTTGTTGGTAGGACATGAGGTTGGACATGCTCTTTATACTCCTAATGAAACATTCGATGCACCAAAAGATTTTGTGAATGTTATAGAGGATGCTCGTATTGAGAGAATGATGAAGAAGACTTATCCTGGTTTGAGGAAGTCATTCTTTGATGGGTATAGTGAGTTGTGGGATAGAGATTTCTTTGGAGTTAGGGGTGAGGATCTTAGTTTGATTCCTTTCATTGATCGTATCAACCTATACTATAAGGGTAATAGGTCTATAGAATTTACAGATGAGGAAAGAGTATATGTAGATCGTGCTGCTTATACAAAAACTTTTGCAGATGTTTTAGAACTTGCTACAGAGATCTATGAGTATGCACAAGCAAAGCAAGATGAGAAGGATCAGCAGCAAGCACAAGTAGATGCTGATGGAGGTTCTGAAGGGGATATAGAAGAGATTGAGATTGAGAATGAGAAGAGTGTTGATGATATGACAGATGAGGAATTACTTGAGGAATTAAATAAACCACTTAATCCTACAACACCATCACAACCTGATCCTGATCTAGATACTCCTAGTTTTGATGCTGGTAATACTCCTGTAGGTGGAGCGACACATGATGAAACCAAATCAATAACAGAAGAAGCACTTCGTGAGTCACTAGAAACATTAGTTTCTGATGATGCTAAGGAATGGATTTATCTTGATCTACCTAATGTCAATTTAAATGATTTTCGTATTGGTCATAAGAAAATATCTGAGGATATGGAAGAACATTTTTCTACCATAGAAGCAGTGAGAATAGAAGATAATCTTAGTGAGTATAGACAGTATAAAAAATCTGCTCAAAAATCTGTTAACTATCTTGTAAAACAGTTTGAGATGAAGAAGTCTGCAGATCAGTATGCAAGAAATTCAGTATCTAAAACTGGTGTTATTGATACTAACAAACTGCATACTTACAGATATAATGAAGATATCTTTAAGAAAATAAATGTTGTGCCCGATGGCAAGAACCATGGCTTGGTTATGTTACTAGATTGGTCTGGATCCATGAGTCAAGTCTTAATGGATACTCTAAAGCAAACTTATAATCTAGTTTGGTTCTGTAAAAAAGTAAACATACCCTTTCGAGTTTACGCATTCCAGAATAGTTTTGGATCTTATACCGACATGGAAAAGGATCATGTAAAGGATAATAATTTGTATGTTGGTGATGGCTTCAAACTATTAGAATTCTTTTCTTCTAGGATGAATAACAAGAAGTTAGATAGGCAGTTAGAGAACATATGGCTTCATTCTAAAGCTATGACTCATTATGGATATTATTCTTATCATAAAGATTATGGATTAGGTGGCACTCCTTTAGGTGAAGCTATCATGTGTATGCGTCAGGTTGTAAATGAAATGAAGTCTGTTGAGAAAGTGCAAAAAGTTAATGTAGTTTCTTTAACTGATGGTGAAGCAAATCCTCTACAGTATGTTACAACTAATGAAAGATACTATGATGGTCGTTTTGGAATTGATGATAAATTGATTGTAAGACAAATGTGTCATTCTCATGGAAAGGTATTTGTTTTAAGAGATCCTCTTACTGGGTATACTCGTAAATTTGATCACAATCCTTTTAAGACTACACAACAAATTGTATCTTTCTATAAAGAGATTACTGATTATAACTGGATTGGTATTCGTCTTTGCAGTAAAAATGAAATGGTTAGGACTGTTAGAGAGCACATTGGTTGGGGTAATGAAGATGTGCTTGAGAAGATATCAAATACATGGAGTAAAGAAAAACATGCTACAGTAACTGGTCTAACTGGATTCACAAAACATTTCTTTATGCCTAATAAATCTATTGGTGATGGCACTGAGGATTTAGAAGTCAAGCAAAAGGGTGAAGTTGCAACTAGAGCAGAATTGAATCGTGCATTTAAAAAGCATATGGGTTCAAAGATGACTAATAAAACTATCCTAAATGCCTTTGTTGAGCAAATAGCATGAGTAGAAGTATAGTAGAAGATGTATCAGATCTCATTCGTCAGGTAGTCCAAGAACTACCTGGCTTTGAGAAGATGGATAATGAGTATCCTGAGATAGATCATGAACAAGTACACATTGTTAATGAGATGTGGAAGTCCACTGGTCTTAGGAAGATACATTTAGAGACTGGTAAAGCACAAGGTATGGATGTGCTTCATTGTGTTTTATTCCCAGATCCTAGATATAATATTCCTATTTTTGGATGTGATATTGTTGCTACTCCAGCAACAGTAACTGCTGCAATTGTGGATGTGTCACCTGTATATGGAGCAGAGAGAGTGTATCCTGATATAGCAAGAGTGGCTAATAACTTTACCTTTAAACATAAGAGACCTTTACCATTATGGGGTGATGATATATTTTCTCCTCATTGTAAGTTCATGCGTCTTAAAAGTGAGATTGATAAAGCAAATTATTATTGTGTAGTATCATTGTACCTAAGAATATTTTGTGATGTTGTACGTGATGCTAAACATGATCATTTCTGGCCTAATGTAATGAGAAGAATTGATGATCAGATTTGGTATTGTCAGTCACAAAAGAAAAATGATAAGACTCTAGCAGTATTATCTAAATGGTTTGATAAAGAATTTGCAGAGAAATATATAGATACTATACTGTTTGATGAACCAGATGCAAAATACTAAATGGTCAGCATACATATTATTACAATCAAACAGACTTACTAAAGTAGAGTTTGTTTGTGAATCTAATTTGAGAGAAGATGCTATACAAAGATGCAAGGCATTATATGGTGTGAGTGATGTAAGGCAACTGACTAGGGTGTGGACACATTAGAAAGTGACCACTCATGGTTGATTCATGGCTTGAGCGTGTTATAATTAATCTATAAACAAAAGAGATCTATGACCTTTCAAGCAAAATTTACAGACGATACCCTAATCTCCTTCTTTGATACTGGAGATATTACTAGTGACCAAGTAACAAGTTTTGCTGAGAGTGTTGGTGTTAAGACTCAAAGCGTTACAAAGAGAATGAATAAGTTGCCACAGTTTTCTAAGGTTGGTCGTGGCAAGTGGAATCTTAGTATTGTAGAAGCTAAAGAAGTTCAAGAGCAAGTCACTAGACAAGTGAGGAAAGCAATTGAAAATCTTGCACCAGCAAAGGATCCTAATTATGTTCCTTTTGGTAACTTCTCTGATGTTAAGAAAGTTATTCAGTCAAAGTTATTCTATCCCACATTCATTACTGGACTCTCTGGTAATGGTAAGACTCTATCAGTAGAGCAAGCATGTGCTCAGTTGGGTAGAGAACTTATTCGTGTAAACATTACAATCGAAACAGATGAAGACGATCTTATTGGCGGTTTCCGTCTTGTTGATGGTAACACCGCATGGCACAATGGCCCAGTCATCGAAGCACTCAGACGAGGTGCTATCTTGCTCCTTGACGAAATCGACCTTGCCTCTAATAAAATTCTCTGTCTCCAATCCATTCTTGAAGGAAAAGGAGTCTTCCTTAAAAAAATCGGAGAATACGTCCAACCAAAAGACGGATTCAACATCATCGCAACTGCTAACACTAAAGGTAAAGGATCCGAAGACGGACGATTTATTGGAACTAATGTGCTCAACGAAGCCTTCTTAGAAAGATTCCCTGTAACCTTTGAGCAGAATTATCCTACTCCAGTTGTTGAGACTAAGATCTTACTTAATGCTGGATGTGAGCAAGAGTTTGCTGATAACCTAATCAAGTGGGCAGGTGTTATTCGTAAGACATTCTATGATGGTGGTGTTGATGAAGTTATAACCACTCGTAGATTAGTTCATATCGTGCAAGCTAAAGAGATCTTTGGTGATCGTCTTAAAGCAATTACTAATTGTATTGCTAGGTTTGATGATGACACTAAGGAATCTTTCCTAGACCTTTATACAAAGGTTGACGCAGGAGAAGAAACAGAGTATACTGAGGAGGACAAACAAGATAATAATGAAGTATAGTGAAAATGAAATCCTGAAGGAGGTATCTGATTATATCAGTGCCACCTATAAGGGTCACTACAGCACTGGTGGGGTGCAAACATTAGATCTCATTGATTCTGTTGGAGATGCTGAAGCATTCTGTAGGAGTAATATCCTTAAGTATGCTTCTAGGTATGATAGAAAGGGTACAGCAAGAAGGGATATCATTAAGATTATCCACTATGCAATTCTCCTATGCCACTTCAACGATAAACGGGCTAAATCACAAGATCTAGCAGCAAACAACACTACATCATTCGCAGTTGATTACGACAAATGACAGTAATTTCTAAAGAGACCATTGATCTATTACAAAACTTTTCGACTATTAATAAGTCAATTGTTATTAAACCTGGTAATCAGATTGAAACACTTAGTTTAAATAAGAACATTCTTGCCAAAGCAAAGGTGCAAGAAACTTTTGATCGTGATATGGCGATCTATGATTTACCATCTTTGATATCACTCTTTAATCTATTTGATGGCAGTCCACAAATTGATACTGATACAAGCAGTCATTTGTTAATCAGTAATCAGAATAGTAGATCTAAGGTAAAATTCTTCTATTCAGATCCAGACATTATTGTTCAACCACCTGATAAAGAAGTTGATCTTCCTTCTGAAGATGTATCCTTTAGGTTAGAAGCACCAGTGCTTCAACAGATTCGTAAGGCATGGTCCATCTGTGGTGTGCCAGATCTATGTTTGACTGGTAATGGTCAGGAGATGGAGTTGTGCTTGACTGATAAGAAGAATGATACATCCAATACATACTCGGTTGTGGTTGGTGAAACTGATGAGGAGTTTTGTTTCTGCTTTAAGATGGAGAACTTAAAACTATATCCTCAAGGTTATGATGTAACTATTAGCAAAGCTAATGTTGCTCGCTTTGAAGCAGACAATGTTAAGTATCTTATTGCTTTAGAACCTAATGCCTAATGATTTTCTATGGGTCGAGAAGTATCGACCTCAGACTATTGAGGATTGTATTCTCCCTATAGATATAAAGGAGACCTTCAAAAGTTTCATAGAGCAAGGTGAGATACCAAATCTCTTGCTCTCTGGTACTGCTGGAGTTGGTAAAACTACCATTGCGAAAGCATTGTGTAATGAATTGGGAGCAGATTTTTATGTCATTAACGGATCCGATGAAGGTAGGTTTCTCGATACTGTCAGGAATCAAGCGAAAAACTTCGCAGCCACTGTATCCCTTACTGCAACATCTAGACACAAAGTCCTTATCATTGATGAGGCAGACAACACCACCCCCGATGTACAGCTCTTACTTAGAGCCTCTATTGAGGAATTCCAAAAAAACTGCAGGTTTATATTTACGTGCAACTTTAAAAACAAAATCATAGAGCCACTACATAGTAGAACTACTGTTATTGATTTCAATGTCCGTGGAAAAATTAAGCAAACTCTTGCAGGTCAGTTCTTTGAAAGGTGTAGAGACATCCTTACCAGAGAGAAAGTACGGTTCAATGACAAAGTGGTTGCCACAGTTATACAAAAGTACTTCCCAGATTTCAGAAGAACACTCAATGAGCTCCAAAGATATAGTTCAACAGGCTCTATTGATACTGGAATCCTCGCAGCTTTAGGTGATGCTAAGATAGATTCTCTTACAGATTATCTAAAGCATAAGAAGTTTAATGATGTTAAGAAATGGGTAACACAAAATCTAGATAGTGATCCCACTTCTATAATGAGGAAGTTGTATGATACTCTTTCTTCTATGATGGAAGGACCAAGTGTTGCAGCAGCAGTTTTAATTATTGCTGAATACCAATATAAGTCTGCGTTTGTAGTAGATCAAGAGATAAATCTATTAGCATGTCTTACGCAAATTATGTTGGAGTGTGAATTCAAATGAGAACACAGAATAAGGAAAACTATTATTATATGTTTTGGGTGGTTGCAATGGTAGCATTCATTGTACCTCAGGTATACACCGCAATAGCATATAATAAACTTGCTAATATTCTTAATGAACCTCTAGAGGTTGAGATTAAGGATATGCCACCATATAGAGTGGAGTATTATAAATGAGATTTAAAGCACTTGTCCATGTCAGACTAAGGGGATCTGTATCTGATGCTGCTGGAAATGCAGTAATGAATAATGTACATATGATTGCCCCTAAACTTCAACCACATCTTTTGAGAATAGGTAAGGCAATAGACTTTTGGTTTGATGCAGAAACTGAAGAGATAGCAAGAGAGCAGATGGATCTACTTTCTGATAGAATGCTTTCTAATACTGTGATAGAAGATTGGGAGTATACCTTAGAAGAAACTGAGGAGACTGGAATAGGAAATATATCTAATGATAATGCTGGCACATCAAAGCACCATTTGTTTGACGCATGACTAAGAAGCATAATTACAAGAACCCTTCTAAGGCACAAGACTTATCTCATTTAGAGGCACAAGTTACTGAAGGTAAAAAGTATTATGATGAGCAAGGGTGGGAGATTGCCCCACCTATGAGTGATAGGGAATGTATCTATCGGTGCTTAGAGAATTGTATCCATCTTGCTGGACTTGATAGGAAACAAGTACAGAGATTGGCAGAAGAATTTAAGACTATGAAAACTGAAATGGTACGCAATGAGGAGTATCCAGCATTATGATTACTAAATTAAAAAATCCTTTAACACCAACCTATATTGATTTTAAGAACTATATTAGTAGAGAAACTTTTGAATGGAATCATGCAGAGGCAAGTTGGGAAGGAGCAAACCCTGGATTCTTTTCTCATCCATTTATTATAAGACCCTTCTCTGTAGATGTTGCCAAATTTCCTAAGATGGTATGTAAACATACAATGTATGCTCATCAAGTTATAGAAGAAATTTTAGATTTTAATAATATAACGTTGAATTGTATTTATAGAATGAATCTTAATAAGACTTATCCTCAAGATTTTTTAGATCAACAAACTCCAGTTCATGTTGATCACGAATTTCCTCATAGTAATCTTTTAATTTATTTTACATCTCATAAAGAAGGTGAAGGTGGACAAATTATTGTTAATGATGAACATTATTTTCCAGAGGAAGATGATGTCATAACTTTTCCTGGTACACCACATAGTACTATGTTACCTAAGAAAGGATTTAGAGTTTCTATGGTAACTACATATCTTGGTGGATATACCAGAGGTCCACATGTGGACAAAGGTGAAATCATTCGTGATGGAGTTGATGCATGAGAATATTAGGAATCCTATCACACCATGATTCATCTGTATGTCTTATAGAAGATGGTAAACTTCTTAGATTTTATAAGGAAGAAAGACTTGCTAGAGTGAAGAGGGAATTCCCTCCTATTAAATGTTTAACTGAAATTTATAATGAGTTTGGTGATACTATAGATTATTTTGTTGGAGAATTTCATGATACATGTAAAACTTTACAGGAAAGATTTTTTCCTTCAGTAAAAGATTGGCTTGATGTAGATCATCATCAACAACATGCTAGTTTGGCATTTTATGATAGTGGATTTAAGGATGCTATAGCTATAATTGTTGATAGGAATGGAGAGAAAGCTCCAGGTGTTTGTGAGAGTGAGAGTGTCTATCATTGTTCATATCCAAATAATATTCATCCTGTTTATAAGTGTTATAATAAAGACTGGTATGGTAGATATTTTAATAGTGAAGTTTTTAAAATAGATATCAATCAGATTATTAGTAAGCAGAGTCAAAGGTATCCAGAGTGTCATTTTGCTATTGAATCATATTTTAATATATGTTCTGTATATGAATCAGCAATTGCATTAATAAATGAGCATCCAATGGAAGCTGGTAAGGTTATGGGGTTAGCATCTTATGGTAAGTCTTTTCCCACTTCACGTTTAATAGGTAGTGATAGTATTCCTATTGATTCTAATTTTCATACTAGACATATATTTGATATCAAATGGGGATCTAATGCAACAGGAAACCATCCATATACTATTAATAGAGAATTGGATTCAAAGTCAACTAAGACTATAACTCAAGATAATTATCAATTATATGCAGATTATGCACATCAGGTTCAATGTGAAACACAACAAGCTCTTGGTGATTTAATTGAAAGGTATGCTCACCTTTCAGATAATATTTGTATTAGTGGTGGATATGGATTGAATGTAGTTGCTAATCAATATTTGACAGAAAGATTTCCTTGGAAGAGTTTTTATTTTGAGCCTCTTGCTGATGATAGTGGTAATTCTTTAGGTTCTGCTTTAATGCTACATCATGAAATCACTGGATCTATGGAACCATTTGATTTTAAAGATACTATGTGTCATGGTAAGGAATATCCTATACCAAAAGAATATAAAACATGTGAGTTAGATTTTATTGTAGATAGTTTATGCAATGATAAATCAGTTGCAGTGTTTCATAAACAAGCAGAAGCAGGTCCAAGAGCATTGGGTAATAGATCTATTTTGTTCAATCCTTACAATCCTGATGCTAAGGAGATCGTTAATAAGATTAAGAAGAGGGAATGGTATAGACCTTTTGCAGCAATGGTTTTAGATTATGAAGCACCATACATATTCAATATTGGCAATCATGAAATTAATGAGAGAAATTATAAGTATATGACAAGAAGTGTTACGGTAAGAGATCCATTTCTTTATGGTGTAACTCATGTTGACCAAACGTGTCGGATTCAAACTATAGATTATAAGCATCATTTATATCGTTTGCTTCGTAGTATAAGTAGTCGTATAGGTTATGGAGTTTTATTAAACACTAGTTTTAATTTAGCTGGTGAACCGTTGGTTGAAACACTTGCGGATGCAGAGAAAACATTCTATAATAGTGACCTAGATATTCTCTGGTTTCCAGAGACTAACCAATTTATTTCTAAAGATTAAAATGACTGTAAAAAACGTACGTTTCATTAGTGGTGAAAATGTTATCTGTGACTTAAAAGAAGAGAAAGAAGATACTATTGTGATAGCAGATGCTATCATTGCTATGCCAGCAGGTGAAGATGGTACTCAAATTGGGTTTGCTCCTTGGGCTCCATTACAAAATCCTGATATCCATGATCTTGAAATCAACAGAAGAAATGTAATGTATATTACAGAAGCTGTCCCAAGTCTAGTAACACAGTATAATAGTATGTTTAATAAACCATCAATTGTGGTACCTGAACTTAAGCAAAATGGCAAAATAATTCTATGAGAATAGGTGTTATGTGCTCTGGTAAGGGCACCAACTTCGAGAACATTCTACGCACTTGTAATAAGCATGAGGTTGTGTTGATGATACACAACAAAAAAGATTGTGGTGCTATAAAGGTAGCAGAAAAGTTTGGTGTTCCACATTGTTACATACCACATAAAGATGAAGAGAGGATGATTGATCTCTTAAAAGTATGGCGTGTGCAACTTGTTGTGCTTGCAGGATACATGAGAATCTTATCACCCAATTTCATTAACTCATTCCCAGAAAGAATTATTAATGTGCATCCATCTTTACTTCCCAAGTATAAAGGTATTGATGCTGTAAAGCAAGCATTAGAAAGTGGAGATGATGTTACAGGATGTACTGTCCATATAGTGACAGAAGAGTTAGATTCTGGTAGAATACTGCTGCAGGGAAAAGTCCCTATTGAAAAAGATGATACGGAAAAAACTTTAACCAAACGTATTCAACGTTCTGAGTATGGTATTTTACCAATGGCAATCAACGACTTTACATTATGAAATCTTTGAAAACACCTCTTCGATATCCTGGAGGTAAGTCACGTGCTATTACAAAGATGGCACAGTTCTTACCAG
>Ga0115012_10001548_pt1 | contig 13313 bp, 15 predicted proteins | sample TroAtlMetagenome_FD_88706 | JGI IMG/M metagenome (GOLD analysis project Ga0115012, IMG submission 88706) | Marine eukaryotic phytoplankton communities from Atlantic Ocean - Tropical Atlantic ANT10 Metagenome | ecosystem: Environmental > Aquatic > Marine > Oceanic | place: Tropical Atlantic...
AACCATTAATGGAAATGATGACTATGCTGCGATGGCTGAAGTAGTTCGGCGAAGGCTAATGAATTTACTTAAAGAAGAAAGCAGCCAAAACAACGAAACATCAAGTTTCTCTTACCCTCCTCAGCTGCTTCTAGTTGATGGAGGAAAAGGGCAACTATCAGCCACTGTTGCGGTACTGAAGGAGCTCAATCTTTTTGACCGGATACCAGTAGCCTCACTTGCAAAACGAAACGAAGAAGTATTCCTTCCCGGTAAATCAGAACCTGTAATCCTTCCACGAAATTCAGAATCTTTATATTTGTTGCAAAGAATTCGTGATGAAAGCCATAGGTTCGCAATAACTTACCATCGTCAGCTCAGAAAGAAAGCTATGAAAGATTCAGTCCTTGAGGGAATTAATGGACTCGGCCCCTCCAGAAGAGCACGATTGATCAAGGAATTCGGAAGCATCAATAAAATTCGACAAGCGACTCTTGAAGACCTCTTGGAATTGACGTGGCTACCAGAGGAAGTCGCCAAATCTGTTTATCAAATATTTTCAACGCCTAAGAGAGTCACGTGAGTAATTCTCCACAGAATGCCAAGAACATTTGGGACAAGCTCAGCGAATGGTGGATTAGGGGCATCAAGGATAACGAATTATCGGAATATGTTGAGAATATTGTTCCGCTCATAGAGGGAATTCTTTCTGAGAAAAAAACTATTCTCGATATTGGTACTGGGACCGGCCTCGTCGCCCAAGAAGCAAGAAGAGTCACGCAGCATGCAACAATCGTTGGAGGCGATATCTCTATAAGGCAATTACGCTACGCCAAAGAAGTAACTAGCGGTGTTCAATTTGTGCAACACAGTGTTGACCAAATGCCCTTCAAAGATGAACAATTTGATGCAGTAATGTGTTCAATGGTTCTTGAGCACGTAGAAAACCTGCTGGACACAGTCTCTGAAATTGCAAGAATTCTAGAAAAGAATGGAAGTCTTCTAATAATTATGAATCATCCAGTATTTCAATCCCCAGGTAGCGGACCGGTCACCTCATACAGTCACGACGGTGATGCCATTTGGGGAATAGGTCATTACCTCACCGAATCAAGCGAACTAGAAAAGATATCCCCTGACCTGGAAGTACTATATGCGCACCGGACCCTCAGTACTTACTTCAATGCACTCTCCAGAGAAAACTTCATAATTCAGAACGTCATAGAAAAGTCCCTTCCCTCAGGACTTTCAGAAATTCCAGAACTCTTGATTGTATTGTGCAGAAAACTACAGTAGGGGTAAGAAAACTCCTGCTTAGATACAGCTAGAATTAAATATGGCAGAATTTCTTATCATCGGAGGATATTCAGGGGCCGGTCGATCTGAAGCTGCTAAATGTCTTGAAGACCTAGGGTGGTTTGTCATTGATAATCTCCCAACCCAATTAGTTTCCAAGGTCGCTGAACTAGCTTTAGTAAAAGGTTCCGCCACCAGTAATGTCGCATTGGTCGTAGGTACAGGATCACCAGAAGAGACGATAAAGGAAATTGACCAACTAGGAGACAACAAAACTCTTAACGTGAGAACTCTTTTCTTAACTGCAAGTATTGAAACGTTAATTAAGCGGTACGAAGAGACACGGCGAAGGCACCCCTCTAAGGATGGGGACGGACTGGCTGAAAAGATAAAGTCCGAAATTGATGAGTTAAAAGAACTTCGAGGTTTTGCTGACATTCAATTAGACACTACCGACCTCAATGTGCACGACCTTTCATCACGCCTCGCTGAACTATTCACTATCGAATCGACAGCGACAACCCTACAGACAAGAATTGTTTCCTTTGGCTTTAAACACGGAGTGCCCAAAGACGTTGACTTGTTGCTGGATTGCCGGTTCTTGCCCAATCCACATTGGGAGGAAGACCTTCGAGCGATGACCGGCGAGGATGATCGGGTGAGGGAATACTTATTGCAAAAGCAAATTTCCATCCAATTCCTAACTCATTTGGAATCAATGCTTCAACTCATAATGCCTGCATATCAAGATGAAGGGAAAAGCTACCTCAGTCTCGCAATAGGCTGTACAGGTGGCAAACATAGGTCAGTTGTAATAGCTAATGAGCTCAAAGGGGTCCTCAATTCTTTGGGCTTTGGAGCATCAGTTAGTCATCGAGACATAGAAAAATAAAAAGCCACACCGGTCACAGTCTTTGTCCTCAAGAATCGCTAGCATCACGCTTAGACGATATAGCCCCAATAGGAGGGAAACATGGCCATTCGAGTAGGTATTAATGGGTTCGGAAGGATAGGAAGAAACTTCTTTCGGGCAGCCAAGCTCTCAGGTGCAAAAATAGAATTCGTAGCTGTAAACGACCTCGGCTCTTTGGAAACGCTAGCGCATCTACTAAAAAATGACTCTGTCCACGGTAAGTTCGGAGGATCAGTCAAAGCAGTTCGGGGGGGAATTAGCGTTGACGGACAGAAACTCGCAGTGCTCTCTGAACGCAATCCTGGTGACCTCCCATGGGGAGACCTTGGGGTTGATGTAGTAATAGAGTCAACAGGAATCTTTGCCGACAAAGAAAAAGCCCAACCCCACATAGATGCTGGGGCAAAAAAAGTTATTATTTCAGCACCTGCCTCATGTGACGCAACATTTGTTGTCGGAGTTAATGATGATGATTACGACCCAAAGAAGCATCACATAATTTCAAATGCATCATGCACCACAAACTGTTTCGTCCCTATGATCAAAGTCCTTGATGATGCATTTGGGGTTCAAGAGGGCCTTATGACCACAACGCATGCGTACACCGGCGATCAGGCAATAGTTGATGGGCCTCATAGCGACTTGAGAAGAGCTCGCGCAGCTGCGGTCAACATTATTCCCACAAGCACTGGCGCAGCAAGAGCAACAGGATTAGTTCTTAAAAAAATGCAAGGAAAACTAGACGGAATAGCCATGCGCGTACCCATACCCGATGGATCAGTTACAGACTTCACAGGAATAATGAAAAAGACACCATCAGTAGAGGCAGTAAATCAAGCTTTTAAAGAAGCGGCGCGACGGGGTCCTCTCAAAAATGTTCTGGAGTACAGCGAAGAGCCTCTAGTTAGTGCAGACATTGTTGGGTCTCCTGCTAGTTGCACATTTGATGCAGGGCTAACGATGACCCAAGGAAAGCTTGTGAAAATCTGCGGATGGTATGACAACGAGTGGGGATACTCAAATCGTTTGATAGATCTGACACAAATAGTTGGCACAAGAAAAACAAAGAAATCCCGTCGCTAGACAATCGTGAGTCAGTTACCAAACCTGGAAGACTTGGGAGATATCTCAGGGAAACGAGTTCTAGTACGGACCGATTTCAATGTGCCGCTAGATGATGGAATCATTCGTGACGATTTAAGAATAAGAGAAGCCATACCAACCTTAAAATATCTCGTGGACAACGGCGCAGAGGTAACTGCATGCACGCATCTCGGAAGACCAAAAGGAAAATTTGAGGAAAAGTACTCTCTTAACCCCGTAAGGGTAAGACTGAATGAAATCTTGCCTGGAATAAAATTACTTGACAACTTGCGATTTAACCCAGGCGAAGAATTAAACGAACCTCAATTCATAGAGCAACTAGTCTCTGGTCAAGATATATACGTCAATGATGCTTTCGGCGCATCTCATCGAAATCATGCATCAATTACGGGACCACCTCAATTGCTCCCGAGTGCTGCTGGTCGCCTTCTTCAAAATGAAGTTGAAATTCTGCTTCGGGTCCGTAATAAACCCAAAAGACCATTTGTTGCTATTCTCGGAGGGTCAAAAGTAAGTGACAAACTAGGCGTTATTGACGCACTAGCACAGGTCGTAGACAAGCTATTAATTGGAGGAGGAATGTGCTTCACTTTCCTGAAAGCACAAGGTCAAGAGATCGGTTCCTCGTTGCTTGAGGAAGGGCAAATAGATTACTGTAAAGAACTCTTGGCATCTGGGGCACCTATTGTGTTGCCGCACGATTTCACTGCGATGGACACTGATGGAAAAATTGGAGATCCCACAGTTGGGGGTATTGTTCGGCAGATGGGAAATAATATCCCAGACGGATGGACTGGATTGGATATCGGACCTGGGTCCGCAGCATTATTCGGAGACATAATTCAAGAATCCAAAACTGTTCTTTGGAATGGTCCTATGGGGGTATTCGAAGACACTAGGTTCAGTGCCGGCACGAAACATGTGGCTCAATCTATGGCTGAAAATAAAGCCAGCTTTACGGTGATAGGAGGCGGAGATAGCGCTGCAGCCGCGAAAGAATTTAAATTTGACACCGAAATTAACCATGTTTCAACAGGCGGGGGCGCCAGTCTAGAGCTAATAGAGAAGGGTACTCTTCCTGGTATAGACGCCCTACTGTCGAATCATTAAATTATTGTAAAGGAAAGATATGGCAGACAGAAAACCCTTGATAAGCGGAAATTGGAAAATGCATCACAACCATTTTGAGGCAATTCAGATGGTCCAAAGCCTTTCGTATCAATTGAATGCTGACGACTATTCCTATTGTGACATATCCGTGCACCCGCCATTCACTGATCTACGCTCGATACAGACAGTGCTAGAATCTGACAACATACCGATTCTGTTAGGAGCTCAGCATTGCCATGACCAGGAAAAGGGTGCTTATACAGGTGAAGTTTCGACTGGAATGCTAGAGAAGCTTAATGTCAAACTGGTGATTGTTGGGCATTCAGAACGACGTGAAATTTTTAACGAAACAAACGCACAGGTCAATGCAAAAGTGAAAGCAATCTATAAGCATCATATGACACCAATTCTGTGTGTCGGTGAAACTTTGGATGAGAGAGATGCTGGGGTCGCTAAAGATAAGGTGAAAACTCAGTTAGTTGAAGGACTTCAAGGTATCGGCAAAGATCGAGTAGGAAGCATGGTAGTTGCCTATGAGCCGATATGGGCCATTGGCACAGGAGTAACAGCTACACCCGAGGACGCACAAGAGATGTGCGCTCACGTTCGAGATTGCATTAGTGAAATTAGCGGAAAAGCAACAGCTGAAATGACGAGAGTCCAATACGGGGGCTCAGTAAAGCCGGTCAATATCGCAGAATTAATGTCACAGAACGATATCGATGGAGCTCTGGTTGGGGGAGCAGCTCTAGAAGCCGAGAGTTTTGCTCGAATAGCACAATACAGACTCCAATAAGATCAAGTATTTATATTCTTTGTATCTTAGAAAACACTATTCGTAGACGCATCTTGATAACATCACGATATGACCGCTTTCCTTGTCATAATTGATGTTCTCGTCGCCCTGGCTCTTATAGGCTTGGTTCTGCTTCATAGTGGTCGAGGTGGAGGACTCTCAGACATGTTTGGTGGTGGATTAGGTTCCCAAGCAGCTGGATCAACCGTAATTGAAAGAAACCTTGACCGAATTACGATTATTCTCGCTTTAGTCTTTACTTTCGTTACTTTGGCGCTCGCGCTAATGATGGACGAGTAGGTACTACCAAATACTAATCACAAGTCTAGATTTGATTCAGGTACGGTACACTAATCCTTTCAACCATGTCGGAGTGGCGGAATCGGCAGACGCGCTAGCTTGAGGGGCTAGTGCCCTTTACGGGCGTGGGGGTTCAAGTCCCCCCTCCGACACCAAGGTTTTGGTGATATTAAATAAAGCATCTAGCTTGTTTCTATCCTGAAACACGTCTAGTTTCTCGTTCAAGGAAGTGACATTTCGGATTCTGGAGGGATTCTATGCAAAGTAAAATTAGAGCGCATGATGCAATCGTGGGAGTCACATATATGTTGAGTGTGATTCTTGCCGCATCAACGTCAATTCAATGGCTGTGGGTAGCGGGAGTTGTAGCAGGACTTCAGATTATTAGCCCTGTAACTAAATTTTGCCCAGTTTATTTTGTGCTCAACAAGATGATGCCAGACACAGATCCAATCCAAAACGGTCAACGTAATTAATCAGAATAGAAGGGAATAATTTATGTCATATATGGCGGGATTAATAGTAAGAGCCTCAAATGTTGAAAAACTCTTAGAGGATATGGATTCATTTGGTCGTCAAGCATTTATGGATGCGGGGGCTACTGATATGTGGATAACCCAATCAGTGATGGCTGGAGACGGCTACGGTGAAATATTTATTTCATCAGATTGGGAGTCAATTGATGCAGCTGTTTCTGCTCCAGACGAACTTCGAGCACGCCCTGAATTCATTGACTCTATGCAAAACGCAGGTATTCAGACTTTGCGAAGAAGCCTGATGCAAATCCATACACAACGAGGAGAATTGACTGGAAAATATGGATCGCTAATTATTAGCGCAGGCGCTCAGCAGGATCAGGATACGATTGAATCAAATGCTGATGCAATTTGGGCTCATATGGGTAAGAATGCCAATGGTATTCGTTGGACGCAAGGTATCGCTGCTGGTCCGCTTACAGGCATGTATGCAACAGTGACTACAGCTGATTCTTTGGACCAACTCATGGAATCAAGTAACGAGATGTTTGCAGATCCTGACATTATGGGGCGAATGGCTGAAATGGGATTTCAGTTAATCCAAAGACAACTTTTCCGTAATTTAGTTGATTAAGTAATCAACATCGGAAAGTGCATTTGCGTAACTAATAGCTTTGGGTCGCGCAGTAATTGCATGCGCCTAAGCTCATCAGGCTAAAGTAGGAAAATGGCTGGATATAGGATAGAAAAAGACACCTTAGGAGAAATAGAAGTACCTAAAGACAAGTATTGGGGTGCTCAAACACAACGCAGCATTCAGAATTTTGATATAGGTGGGCAGACAATGCCTGTGGCAATCATTGAGGCTTTCGCATATCTAAAAAAAGCTTCCGCCATAGTCAACGCAGACTTGACTGATTTCTCCGAAAATAAAGCGAACGCAATAAGTCAAGCCTGCGATGAAATCATAGAAGGAGACCTGCAGGGCGAATTCCCGCTCGTCGTTTGGCAGACGGGTTCAGGTACACAGAGCAACATGAACTTGAACGAAGTTATAGCCAATCGCGCTACTGAAATACTTGGGGGAGATTTTAGGGAAGAGAAGCTTGTAAGCGCTAATGATGATGTAAATAAAAGCCAAAGCTCGAATGACACTTTCCCGACCGCCATGCACATGGCAACTTACAAGACAATCATTGAGAAAACACTCCCGAACATTAAACAATTACACGATACGCTCACAAAAAAATCAACTGAGTTCATGGCTGTCACAAAAACTGGGCGAACACATTTAATGGACGCCACTCCATTAACGCTGGGACAAGAATTTAGCGGCTATGCAATGCAACTACAGAGAGGAATGGAAGCAGTCTCAGATAGTTTGCATCGAATCAGGGAACTAGCTCTCGGAGGAACTGCTGTGGGTACGGGATTAAATACTCCCAAAGGCTACGATGTCGCTGTCGCCGAAAAGATATCTGAACTCACAGGACACCCATTTGTAAGTGCTGAAAATAAATTTGAAGCCCTCAGTGCCCATGATGCCATGGTTGAGATAAGTGGGAGCCTCAAACGTTTAGCGGTTAGTCTCATGCATATCGCAAATAACATAAGGCTTCTTGCAAGTGGTCCACGGTGCGGGATTGGAGAAATTACACTCCCCGCAAACGAACCTGGTAGTTCAATTATGCCCGGTAAGGTCAACCCAACTCAATGTGAGGCATTGACAATGGTCTGTGCTCAGGTAATCGGGAACGATACTGCCGTCACGGTTTCGGGAACGCATGGACAATTCCAATTAAATGTTTTTAAACCAGTCATGGCATACAACGTATTGACCAGCGCTGACCTTCTCGCTGACGCCTCAAAAAGCTTCAACGACAATTGTGCTGTAGGCATAGAACCAAACATGGAAAGAATAAGTGGTCTCCTTTCTCAAAGTTTAATGCTCGTGACAGCACTCAATACGCATATCGGTTATTACAAAGCAGCTGAAATAGCCCAAGAAGCACATAAAAATGGGACGACTCTCCGCGAAGAGACACTTAGATTAAAGTACCTAACAGAGAAAGAATTTGATGAGATTGTACGGCCGGAAAAGATGGTCGGAGAAATAGAGGCACAATGAGTAAAAAATCAATAATAGTAGGAATCGTTTTAATAGTTTTGGGAGTGGTAGTAACCATTGTTTCGGATTCCGGAAGTGCTACCTCACTGATACCCGCCTTTATCGGCGTCGTATTTATAGGGCTAGGTATTGGTGGAAACTTAAAGCCAGAACTTAACCATCATTTCATGCATGGTGCAGCAACCCTATCCTTAATCGCAATTTTAGGAAGTCTAGGTTCCTTAATTGGAAGAGGAAGCACCGGTTGGGCCTTATTCTCGCAACTAATGACAACAATAATCTGTGCCCTTTTTATGGTCACAGCAATACAATCTTTCAAAGCTGCCAGGATTGCAAGAGAAGAAAATCAATAAGAAGCCTGAAATATGGATGAAGAAATTCTCTGGCCTCCTCAAGAGGAACCCAACGGGTCTAAAGTTGAGAGCAATACTTCAGTAAAGCAGAAACCGCCACAATTTGATCAATCAGTACCAATGGTGAGCCTTGCAGAAGCCGTGAACGAATCAAGTAAATCGCGAGGAACCATTCGGAGATGGATATCTGAAGGAAAAATAGAAGGCGCAATCAAAACAGACTCGGGATGGCGAATTCCGATAGCCTCACTTGTCACCTCTGGTGCATGGGATGGGCAATCCAAACCTGAAGAGGAAAAGAGCATAGAAGAAAAGACCGATAAAGTCTCCGAACTTGAAATTGAATTAGTGAGAGTTCGCCTAGAACTAAATTCTGAAAAAAAACTACGCGAAGCTGCAGAGCGAAACGCAGATGATCTGCGTTTTGCAATGCGGATGCTGACTTCTGGAGATAATTCCAGACAGCAGCAAAATCTCCAAAGTGCAGGATCAACTCAAAATAAAATCAATAGCTCTCAGGGAGTAGAAAAATTTGACTTCTCACCTGCCAGCATCCTTGACGCCGCTAACAAACTGAAGAAACGCCTCTTAGGTTAATCTTCAGCATTAAGGTGCACAATTGAAGGGGGTCCAGCCATGAAGGGGCCAATGAGATCAAGCATTCCAGTTTCTAATCGCCAATTCATATAAGCCTCTTGATCCGAACGCTCAGCCCACTTCTCCCAAAGAAACACTGTGTCGGGTACATCAGAATTTGAATATGTCTCTACACTCAAGCATCCATCAAACGCTCTTGTGTCGCTCAGGGATGGAAGAAGTACTTCCAGAAACTCAACTCCTTTTCCCTCTAAACATTTAAATTCAAGGTAAACGGTATGTGACATCTTGTATCTTTCTAGTAGACCTAACGTTAAGTTGAAGGCTATTCCAATAATCTTTCAGAAATCAAATAGAATTTTCGTAAGCATCGCTATTTCAAAGACTAAGATAATAGCCAAAGGTTGAAAACATGAGTAAGGAACTAACAGTACAAGAGCTTGAAGACTTCAAACAGATTGTCTGCGATGAGGTAGATGCTATCTCAGATGTTCTTTTGGAAGCATCTCATGCGATCCATTCAAATCCTGAACTAAATTTTGAAGAACATTTCGCTCACGAAACTCTTACAGGAATTCTTGATGACCAAGGGCTAAAACCTGAACGTGGCGCTTATGACTTAGAAACAGCATTCGAGTCTTCGGTAGGGAGCGAGGGAGTCTGCGTTGCTGTGCTTTGCGAATATGATGCACTTCCGGAAATCGGTCATGCATGTGGACATAACATCATTGGAACTGCAGGCTTGGGGGCTGGTATCGCTGCATCAAAAGTTGCTCAAAAACTCGGAGGCAGTCTTCGAATACTCGGGACTCCAGCCGAAGAAGGTGGTGGTGGCAAAGTGTTCATGGCTGAACGGGGAGCGTTTGACAATGTAGACGCAGCCATGATGGTCCATCCAGCTTCTGGCGATCTAGTGAAGATGAATACTATCGCTATTCAGCGTCTACACGTCGCCTATGAAGGTCTAGCTGCACATGCTGCAGCTGCCCCACATCGAGGCCAAAACGCTCTTGATGCTGCCGTTCTTGGCTATCAAAATATAGCAGCACTTCGACAGCACATCAGGCAGGATGAACGTATTCATGGAATCTTCCTTGAATCTGGTAGCAAACCTAACATTGTTCCAGAGCACTCATCTATGGAATGGTATGTCCGCTCAAAAAACGCTAAGAGTTTGGAACCCTTAAAAAAACGCGTCCTCAACTGCCTTGAAGCAGGCGCCATAGCGACTTCATGCACCATGACGCATGATTGGATTGAGCCTTATTACGCAGACATGATTGACAACGATACAATCTGTACTCTCTACTCAACCAACGCATCACGCCTAGGTCGTTCTTTAATAGAACCTGATAATGAAAATAAAGTTGTTGGAAGCACAGACATGGGAAATGTGAGCTACATCGTTCCATCAATACATCCGATGATTGGGGTAGCGCCACGTGGAGTCCCTATTCACACGCCAGATTTCGCTAACTACGCTAGAAGCGAAGCTGGAGATAAGGCAGTTATAGATGGTGCAAAAATCATGGCAATGACAGTAGTTGACTTATGGGGGCAAAAAACAAATTTTGAGAAAGCTCATCTAGAGTTCCAGCAAGCATTTCAAGCCACTTAAATAAACTAGATGTACCATAAAGGGGTGTAAATGGAACTTGTCTACAGAGTTCTATGGTCAGATAACCAAGAAGACCTGTTTCAATCTGTTGAAGATGCTTTTCAGAACTGGACAGGAGATGTTGCCCATGAAGTTATCACAGTTGCGGATGAAGAATCTCAAATTAAAGAATTTCGAAGAAAGGCTCAAAGTGGCAATAGAACAACCTTAAGGGTCATTTCCCAAGAGAATGAGCAAATGGTTTGGGTAGATGTGGAAAACGAAAATCATAATAGTGATTTGAGCGGATTAGAGCAGTCAAGAGAATTGGTAACTTCGCTTATAAAGATTTCAGAGAGTTCTGGCGGAACTCCCAAACGGGGAAAATCTGAATTTCATATGCTGTTGCCTCGACCTACTGATACAAATATTTCACATTTCGTTCAGGAAATATTTAATTCTGAACGACCCATCTCTATTATTTGCATTGCCCAAGATCCACTTCATGAAACGGGAAAAACTATTGAGATGGCAAGGGAAATAGCTGAAGGTTATGCAGGCGTGTCCCAAGTTCTTTTCTTAGATCAAGGTGGTTTGGCAAGATTCCAAAATTTAGTTGGCTCAAACTACTCTCTAGAGCCAGGAGAATTACGGATCTTTCCTCCGGCAGATCCACAATTCCGCACAGTTCTAGCAGCTCCTCCGATTCCAGCAAGTGATATCCGTAAAGCCAAATATGAATTAGTCGACAGAAGAGTCTTAAGAACGATACAGCCCTATATGTTAGCCCAACCCCTTCCTTATCTTTGTGAAAATGCCCTGCGGCTTCTTCGAGGATTTAATGATCCATTAGATAGGGAAAAGCTGGAACGAAAAAATGCTGACTTCGAGAATCTGCTAGCTGAAAATCAGAAACTACGTTACAACTTTCGGGACGTATCAGCAGACCTAGAGCACGCTATTGAGGAAATCGAAAACCTTCAAGAGCAATTAACTAGAAAAGATATTCAAAGGCGCGAAGCTGAAGAATGGTGGATTCAACGAGCGGATGCGCTTGAAGCAAGCCAAGCAGAATCTGAAAAGAAACGTGTAGAGATGGAAAAGAGAGCTATCTCTTTCGCATTAAATGAATCAATACAAAAATTCCGTGATGAAGAAACAGAGTCAATAACGTCAGTGAGCGAAGCACTAACTAAAGGAAAGCAACTACTTGACCACGTAGAAATTGCAGAGAGAGTTTCAACTCGACTTGATGACTTGGACAATAACCAGCGAGCTAAGACGTGGGGAAGAGATATTTGGAAAGCTTTTCTGGCTTTTGAAGCATACGCCCGATCTGGATATGCAGGAAACTTCTACCAATGGTGTTCAAGCGGGAATGATTTTTCGTGGTTTTCGCAAAGTACTGCAATTAAGGAATCAGATACTGTCCATAACGATGAACGCTTATACGCGCAACGCGTGCTGCCGGTTACAACCGATGTGGACCCGAGAGGTAAAATCTTCATGGAATCTCATTTAAAATTTCGAGGCTCCATGGCTCCTAGACTCTATTTCTTTGATGACACCAAAGGAAAGACTCGGAAAGTTCACATTGGAGGGATTGACCCGCATAGCCGATGGGAGAATACAACCACTTAATCCTAATCGGATTCTGAATCTTTAGGTCTTCGTGGCAAAACGTTTCTGGATTACGCCAAGTAGCGTTAATGAGGCTAATGCTGCGATGATGATGAGAGCGATAAGTCCTCCAGACGTACCAGAAGAACCAGAACTAGAAACAGTTGTATCAACGACTGCGTAGGGTTCTAAACCTGGTTGCGGATCAAGAATATTGAAATTCCATATAAGCGTTGACCCTCTAACTTCATCTGCATTCTGCTCTAGAATTTCGCCTGCAATGGTTACAGAAATCACAAATTCAGGTTCGGGGATTCCGAGTGCTTTAAGGAGCATCGCCGAATCAATATCTTCACTGCCTTGGTCTGCTTCACCAGTTATGTCCCCAAAGAGGTCATCCGACGGGAGGCGGAAAGTTGCAATCCCTTCGGCTTCGGTAATCGGAAAGCCATCATCTTCTTCATGGACAGCACCGAAGTCCGGAAAGGATGCTGTGAAATTATATCCGCACCAGGAATCGTCTTCGAAAAATTCAATTTCAGCATCCGGTGGTAGATCAGAAAGGGGACCTAGATCATTGTCGTCAGAATCTAGAATTTCATCGCAAGAGGAACTCTGGTCTCCCTCTGTAAAGTTCTCTGCGAAAACTTTACTTATTGCGAATTCCCCTCCGTAAGTACCCGAGCCATCTTCATTAACGTTTATCTCTAAGTTTACCTTTATGCACCCAGACACCAGCAAAAGAAGTCCGCCACACAGAGTCATTACTGACACTCTAAACAAGTTTAAATTCTTGCTAGTTTGATGCATGTCTTGAGACTAGTTGAATTCAGGTAGCGATGCGTTCGAAAACAATATCTGCGAATTCCGCGGTTTCTAATGTGATTGTTAATGGATCGATAATTAGCTCATCGCAGTCTCGATTCTCAATGAGTGCCAATATGGCCCCAGCAGAAAGACCGGTAACGGTTGCAAGTAATGGCCTCTTGTCGCTAGCATTTTGTGAGCCAAATCGTTCAGCTGCTCTCTTATCTAATGTCCATG
>Ga0115012_10001549_pt1 | contig 13311 bp, 6 predicted proteins | sample TroAtlMetagenome_FD_88706 | JGI IMG/M metagenome (GOLD analysis project Ga0115012, IMG submission 88706) | Marine eukaryotic phytoplankton communities from Atlantic Ocean - Tropical Atlantic ANT10 Metagenome | ecosystem: Environmental > Aquatic > Marine > Oceanic | place: Tropical Atlantic Ocean...
GAACTAGCGTCAGAGAATGAAATGCTACTGACATCACCAGTCTCACCATAAGTGATAATAGACTGAGAACCTAAATCCTGTCCAACCTTATCACCAATATAGATGTTATGTGAACCTTCTGCTTCCTGTCCTGCAAAGTTACCAAAGAATATATTAGACTCTGCTTTAGTTACACCACCCTTTTGGAAGGCACTTTGACCAATAGCAATGTTTCTCTTAGTTTGAGTTCCTAAACCAGCCTGATTACCAGCCCAGTTACCAATAAACATACCCTGACGATCAGTACCGTCAGTTTCTAATTTACCTGCTTCTCTACCAATTCTTATTAATTGCGTTCTGAAATCGTAGTTATTCTCAATAGTTGAGATACCACTGATTGTTAAATTTCTAGTTGTAGTAGCATGACTTACATTGATCTGCTCAAACTGTGCAGATGTAGAATTGAAATCATTAAATGTAGCACCAACACCAGCAAGAGCACTGATAAGACCAACTCTGTTTTGTAGATTGGGGGTGTCAAATACTCCAGTAACATTAAGAGTGGGTGCAGTTGCAACACCAGTTATATTCCAATTTCTTGCGTTTACTTCATCGTATGTTAAATCGCCTGTAACATCTAAATTACCAGCAACAGATAGATTTCCTGATACAGTGGCTGCAGCACCTACTAAAAGGTCTGTAGCTACACTCCAGGTGTCAATCTTACCTGATGGGTTAAGAATAACTGCTTTAGATGCAGTTGGTTTACCGAAGTCAGCAGGGTTATCTGGTAACATATCGGTGTAATACTCACCACCGATTGCTATAGGAGCATTTGTATTACCGTCTGGATGACCAATATATAATTTCTTGTAAGACTTACCAGCACCTACATTTGTAATATCATAGGTGTATACTAATTCACCAAACGATACACCAGTTCCAACTGGTGCTGCGGTAGGAGGTGAAGTTCCTTTAGTCCTTTTTAAAAGAATCGTTGCTGACATTAGTATTCCCCTCCATCAACTGTAGTGGATGGTAAAGTAGTTTGTGTTATAAATTTTGCGGATGCTGAGTCGTAGACCAGAAAACTACCATTGGTTAAGGCATTAGCATTAACATCTGAAAGCAAAACTAGTTTACCTCCTCCTCCACCGCCTCCTAATGAGCCGCTGGCAATAACCTTAACTTGGCTACCAGTACCAATTCGTAAAGATGGCATTACCTTGTTACCCCTGCTCTAACATTGACCATTCCTTCAACGACTTTTACCTTACTTGTGCCGTCATCCAAAACAACATCATAAAGGTAACGACCAGGTTTAATATCGGTTGTTATAGTTGATGCCATAGAGATCTGAATTTCTCCTTCTAAGGCACTAGATACAGTCGATGCAAAAGAAACAGCAGTGCTGCTTCCTGCCCATTTACGCAGTTGTGAAGTTACCGTGAAACCTGCTAGATTTAGGGTAGTATTATTATCATTATCACCAAGGGCAAATAAATGCTCAAAATCAGTACCCGATTCAATCTGCAAATTAGCGACATATACTGCCATCTTGTATGCTGACTATTATCCTATAAGGTATTTAGTTTCTTTATCTCTACTACAAGCTCTGTAAGTGCATCAATTTTATTATGGAGTCTATCTATATCATTTCTTAATATCTCAAGATCGGACATTGAAGCAGGATTTGCTTCACAATCATCACTTCCGTAATGATATCTTAGGAACTCACTAGGTCCGTTTCTCATAATTTAGATGTAATTTTTGCAAGCATCTCCTTTATTTCAGAGATCTCTTTCTTCATATTATTTAGTTCTTCTTTTTCCAATTCTTTTTTTGATTTTTGTTTCATATAAGCAGAATAACCAGAGCTATCATTGTTGATGATAGCTCCAGTTTTCTCGTCTCGATATAAATTTGGATGTCCTTCTACCTGAATCATGCTAATGCCAGTGCTCTAATGTTCTTAAGAACTGGAACCTCCGCTTGGTTAGTTCCGTTCATCACAACCTTAATGACGAATCCACTGAATGGCTCTAGATCATTAATAGTGTATTGATATTCCTTAAAGGTATCACCAGGAGTGACAAGCTTGTCAGGACGACCATCATTCTTAGAAATGTCAATTGGAGTATCTCCAAATCCATCTCCAGTAGTATCGACACTATTCTTATACCCTGGGAAGAGTACAAACTTTTGATCGACTTCACTACTATCTGGTCTAATCAAACTATACAAGACTCTAAAGTCAGTAGATGCTGGTCTGAAAGCATCAAAAAGAACTTTTAATGAAGTTGCTGGTTGCTTGATGTTAATCACCCTAGAAACATAGTAGGATGTATGAGCATCTCCATATAGAACATTAACCCTTGAATCAGTAGCATAGCTATCGTTGTCAATTGGTTTATTAATTCTATTTGAAGAGAACTTCATTGCCATTGTGTCTAAGCAAATCATAGGAGAACTATGGAAGTTTCCACCATTGCTTATAGCAACTCTAGCAGTTAAAGATCTATTTCTAAACAGATTTGTTAACCTAGCATTTTCATTAACCTCTGATGCAACAATCCTAGTATCAGGAAGTTTCGTTGGTTGATTAAGAACAAAATTCTCAAATCCTTTATCAATAAAGGATGATTCTGCTCCATCAATACTAGTTCCACTTACGGTTCTGACACTTAAATTGACAGTATCGGATGGACCTGGTGCTGTAATATCAAATAGTGGAGTAATAAGATCATACTGCATATTTTTAGATGCATGTGCGTGATCTCCACCAACATAAGTGTCATTACTAAAGGAGAGTTGAGGTTGTGATAGACCTGAAATGTCAGTAGTTCTACCTTCACGATCAATCTTAATTAGGAAGTCATCCATATTTCTCTGTAATGGAGAAACATCATGTTCCTTATTGATCTTACTTAAACCAATTCCACCAGATTCATATTTCTGAATGATGGATCCTTCAGCATGATTGATAGACTGAGTATTATCTACTCCTCTAACAATACCACTTAGAGTGTTAATACCAACAGTTGTGTAGGAAATAACCTCATTATTAATCTTAGCATAACCTGTATTAGCAGCACTAACAAGTACTCCTTCAAATACATTAAATCCAGTACTATCTCCAACAGCAATACTACTGCTAGTAGAGTTGACTACAGTTGAAGTAACTGTAGGCGAAGTATCTGGTGCAGCACCACTAATTGCTACCTTATTACCAGTACCATACATTCCATGATTGAAGTAAGATACTCTTGCATATTCTCCAGTGTTGACACTACCAGTTTCGTCATATCTAGTAACATTAATACCAGATGCTGCTTTGATAGTTCCAGCTTCGTGGAAGTAATTAACTCCTTGACCAACGGTAAACTCTTCTGCCTGAACATTTGTTAGATAAAGTGTATCTAAACCAACAAGAGAACTAATACCAATTCTGCATCCAGAACCAGAACCACTCATGTCAGCAGTTACAACACCAACAATGTCACCAACTTGATATCCTTGACCTTCTTCTAGAACAGTACATGCTGTTATTGGTGAAGCACCAGTACCAACAGTTACACCTAGTTTTAGTCCAGAACCCTGTCCAGTAATAGCAAATGTGCCAACTGAAGCAGCAGGAGTTCCATAATTTGTTCCATTAGTGTTAATTCCAACTCCAAGTGGACCTGTTTTCTTAACTGGACCTCCTTGACTTTCGATATAACCATAACGATAAGTAGCAGAATCTGTTACTTTTCTTCCAGGAGCAAATACAGTACCTATAAAACCAGGAGTAGTCGTTGTTGTGATTCCAAGTGAAGCTTTCTTAGGAAGAGCATGAATTGGATTCTTATTCAACGAAGGTAATATACCATTATTAGGTCTAATCGGTGGGTTTTGGAATGTAACCACAGCAGCATCTGAAGTAAATTCTGCTCTATAAAGTTTAAAGCATAAATCTTCAAATTGGCATGGAGTCCATGTAGAGGCATTTTGTGACCTAAACATAGATCCTACTGAGAATTGGTTACTATAAACCTTTCCTGCAGCACTAGGTAATGACTGAGCATTAAGTGCAGTCTGTCCCATCTCTGCTGTAAAGACCTCGTAAGTATTCGTAGGTGCAGCACATATTAAAGCATATTCTGTTGACGGTTCCAGATATATTGGACTGGAGAACTTGACATTAGTTGGAACTGAAGCATCTAGTGACAAGTTAATGTCATTTGATGTTAAAGTTACCCTAGCATCAGGAGAAACTAATCTCTTAGTAGGGAATCCTAAGTTCATCTCCCTCAGTTCAACAAACACAGGAACTGTTGGATCAGCCATGGTAGCAAAGAATATGTCAACCGAAGTTACATATGCACCATATTGATCAACTGTGAATGATTGTGCCAATGGGTCATCATTGTCATCAGCCTGTGGAGGAGCAGGTACAGGAACAGGTACGGGCTGTATAATTGTACGCTCTTCTACCACAGTAACAGTGTTGTCAATAACAGTTGTGTTATTGATAATAACTGGGGGTGGTGGTGGAGGTGGTGGGGGCGGCCTACGGTTTACAAAGGTAAGACTTACATCTCTCTGTATTGTCGTCGTTTCTAGAGTCGTAACTCTAACATCGGTCTGTACAAGTCGTGTAGTTCCAACTGCTGTATAAGTCGCAGTAGCAGAAGATATAGCACTACTACCTCTCAATCCTGCAGCATTAATAGAACTAGATGATACTTTAAATTCTCTTTCACCAGTCCTTACTCTAGCAAGTGGTGTAGGTGAAGCAAATGGATCTCTAATCCATACACAAGCAGTAAGATCACCATAATCATCTGCCCACAATTGGAGAGATTGTATTGTTGCTTGAGCACCACTAGTTTCACCAGATATAACAGTTCCTACAGGAAGATATCCAAAGAAATCACCCTGAGGTGCAGCAGCTAAAGCAGTTGTGTCTATATTAAGTGTGGTAGAACCTTGAGAATACGCTGTAGGTAATGTCTCATTCCTATCTAATGGATTAACTTCATAGGAAGTTACTGGAGAAGCAAACGGACCTGTTTTATGGTCTGGTCTACAAATCCTCATTCTGTAAGTTTCGCCATTAACTAAAGCACTGATAGTTTCACCAACAGTAAATGCACCAACAACATTTTCTATCCCTATAATCTTAGGGATAACATCAACATTTCCAAGTTCATCAAAGAATGTGAAGAATCTTGCATTTGGTCTTAATCCAGTTACCTTATATTCAATATTTCTAGATCTAATAAACGGATCAAATTCTTCACTAGCAATATAAGTGTTTCTTGATTCAATATCATCTCTTTCTACACCAGATACAAATTCATTTGTACTTGCTGATAATTCGTCTTGTCCAAATCCACCATCAATAGTTTGAGCACTAACTCTTGTATCATAAGAAGTTCTTCTAATAACTTGAGTTGTAAGTGTTTCAGTTCTTTCGGTATTGATCCAGTTATCACTAGTTGGACTTAATTTTAAATCCCCAGTATAACTATAAACTAAGAATGGATTAAGGTTCTCTACCCTAGTAGCAAAATTCTGCTCAACAAAAACTCTCTCATCATATTTGAGAGTAACCATTCTACCTGTCTTCTGAGCATTCTCATCCAACAAAGCAAAATCTTGAGAGAAATCTAATGATTCAGGAGGTTGCTGTGTAGATGGTAAAACTGACATGTCAATAGAACTCAAGTCAGTCAGAGGTTTCATATGTCCTCTATCAAAATCAACATCTACTGGAGATGCTATATCAATAAATGCTTTACTCTTAAGACCGTCAGCAAAGAAACCACTCTTAAATCTATCTAAACCATCAGCATCTTTAACTTGTAAAGTTTCAACCTTTTGCTCTAGTAATGATAATGTAGTAACATTCTCGATATGTTCAAGTCTATCTTCTATCCGACCAATATCACGCATTGTATAGCGACGATTATCGATCAAAAATACCCTAGCACTTGTAGTAGCATACAAATAAGGAGGCCAAACAATAGTCGCTAGTGTCATTGCACTAGGATCATCAGCAGGTGGTTTAGGGTTATTTGATGGAATTCCTTTATCAACTATTATGTTACCACTTGTTTTAAGGATAACCTTATCCATCCTTCCAAAATAATGCTTATACTTAAATCTAGAACTTTCATTTGGAGTTACAATTCTAGAGTTAGCAGCAATAGTGTCCCTATTTGATGGATAGAATGGAGATACAGATGCACTGCCAGGAACAAATGTAGCAACTCTAGGTCTAAAATCAAGTGTATCAGATGCTCTAATAGAAGACTTTCCTATAGATGGAATGTCTTTACTAAATCTTTCTGCATCATAACTATTGACAGTAAATACATCTCCAACATCTGAAGATGGAATTTCATATCTATCAAGAACAATTAAAAGTCTTTGAGATGGAATATAGTTCTCATTAACTCTAACTAATCTTGAGTAATCATAATATTGATCTTTTTGTCCTTTATCTAAAGTAAATGAATCGGTTACATCCTTATAATTTCCAACAACTGCTGATTGTAAAGTAGCAGAACTATTAGACTCTTGGAATAAAAGAGTTTCTAAAAGCTGGAATCTATCAGTTGTTTTATATACAATACTAATACTACTTGAACCTTGATTAATCTCTACAATTCTTGCAACAGCATTTGTATTCTCACCTACTATAGATTCCCCGACAATAGCATTTGTAAAAATGGGGTCAGTAGATGTAAATATTAACTTGTCATAAGTTGGTTTTAATTTATTTTGGGATTCATAAACTGCTACTATATTTGCAACATCAGGATAATTCAAACAAATCTCTTCATCTTGAATTCGTATACCATATAGACCACTAATTGTTAATCCATCATCTAAAGTCTGTCCTGCAGTTCCACCAGATCCTGTTTTGGATGAATATATAATTTCTACTTCTTGACTTCTCTTATATTCCTTAGTTTTATTCTTAATGTTACTCTTAGCAACTGTTACATTAACTTTAATGTTGCTTTGAGAAAACGCTAATCCTTTAATGGTTAATACGCTATCAGTAACTGTTACTTGATCTTGTCCTATAGAAGCAACAACACCAGTACTATATTGTACTTGATATCTTTCTTGATCGAATGATACAAAATTACAATCTGGAACACTAAGAGAACTGCTATTAACAACTAAAGTTCCATTACCATCAGTAGATTCTCCAGTTACTTGATCAGAAATTATAAGTTGTGCATCACTAAAATCAATATCAGATATATGATTTTTAGGAAGTTTTAAATATAATCCTGCATTTTCTTCATTAGTTAACTGTTGTTCACCTTTAAATATTGGACCTGTATATGTGCTACCTGGAAGGGATCCAGTAAACAAGTTAGGATTAGTTGTCAAAGCAGCTAATCTCATACTTCCACCATCATTAGCAACATAAGATACTACATTGCGATTAGGTAAAGATTGACCAGATCTTCTATAGATTACAACATCACCTGGTTTAAATCTTTCAAATGTTCTACCAGTACAAGTTACATCACCGTTAGTAGCAATCTCAACAGGATCACTTTCCTTTAAACCATAAGGTACTGCTTCATTTAATTTTTTCTTAGCATAGAATGTATTAGCCTGTTGAACATTTTCAACATTATTCATATTATAAGTAATAACCTTATCAACAACTCTTGATAAGTTTAAATTACTTCTGAATTTAATTTTCTCCCCAGCTTGGAATTTACCAGATACTTGAGTTAAAGTAACTGTACTAGATCCAGCACCTGCAGCAACTGTATATCCTGTAGCACCACTTTCCGTACCTTCAACATATGCAGATTGAATTACCTCATCATTAGAAACATTATCATTTACAAATAATTTTGTATATAATTGTACATCATAAAGATAAGCATCAAACTCTGTTGAATTATCAACATATTTTGAATCAACTAAACCAAAATTATAAACCTTTGCATCACCTATTTTTTCACTACTAATACCACTTTGAAGATCTAAAGTATTTCTAAAAGTTGTAACGCCACTAACACCATTTAATCTAAGTCTATTACCCATTCTAAAGGTAAATGACTCTTGTATTGCGTCAGAAGTAGATCTTGGCTTTTCAACATCAAGGGTTTCTCCCATAGTGTTGAATTCATAACCTTTAACATATGCAGTACCAGGAGAAACCCTTACACATGCAAGATCATCATTTGGTATATTACCTTCTCTTGTAGATTCAGTAGCATAGTAAATACCCTCACTACCCATTCTATCATTTAAACTATCAAGAACATTAATAAAGAATGGTGATGTTGTATAATCACCAGACTCATCGGCAGTTCTCTTTGCCATATAGTCTCTAATTATATTATATTGAGTATCTCTATCAATTTGCTTTTCAACAATACCTGCTCTTACTCTAATAAGTTCAATAAAATCGGTATCATTAAAATCAGATTCTACTTTCTTAGAAAGAACAAGTTCTATCTTTAATCTATCTGCGCCTGGAGCAGCATAGTTAGAAAATCCTTTTGCGTTATCATATAATGCTACATCCTCTTTAGCGTTAACTGCAGTTTCAACTACCTGCAATCCAACTCTATAAAATGGTTTATTATCATACTGATCCAAAATAAGAGTTTGTTGATTAACTCTTACAAAATGCCCTCTAACAAAATATACACCACTTTGAATAGAAATAGCAGATCCAGATAGACTAGCATCTAATTGAATAGTTGATGCAAATGTAGAACCAGTATTTAATGTTGTATTTCCATAAGTAAGGGGTTCTTCCAATAAAAGTAATTCTGAGTTTTGGAAGAAGTCAAAAGATCCGCTAGGACCAGGAGAAAGATATTTTACATATATTGTTGGATCTGATGATATAGATTTAGAAGCTGTGATATAATTAATAATCTTCGCAGTAATACCCGAAGTTTGTCCTTTAATTCTTTTTCCTACAAGTTGCTCTATATAAACTTCTACATCAGTTCCTAAATGTGTAGCATCTAATCTAACAGCAAAATAATTTCCATCATAAGTTACACCACCAGGGACTACTACAGACCCCTCTTTGAACATATGACTACCAAATTGCTCAACCTGATTCTGCATAATAGACTGCAGACTGGTAAGCTCACGAGCTTGAACAGGGAATCCTGGTTTAAACAGAACTCTATGGTAGTTGTCCGTTTTGTCAAAATCGTCGTAATACGGACTTATATTCAGGTTAGTCTGTTGTGGCATCTTTTTAGAATTCTAATACGATTTTGATGTCTTCTTTTTGTCTCAAGTTTCTTGTAATAGAAGGTCTATTATCAAGGTAAATGATCTCTCCACTGCGTTTATTTATCTCCGCATCAGCAAGTCCATTTGTAAACTGAACACCCAGGTCTACTACTTTACCTGCAGGAGTCGTTGTAGATATGCCACTAAAGGTTTGGTCTACATTGACACTGAAAGAAGTACTAGTAACTGCATTAGCAGTTGACTGGAAATTTAAGACAGGAGTTTGAGTCGCTACTTCGTTACTGTCAGTTTGGTCAAAGGTTCCTTGATTGTAAGACAAACTACGATCTTGGAAGTACTTAATTACCTTGGTATCTATATCATAAGAAGCAACATAACCTCTAGCAGTACCAACTCCAGAGATATTCTGCTCAATTTGTGTTCCAATACCAAGAGTTTGTGAGGTATCCCCAGTAAACTTAAGTGATTTCAATGATGAAAACTCAGAAGTTTGGAGGTAATTTGTTCCTGCTGCACCCACAGCAGTTGGATTCCTCATTAATCCAACCTGTGCAAATTTAGTATCAGAAGCAAAATCATAAGATGATGCGTCAAATCTAGTATAAATTAGAACCTTATCAGTTCCAAGTTCTTTATATGCATTAAAACCATGCCCTAACGACGGGGGAATGATTGGAGTAAGTTTAGCGAATTTAGTAGCAGAACCATTGATAGAAGAAAGATCAACCCTACCATAACTGTATCCTGACCCTCCATTTGTTACTTGGGCAGATATGATCTGTCCATTAGTGTTAGTCAAAATCCTAACTTTACCACCTGTACCATCTCCAAGAATATCAACCTCAATAGGACTTGACAAGAAACTATATCCTGCACCTGCCTCATCAATTGATACTACTTTAATCTGGTTATTGTTTGAACTAGAATCACCATTATCTCTAACAACTTTAATATCGTTGCTGCTTGTTGTTTCCCATTCATTAGGAACAGCAATATATTCAGTTGAGTCAAATTTCACGATATCCGCAGGAGGAACCGTGAACATATATTTCCAAAGATAAGTGTCACCACTTACACCAGCAGCAGATGGTTCAAGATCAGTAAAAGTAGGTTCATCTAGAGATGCACTTGCGATTGTATTAATACCAGCAGAACCATTATTGATGCAAACATAGACTCTATAGTCTTTGTTCATAATATAGTAATTTGCTGAATAAAGTCTACTTGAGTTAGATACTAAAGAACGATTATTCACACTATAATCGTGACGATACATGTCGTATGATGTACCCTTAGTCCAAGTAACTTTTCTAATTAACCTCCTAACATCACCTGGGAAGATTTTTCTTCCAAACAACATAGTATCATATACATGGTTATTATAATTGATACTATCAGTAGGTGAAGGTGGTTGAATAGTCGTACTATTCCAAGTGTCAGTTCTTCCAAATCCTGCTATAGTAGGATTTGCCAGTCCTAGGAAAGCATAGTAAGAGTTATTTCCGCTAGTAACATCATCCATGAAGTTATTAGCGTTGATAATCCTAAACTGGTCGGTTATAATTGCTGCCATTGCAATGTTCTAGTGTGAGGTCTTACTATTTTGGTATTTATAATCTTTTCTCAAGAGCTCCAGTGTTACGGAGTCCGATATTAGTACGCTTGGCGGTTGGCCATTCGTCTAAATCAGGATTATAATTCAATCCCTTAACTTCAATGTTAAGTGGGTATCCAACATCTCTAATAGCAGAAGAGAAGCGTCCCCATGTAATTCTTGCTGCAGGATGCAATGTTGATCCCACACCAACTAGTCCACTAACATCAGTTCCAGAATGGATATTACATGTAATAACACCTGTTCTAGCACTTCCGTCCCATGACAATGCTGATGCATAGTATATATTATCAACTTCAAAGGTACTGATTCCAATAACATCAGAATCATGTGTATCAGTACTGGTTATGACTCCAGCAGCAGGTGAAACACCTGACCCATAAAGTTTGAATGGATATCCTTCTTTAAATTCTTTAACGAAGGATGAATTGTTGGAATTAATCAAATCATTTGTATCTAACTGGAATACGATACCAAGATCAGTACCAATACCAGCAGAAGTAGTAATACCAGTAACTAAACCAGTATATCCTTGTACATCAGTAACTAAAGGATCTATGTCATTCCATATTTCCCAATTAATACCTGCTTGTGCCGTAGTTCCAAATCCAACACTAGATGCATGTACAAATAAACCAAAGTCATCTGTTAAACCATTATCAATATCCCTAAAGCGTTCTGTATGGTCAACATATAAGAATGTATCGGTAGAAGCAATAGATGTAAGAACATTTGCTACTGGAGTAATCTGAGCTTCATATTGATCTCTTGATTTAGGAACTAATCCACCACCAAATACAATATCTGCTTTTTGTTTAGCCCATCTTAATGGTTTATAATCATTGTTATTAACTCCACCACCTTGATAGAATGGTGTTTCAACAACAGATGCAGTTGCAATCCTCTGAATAATTCTAGGATCCCTTTGTGAGAAATTAGTAGTATCTTTAACTACCCTATTCAATTCTATTTCTGCACTCTTGAACAATTCAACAGTATCACCTTCTTTAACGGTTTCGTTAACATCAAATAAAGCACTATCTGCTCCAACTGTTCCTCTATAGAAGAATATAAAGACATCATCTTCTGTTGTAGGTGCTGTTTCAAAACTAATTGAAGTACCACCACCAAATTCATAATGTTTGATTGGTTCTTGAAGAACACCATTGACAAAGATCATAAGAACAGGATTAAGATCAATTTCTCTAGAATCCATATCATTATTATCAATTTCAAAACTAATCAATTGATTTTGATAATATAATGGGAATCTAGTTCTTGCTCCATCTTGGAATGGTTTGATATTGTCAATATAGTCTAATTGACCAAACTGCCAAGCAGATATATCATCATTAAAGATATCAAGAACTTCAACTTCAAACGGAATGTATAGATCACCAGCATCGGGATCTGTAGATAATCCAACTAGATTAAACTTATCACCTTTCTTAAATCCATAACCATTCTTACTAAAGTCCCATTTAGAAACTTCAAATAATTCAAATTCTGGAGATGATGAATAACCAACATAATTTGTAGTTAATCCAATTACATCAACTGTAATAGTACATCCAACACCAGATACTGTTGTACTTCCAAGTCCTTCTCTGTAATTACCAACAATTGCCAAATCTGCTCCTGTTGGTTCTGGTGGAGATATTCTACTTCCTGAAGTGTATCCTGCTCCAGCATGATCAACACTAAAGATTAAGGAACCGCCAGCACCAACAATTGCGGTAATAGTAGCACCTGTTCCAACTGCATCACTAACACCAATAGAAACAGTTCCAAGATTTGTAGTATAACCAGAACCAAATGTTAGGTTGTTCCAAGGAGCTGCAGTACCGCCAGAGTTATAAGAGTGTGGAATTGTACTTGGACCTGCATTAACTCTAAATGTTCTAGCAGATACGATTCCAGTAATGTCTAAAGGTTCGTCATAATCAGGATAGATGTTAGTTGTTAAACCAACTCTTACTATACCACCACCCGTATAAGGATGTGCTAGTGTAGATACACCAACGAATGTGGTAAAGGATGTAGTAGTTCCTACAGACCTTACAGTATAATAGTAACCTTGAACACCGCTAGGATAAGTCTTAGATCCATATGTGCATGTAACTCCGATACCTGCTAACTTGAAGTTCTCAGGTTTTACTAATCCATGATTAGCAGCAGTAAATTGTAGAACACCTGTACCAGGATTATATACTGCGTTTGTTGGAGTTAGAGCAGCACCAGACCAAGAATCAATATAAAGTGAACTTGCTGCGGCACTTACAAAGGAATGAGCGTAATTGCCACCATACTGAATTGCACCAGTAGTAGCATTGAGGAATCTATGAGTATGGTTACCGCCAGAGACTACTGCGTTAGTTGCCTCATATCCTGCACCAATGTCATAACGATGCTCTGATGTATCAGTTGAAACACCAACTTGAAGTGTAATATATCCAGTCTGTTTCTTAATA
>Ga0115012_10001550_pt1 | contig 13311 bp, 18 predicted proteins | sample TroAtlMetagenome_FD_88706 | JGI IMG/M metagenome (GOLD analysis project Ga0115012, IMG submission 88706) | Marine eukaryotic phytoplankton communities from Atlantic Ocean - Tropical Atlantic ANT10 Metagenome | ecosystem: Environmental > Aquatic > Marine > Oceanic | place: Tropical Atlantic...
AAACACTAGCACCTAAGTTTTCTCATCATAGACTTACTTGTTTTGAGTTTGCTGATGGATTAAATAACCTTGCATCATTAATTACAGGTGGAACTGTACCTAACGGAGATTACTCTGCTGTTCCTAATATACTTTCAAGGACTGACCTAGACATATATTATCAGAAGATATCTAAAGCATTCGCTACAATTCCTGATACTTCTGGTGATCCTTCAACTGACCAAATACAGGCAAGGGTTGAGGAAAATAGAATTGTTGGTCCGATTTCTGATGAATACAGAATATTACAGATAACAAGAAACGGACAAACTGCAACTGCTGTTACTGTTGATGAATTTGATAATCCAAGAGATCATGGTTTCTCTGTTGGTGTAAACATTAACGTATCTGGTGTTACTGGATCAACTGGACCTCAGTCAGAATTAGATGCAACTGTTTATAATGGTTCATTTACTGTAACATCTGCATCTGGTAACGTCTTTACTTACCAAATGTCAAGTGAACCAACTGGTAATGCCATTGGTTCTAACATAACTGTTAAGACAGAAATTGATACAGTTGACTCTGCATCACCTTATGCTTTCAACCTATCCCTACGTTCTGTATGGGGTATGAATGGTATGCATGCTAACGGTGCTAAAGCAACTGGTTTCAAATCAATGGTTGTGGCACAGTTTACTGGTCTATCACTACAAAAAGATGACAGAGCATTTGTAAGATATAATCAATCAACTGGTAACTATGATAATGCTACTGCTGGAGATGGTGCTCACTTAGATGGATTTGCTGAGTATCGTAAAGGTTGGGGTCATAGACACATTTTATGTTCTGATGACGCATTTATTCAGGCGGTTTCGGTGTTTGCTGTTGGATTCCAAGGACACTTTACAGCACTTAGAGGTGCTGATATGTCAATTACTAACAGTAACTCTAACTTTGGTAGTATTGCACTTAGATCTGCTGGATTTAAAGCAAAATCATTCTCTAAAGATAAGGCAGGTGCATTAACTCACGTTGTTCCACCTAAAGCACTTAATGTTATTTCAACAACTGCAACTGGTGTATCAGGTGCATCATCAATAACATTAGCAAATGATGGTAGTGTTAATGGTGTGATTGAAGGTACGTTGGTTACTGGTACTGGTTTAGGTCCAGGTGCAACTGTTGGTAATGTTAATACTAATACTAGAGTTATAACTCTAACAGTAGCGAATACTGGAACTGTTAATGGTAACGTAATATTCGGTGAAGAAACTTCTGTTAACTGGGTTAACATTGACATACAAAGAACTAAAGTAATCAACTCTGCGTTAGCAGGACAGGGTGGTACACCAGGAACAAGACTATATCTATACGGTTATACTGTTAATGCTTCTCCACCAACTAATAGAGTACAGGGTTATACAATCGGTGCTAGACAAGATGGTACTGGTGCAAGTGCTGTAGCAGATAAGATCAACTGTCTATTAGTTGCTCAAGGTGCATCTGAGGCAACAATTCAATCTGCATTTATATCACCATATGGACCTAGTGTGTCAGGTAAATCTGCTGGTACTGCTGGATCTCCATTACAATTTGATAGTACATCATATACCATTGCAGGTAATTCTGTAGTTGGTGGTTGGTATCTATCTGTTAGTGCTGCTAACAACGAAATTTATACTACATTATCTACTAACGCAACATATAACACAGTTAACTTCTCTCCAACAACATTCTTGAAGAGAATACCTGACCCAAGAGACTTACAAGATAGGACATATCGTGTAAGATATGTAATTGATAAGGATAAGACTAATCCACTACCAAGAGATCCTATCTCTGGTTATGTATTACAACCATTGAATACTGATACTACTGCATATTCATTGGCTAAGTGTTTCTATGTGTATGATATTGAAGTAGTTCAACCATTTGAAAGAGGTGTTAATGATGGAATATACTACCTCACTCTCCTTTGTGCATCTATTGCACCTTCAACATCTAATTTCGACGACAGACTCTTCTCCCAAAACGTCAACGAAGTATATCCAACGTTTGACAGAGACAATCCTCTTGCTGACCCTGATGCTGCTGTGTCAGTCGCAGATAATCAAACGATTGGATTGGTAAATTCAACAGATGGTGCAACACCAACTCCTAATTTAGATCCTAAGTTATCAATTACTAAGGAAGGTATCCAATTCTTACTAACTGATACTGGATGGCAACAACCTGGTACTACACCAAACTATGATTCCGTTAACAAGAGACTATCTAACATTGAATTAACTGCTCGTGCTGGTGATGAGGAAGTACGGAAGATACAAATTAGATCTAATAATGATGGAACTGTAGCACCTATTAACGTAGAGTTTAGACGACACTCAATTCTAAGATCAGGTAACCATACGTTTGAATACCTTGGATTTGGTCCAGGTAACTACTCAACTGCGTTCCCTCAAACACAGGTGGAAACCTTATCAAGTAATCAGGTTAAATTCTCTCAGTCTATTAAAGAAGAGGCAGGTGTTGCTTTCTACTCTGGTCTTAACTCTAATGGTGACCTATTCATTGGTAACCAGGTTATTAACCCAGTTACAGGTCAGATCACTAACGAGGATATTGCACAGTTGAATGTTATTGGTGAAGAAGGAACAACAGTTGAGACATTCTCTGAGTTGGTTCTTACTGATAAACTAACGGTAATCGGTGGAGCATCTAACCAGTTAGAATCTATATTCACTGGTCCTGTCACATTCCAAGGATTATGCACGTTCAGTAATAATATTCAAGCAAGAAAAATATCATACTTTAACCAAGATGGTACGGTAGTTAAACAGACTTTACTTGCTCCTGAAAATGCTGGTGCTACTGCACCAGATTTCTCTAATATTTTAGGGTATGATACTCCTGCTGATGGTGACTTAGTTTATAATACTGACTGGACACCAGGTAAATCACTTGGTTGGATATATTATGGTGGTGTTTGGAAAGAGTTTGGTTTAACTAATACTTCTGACATCAATATTGATTCTAGTGGTAACATTGGTATTTCTACTGCTGCAACATCTAGTTTCAAGATTGATATTACTGGTGATGTAAGAATTACTGGTGATGTTCAAATCACTGGTATTGGTGGTGTTTCTGCTGATAAGTATAAGACCAAAACATATACAGGTGATGGATCTACATTAACATTTGCATTAAGTACATACGCAGGTGGTATTCAACATACTGCTAACTCTGTATTAGTGTCACTTAATGGTGTTGTTCAGATCGGTGGTACTAACTTTACTGTTGATGCTTCTGGTGCTAACGTAGTATTTAATTCTGGTGATGCACCATTATCAACAGATACAGTTCACATTTTAGAATTACCAATCTAAATAATAGAGGAGGTCGCTAGAGTAACATGGCAATAACTAAGGTTAGTGGAAATCAAATTGCTACATCAACAGAAGCAATCATTGCCACTTTAAGTTTCGTAAATACAAATAGTGTGTTCAGAATGCCAAGCGGTACTCAGGCACAAAGACCGACTGGTGTTTCAGTTGGTACTATTCGTTTTAATAGTGATACAGACGCTGCTGAAATATACAAGGCAGATGATGGTACTGGTTCACCTGGATGGGCATCTGTTTCTGGAGGAGGTCCAGCATTAGGAACCGATAGTATTATTAGAACAAATCCAACAACTATTTCTGAGAATATAACAGTTGGACCTACTACCAATAATGATGCTAAGTTTGCTAACGGTATGAGTGCAGGTCCAATAACTATTGGAAATGGATTTACAGTTACGATTGAAGCGGGTGGTGCTTGGAGTGTTGTATAAATGCAAGTAAATGTAGGAACAATACAGGGAAACTCTCCAAACTTTAGAGTAAGTGTTAAAGATGACACTACCCTAAAAATGGATAGTGATTTAAGAGTTAATAATCAACAATACATCCCATTTCCTGCTGGTGCTACTGCTAGTAGACCAACTGAGGCAATACCTGCGTCATTGTATTTTGATACAACTATCAATGCATTTGTAGTTTTTGATGGTGCAACTGGTACATGGGTTGTTCCTTCATTACTTGCTACTCAAGCAGATGGAACGACTTCTGCTAGTGCTGTAGCGTCTGCTAGATCACTATATGAAAATGGTATTGTAACTTCAGGTAAAGGATATCGTTGGATTAATACCAGTAATGGTCCTAGACAAGTATGGTGCGATTTTGATACTAAAGATAAGGATGGTAATAGTGGATGGATGTTAGTTGCTTCGTTTGGTGAAAGTAGATATTGGGGTGGTAAGAATAATAACGTATATACAACAAGTTCTCAAATATCTCCAGTTACAACACCATATAGAGTGACTGCTAATATGTGGGATGATAGTTTGCAAATGTTTAGAATTACTGCATCAGGTAATATACCTGTAATTAATAGTGGTAATACTTTAGGTCAAAACGCTGATGCTGATTGGTATTATTATTGGGATGATTCTATTAAGTGGAAAGAAGTATGGGCACCTGCTGATGACCAACATTATATGTCTAGTTCTTCTCAGGGACTTCCTCAAAGAACTTGTATAAGACAGTTTAATAGTAGTTACAATATTAAATGGTCATATGAATGTAGTAATCATAAGTGGAATAACTTAAGTGACTTTGGATATCAAAATAGTAAGAGTAGTAACTCAGAGTATAGTTATGGTACTATAGGTGGTAGTAGTGCTCCTGGTGGTGGATGGGCATATCCTTGGGGTGCATTGCAGAGTAGTGGATCACAGTTTGAGTGGTATTATGTAGGTAGAAGTGCCAGTTATGGATCAAGATCAAATGGTGATACTGATGGTACGTTCGGTATACCTACAAGTAGTTCTAATGCTGATACTACTGGACAAGACGTAGATAGTAATATTGGTGCTAAGGTTGGTAATGATGACAACACTGATTGGGGTGGTGCTACAACAAATGGATCGTCAAATGCTGGAAATAATGGAGCAATATCTACTGTTCCATTATGGTGGTGGATCAAGTAAGATAAATAATCAAAAAGTATATCCATGAGTACACTTACTGCCTATAAGTTAAGTGGTATCCCTTCGACATTAAGTCTGATACAGATACCAACAGGTCATGACTTCCGAGTTGAAGGAACGATTGATATGACAAATGATGGTGCATTACAGTTACCTACAGGTTCTACTGGTCAAAGACCTGGTAGTCCTAGTGCAGGATATACAAGATGGAATACAACTACTAAGGAAGTTGAAACGTGGTCTGGTTCAAATTGGATTAATTTAGGTAGTTAATATGAGTATCATTATTACAAATGAACTTCAAGGATTAGAGATGCATAATCGGGAAATGAAAACCGATAGTGGATCTCATATTAATGTGAATGGTACAATGAGTATGGGATCTGGTGGTGTTCTTGCTATACCTAGAGGACCAACTTCTACTAGACCAGCAGTACCTTCTGAAGGTATGATAAGATATAATACACAACTGCGTGGTGTAGAGGTATATGATGGAACTAAATGGTTGTGTTATACAACTGCTTCTAGTGCAGATGGATCAACTCAAGGGCAAGCAGCACAGTCAGCAAGAGCATTATGGGAAAATGGTATTGTAACTTCTGGTAAGGGTACTAGATGGATAAGAACATCAAATGGTCCTAAAGAAGTATTCTGTGATTTTGATACACTAGATCAAGATGGTAAGTCTGGATGGATGATGGTAGGTGCATTTGATCAGGGTCGGTACTGGGGTGGTAAATCTTCGGATGTTACAACAACTGATGAGTTGATTGATAGTAGTAATACAAGTTATGTTGTATCTTCTAATTTCTTAGAAGATCAATTAAATATGTTTAGGGTTACTTCTGCTAGTAGTGGTGATGTAGGTGATACTGAAAATGCTAATAGTCTTGGTAGTGGTGCTCCTGCTGATTGGTATTACAAGTGGGAAGACCAGATTACATGGAAAGAAGTATGGGCACCAGCACAAGATCAACATTATCTTTCCAATGGTTCTAATCCCAACGTACAGAGATATTGTATAAGAAAGTTTGATAGTAGTTATAATATAAAATTCTCATATAATAATCCTAATCACAAATATAATAATATAAGTGACTTTGGATATCAAAATGGTAGAACTGATCTAGCAGATTATAGTTATGGTACTATAGGTGGTAGTTCTGCACCAGCATCAGGTTGGTGGGATCCTTGGGTTACTTTAGGAAGTGCTGGTAATAAGTTTAACGCATATTATATTGGTAGAAGTGCAAACTATCAGAGTAACAGTAGTGGAGATAGTGACGGTACTCTGGGTATTCCTAACAATGGTGCTGGTACAGATACTACAGGACAAGACGTAGATAGTAATATTGGTGCTAAGGTTGGTAATGATGATGGTACAAACTGGGGTGGTGCAACATCAAATGGAACTAGCAATGCTGGTAACAATGGTGCCATTTCATCACAAAAACTATGGTGGTGGATTAAATAAATAAATACAGGGAGCATGGAGTAAACAATGTCAGGATCATTTCATACAGGACAACTTAACGCAACTACTATTAATGCAAGTGCTAATGTTATTGCTGAAGGTGGAATAAAAGTACCTTACGTTACTACATCACAAAGAAATTCTTTAAGTGGTATAGCACAAGGCACCTTTGTATATAATACGAGTGAAAACTATGCTCAAGTATATACAGGAAGTTCTTGGAAAAATGTAGGTGGTATTCCAGTATTACCTACTGTTGCTAATTCTGACGCTAGACCTGGAACACCAGCAATAGGTTATACACATTATAATATTGCCGATCAGCAGATGGAGATTTATTACGGTGAGGATAATAGTACTTCACCAGCAACTGCGTTATGGGCAACAATAGCAGCAGGTTAATATATAAATAAAAAGAGAACTTAAAATTACTGAGTGAAGCATGTCAACCTTAAATGTAACAACCGTAACAGCAACTAATGTCACAGCAACAGGGACAGTAGATGCCACTCAAGGTGTTAAGTTGGGAAGTTTTAGTGACGCAACTAGACCAACTCCTTCGGGTAATGGTTACCTAATTTATAATACAACTTCATCGGATGTTGATGTCTGGAAAGGTACGGCATGGGCAGGTCTTGGAGCAGCAAACTTAAGGACATGGACAACCGCAACACGACCAGCAGGACCAACTACAGCACAGATAGGATATAATACAGAGACTAATAGTTTAGAGATATATAACGGTTCAGCATGGGCAGAGATAGCACCAGCAGCAGGAGGAGCAGCGTCAGTACCTTGGGCAATTACAGATAGTACGTCTGGATCTTCTGGTAGTGAAGTATTTCCTTCTGCTCAAGGTAATGTTCAGTTTGATTATACTGGTACACATAGTCCTAGTGGTGGTGGACCTAGTGGATACTATGAAGGTAATGCAAGGCATGTAGCATTTGCATTAGGTGATATGTCAACTAAGTCTATGAAGATCCTAGTTCAAGCAGCAGGATCAGGTGGTCATAGAGATGACTATGATGGAGCAACACCAGGTGATGATGGTAATATGGTGTACATCAACTTTAACAATGATGCTTGTAAGAACTATTTCACTGGTTCTGCACCAAAATATTTACATGTATCATTAGGATCAAGAGGTAACTTCAGTTATAGTTACGGTGCTGATAACCCAGTTATTAATCCTATTACACCATATAACTACAACTATCCTGGTGTTAATAGATCTAATAGTAGAACACAAGGAACATACGGTGGTATGTCATCTTGCGATAGTGTTGTTTGGGTTGCTGATACTGCAACAGGAACTGATGCTACTGGTGAAGTATTCATTAGTACAATTAAAGGTGGTAATGCTTCTAACAGTTATGACGGTGGATCTGGTGGTACTCCATCAAACTCTACTGGTACTACAATGGATAGTGGTATTACTGTTACTAACTATAGATCAAGACAGAACGGTGGTAACCAGCAAGGTAGAACATATTCATCACCTAGACAAGTACCTTCTCATTGGATGACTAATACTGATAGTAGAAGAAGTGAAATGGATCACTCATCATTTAGTGGTACTTATGGATATGGTGGATCATTCCAAGGACAACAAGGTAGTTGGGTTAATGGTGGATATGCTATGTGTTCTATAATTATCTACTAATACTGTTCGGTTTCCCAATTCATACCATTTTTATATAAGTGCAGGTAGGAAGTAATAATCAACTTCTCTTTAATTGCTGGTAATCCCTCATGGGGGTGTGTCCAGTAAGGAGGAAAGATTAATACCCTACCTGCTTTTGCGTCTATAGTTATATTATCAAATGGGAAACGTGTTCCACTATCTTCATTTAAGTAAATTAATATACCAACTGCTCTTGTAGCAGTATCTTTACTGGCATTATCACAATGAAGTGAGAAAGCATCTCCTTTAATATATCTTTTAATGTTAAAGTCTTTTAATCCAGTACGTCCAATGAATTCTGCTTGCTTTACCTCTTCTCGGTAGGTTTCAAAACACGTAATTATCAAATCACCTAATTTTTTGCTCAATGTACCGTCAATTTTATTGAGTGAACCAGCATATAATGTTGTCTTGTCTTGCCAATTACCCTGTTCTATTCTAGTGAGTAGACCATCATTTATATTAGATCTAGCATATCCTATACATTTCTCTAGGACATCACTAGGTAGTACATTGTCGTAGGTTTTAATTAGTTGAGACATATTTTCAGTCATTTCACCTATTATATACCAATTATCTTAATGGCACAACATAATAGACAAATTAATTTGACTGTGTTATACTCATAGAGTAATCGAGCATGGAAAATGCCTAAATTTTATTTACAGTCCACTGACAATAATGGTAGTGTAACTACACACTCGTTTGAAAGTGAATGGTTGACTGATGTGGTAGACCATGTTGAAGATTTTTTATTAGGATCTGGATTTGCATTTGATGGACTTGAACTTGTTCAAGATAAACTTATCGAAGAACCAAAGATTAAATCTAAAAAATCTATTAAAGATGTAGTAAATACTACTCCTTCGATATTTCGCAAGGCAAATTAATTACTATATAAAATACAATCATTGTAGTGTACTATTTCTAAACTAATGGGCAAAACTTATAGGCGTGGTGGTGCTGAAAGGGGTTATTCCTCACCAGGTAAATCACTACGAGATAAGCGACAAAGAGGAATTAATCGTTCCCCTGATTATAAAGAAGATAGCAACCGATCACGAGAAAAATCTAAGAAATTTGAAACCTATTACGAGGAAGAAAGATGAACTTAGAAAAGAATACATTCCCAGATGAATTTTATGAAGATCTTGATGAAGATCTTCAATATGATGATGCTAGTGAACCTACACTAGAATTAGAATACACAACCCAAAATTAATGGAAGAGACTAAGCAAGAAAAATGGGATCGTGGAAAGACCCTTATGTTGGAATCTTTGCACAAACCTGATGATAGATTACGAGGATGTTCTCATAATCAACAATGCTATCACGAATTGATGGAGATAAGAGATCAAGTAATTGAACTGGTAAGTAAAATGCCTAATCCTTATAGTCCACCATTAGCATTTGGTAAAAAGAATAATCACATTGAACCAACTATTAGTACACCTATGGGTGATATTAGTGAAACTCTAATGAGTGGTGCATTGGGTGATTACTATGCAGATAAGAGGGAGTATTGATGATGAACATTGAACTCCCTGAGTGCATATTATTAGATGATAATGAAAAGCAACTTTTAAAAGATGCTTTCCTATCATATATTAAAGAGTTAGAGATTAAATCAAAGAAAGAGAAATTACTAACTGCTGAAGCATATAGAAAAGTTAGATATGATATTGAAAGCATGATACAAAAATTACATCTAGGGTATGGCAGTTAAGAAACTGTCACATACTCGATTGACCTTTATTCAAAACTATACTATCTTAAGAACATGAGAAACTTCTTCTCTAACAAATCACAGATCTCAATGATTAAAAAAGCATTGAAGAAAAGTGAAAAAGATCCGTTTCTATATGAAACATCAGAGATCATCAAACTAAAAACTTCTCTTCGTGATCTTCGTGAGAAGGAAGAGAAAGAACGACAATTCCAAAACGGAGGATTTGGTTATGACACCTAGAAAACTATCAGTTGTTTATGATGAGAATTATGACAACTGTCAAGAGCAAGAGGATGACTGGGTATCATCAGTATTAGGTACTGAAGATGATGCTGTTTATGATGTATTAGCAAACCTATGACTAATAACTGGGAAGTATTACTAAAACGTGATAACGGTTTTAATAGAACTGTTATCATTGAGGATTGTATGTATGAAAGTGAAGCAGCAGAAGTTGCTGAGAGTATGTACGGTATGGAAGTGCTTCGAGTATTATGGAAAGGTAAAACAGATACATCAACTGAAGATAATGTTAATTGGTTCGTTCAAAGACGACCTAATTATCAAGGATTACTAGGGTTATGTTTAACATTACCCATTATAATGGGTATTGTTATTGCAGCAGAATTCTGGTTACCTATTTTAATAGTGTTAACTGGTATTTCAACCCTATCATGGTTCGGATCATTTAGAAGGGATGAAGTTGAGTATGAAGATGATGACTAGGCATTTATATTTGTTAAGCAAATATGTTAGATTGCACATAATATAATAAATAGTGGTAGAATTAAGGATAACAAGATGAAATGAAACTCTCTTGATTATGACCCATTAATTTTAGTAGAGGTACTCTATGCAGCATAATATCCTAAGCAGTAATCAATTAGCAAGTTGGACACATGACGATAGTGAGGAGTTTGATAGAATAGACGACTATTACAATTGCATGTTAGACGCAGAAGAGACACATTCAGATAAAAGGATATGTAAGGAGATACTTATGCTATAGTAGACAATTTAAAAACTGTAACAAGCACCCTTCGGGGTGCTATTTTTATGCTATAATATTAGTATAAATCAAACATCATTTAAAAATGAGTTACTTAGACGACAATCTACTTCCTTTGATTGAAAGTATTCAACCTAAAAAGTCTCAGTCTTATATACTTGAGGCATTGGATTTGGATCGTTATTCTGCTCATGGAATACAGATAACATTTGGTGAGAGAATTGAACAGTTTTGGAATAAAGTAATTAGTGATAGTTCTGCCACTAATTTAATTGAGGATAATAATATAGTTGAGGTTAATGGTAAGAATAGACAGATAGATCATCTATTTGAATGGAAAGAATATAAGTTTTATCTTGAAAGTAAGTGTTGCTTAAACTTTGATAGTGAGAAGGTTAAAGCATCTAATAAAAAGATACAAGAAATAAAGGAAACAGTTGGTGCAAATGAAGCAGGGTATTTTATACCAGTAGTATCAACTATTGACCAAAAGTATCTTACAAAGTATAATAAGAAGGGATTAAATGTTTATGGTGTTAAATGGTTACTTAGTAAGATTGATGCACAATTTACTGAAGCAGAATTCTTTGCATATATGAGAGAAACTATTGCACCAATTCTTGAAAAGAAAGGTTTATGAAACCAGTTGTTAAGTATCAAGGTGGTAAGACAAGAGAGTTACCATTAATACAACCTTATATAACATCAGCAAAGAGGATTATCGAACCTTTTTGTGGTGGTGCAGCAGTATCTTTTCATGCTAATGTATCATCAATACTGAATGATTGTAATAAGAATGTTATTAACCTCTATAATATTATTAGAGATAAGAGTTACTTTAATGTATTATTAAAGGATGTAGAGTATATTAAAACATTAGAACATGATGATCTTGAGAAGAGATATTATGATGCTAGAGATATAATTAACGAGGATGATCCCGAACCTTATGATCTAGCATTATCATATATTATTGTTAGACAGTTATGTTTTTCAGGTATGGAAAGATATAACTCTAAGGGTGATTTTAATGTACCATTTGGACACTATAAAAAGTTTGCTTGTAATCTATCACCTAGTCATCATACTTTCCTTAATAAGTGTGAAATATACAATGAAGATGCAGTTAAGTTGATAAGAACAATGACCTACAATGACGGTGATTTCTTATTCATTGATCCACCATACTTAGAGCGTTTAGGATACTCTACAGGGGATGGTAGTGATGGATTACATGACAGATTAGCATCAGTATTAACACAAATAGATGTGCCTTGGTTGTTTATACATAGCGACTGTGATTATATTCAAAAAGCATACTCTAATTGTAATATTGAAGTAATGGGATTTAAGTATTCTCAGAACTTTGGTAAAGGGAAAGACCACTCAGGATCTAAGGTTAATCATTTATATATCAGCAATGTGACAGTCAAGGAACTGTCTACGATTTGCTGACAAACTACTCAAAATCGTTTATTATTAATTCATTGATGAGGTTCTGTATTTGAAAGACACATTAAGACCACACCAGCAACGTGCTTATTATGCAATGAATGTTGCACCTAATGGTCAAATAATTGTGCCTACTGGTGGTGGTAAAACTAATATAATGATCTATGATTGCATCAGAAGATTATCAGCAACTACTGGTATGTTTAAGACTATTGTTATAGTTGCACCACGCATATTGCTTGCTAATCAGTTATCAGAAGAGTTTCTAAGTAAGGTTACTAATGTTAAAGTAGCACATACACATTCTGGTGAAACACATCATTTTAGCACCACTAATTCACATGAGTTAAGAGTATGGAACAATAATACTATTGGTCATAAGTTAATATTTACTACCTATCATTCTCTACACAGAGTATTAGATAGTGATATTGATATTGATACTGTTTATTATGATGAAGCACATAATGGTACTGGTAAGAGATTTTTTGAAAGTGTTAAAGTAACAGCAACTAGAAATATTAGACGCTATTTCTTTACTGCTACACCACGCATTTCACGCTCTAAGAATAACATTAGTGCGGAACGTGGTATGAATAATGCGGAAGTTTGGGGTAATAAGTTAGAACAAACACAGGCACAGGAGTTATTAGATAGTGGTACAATCTTACCACCTAAAGTAATAACATTTGAGACAGATAGAGAGAGAACTAAACAGAACGCACATGAGGTAGATGGTGATAACTTAAAGGATATAATTAGGAGTATGGATATACATTCACCTAAGATACTTGTGTCTGCCCCGACTACAAGAATTATGTGGAATATGTTGACCTTAACTGATACTCAGGACTGGATATATCGTGAAGGTTATGATATAATGCACATAACATCTAAGCATGGTGCATATATCAATAAGAAGAAAGTAGGTAGGGAAGAGTTCTT
>Ga0115012_10001551_pt1 | contig 13306 bp, 17 predicted proteins | sample TroAtlMetagenome_FD_88706 | JGI IMG/M metagenome (GOLD analysis project Ga0115012, IMG submission 88706) | Marine eukaryotic phytoplankton communities from Atlantic Ocean - Tropical Atlantic ANT10 Metagenome | ecosystem: Environmental > Aquatic > Marine > Oceanic | place: Tropical Atlantic...
ACTGGTTTACCTAATGCATTTGCATACTTTACACAAATTACATATTACGCGTTTTTAAGACGAATTGCTAAAGAGAAAAAGCATCAAGATATTAAGGAATTATACATGGAGCATGCAGGCGCCGATGGGTTTATGCATTCTTCTGGCCACCCCGATGCTGCAGGAATTGTCGATAGAGTGCGTTTCAAATCTCAAATGATTAGAGACCGCGACTCGGCAATTAAGAATTTTGGTAAGACTCTTAAAAAGAAGAAGAGATCTAAAAAAAGAATTAGTGGTTTACTCGACGATTTTTTGTAGGTTTTTTTAATATGCGATTAGCTATAATTAACGACACTCATTCTGGTGTGAAGAATGGGTCTGACATTTTCTTAAACTATTCTGCCAAATTTTATGATGAGGTTTTCTTTCCTCATTTGATAAAAAATGACATACGAGACATTATACATCTTGGTGATTATTTTGATCATCGTAGGTTTGTTAATTTTAAAGTTTTAAAGCACAATTATGAAGTCTTTATTAAAAAGCTTTATGATTATGATATGTATATGGATATTATTCCAGGCAATCATGATGTTTATTATAAGAATACAAATGAACTAAATTCTTTAGAACAAATATTAGAAAAATACAATGATAGAATTAGGGTTCAAATGGACCCAGTTGTTAAGAAATTTGGAGAATTGGATATAGGTTTACTTCCATGGATTTGTGAAGATAATCACGATAATTCAATGGATTTTATCAAAACCTCTAAAGCGTCTATTCTAATGGGACACCTAGAACTTGGTGGATTTAAATACATGGGGAATGCTGACATTAAATCTCATGGTATGGATAAATCATTATTTGATAGATACGATGCTGTTTATTCTGGACATTATCATACTAAAAGTACCGAGGGTAATGTTACATATCTTGGTACACAATATCAATTAACATGGTCTGACGCAAACGATCCTAAGTATTTCCACACACTTGATACTGAAACTAGAGAGTTAGAAGCTGTAAAAAACCCTAATATTTTATTTCAAAAAATTTACTATGACGAAGATCGAATCCCAGCCATAAATTCTGATTTAATAAAGGACACTTATATAAAGGTTATAGTAACTAATAAAAAAGATCTCTATATATTTGATAAATTTATGGAGCAGATATATGACTTTAATCCATACGAAGTTAGAATAATAGAAAACTTTGACGAATATGCTGGAGATAGTATTAATGATCAAGATGTAAAGGTTGATGATACACCGACATTATTGAACAGTTACATTGATGCAACAGAAACAAATTTAGATTCAAACGTTCTTAAAAAAATGATGCAAGAACTTTTGGTTGAAGCGCAAGCCTTAGATAATATATAATGATTACATTTAAGAAACTCACGTGGAAAAACTTTTTATCTACCGGAAATAACGAAACCACAGTATATCTTAATAAAGATTCTGCAACTCTTGTTGTTGGTTCAAACGGTGCAGGTAAATCAACTATGCTTGATGCATTATCATTTGCACTTTTTGGTAAGCCTCACCGTAGTATTAATAAGCCGCAATTAGTTAACTCAATTAATAATAAACACTGTCTAACAACAGTTGAATTTGCAGTTGGCAATATCGAATATAAAATTATTCGAGGTATTAAACCCAATGTTTTTGAGGTTTATCAAAATGGAAAATTACTTAATCAGGAATCGCACAGTCGTGACTATCAAAAAATTATTGAGCAGAATATTTTAAAACTCAATCATAAATCTTTTCATCAAGTAGTTGTTTTAGGATCTTCGAACTTTATCCCGTTCATGCAATTGCCTTCGCACCAACGTAGAAATGTAATTGAAGATTTACTTGATATCGGTATTTTTACAAAGATGAACGGCGTTCTTAAAGATAAAATTATGGCTCTTCGCCATGAAATGAACGAAACCGATAACAAACTAAACATTCTTAAAGAAACAATTAAACTTCAAACTTCGCATATTAGCGAATTAAAAAAGATTGATTCCACACAAGAAGAAAAAAGAACAAATGAAATTAGCTCTATTAATGAAGAAATTTCACTATTAGAAGGTAGTAACTTAGAACTTCAAAGTGAATATGATTTAAAGTATAAAACTACTGTTGAAGATCATGAAAAGGAGTCAAATAATAAAACATCTTATACAGTAGAAATTTCTAATCTTAAGCGTAATATGGATGATGTCGTTAAAGAGTCTAAGTTTTACGAAAAAAACGACCACTGTCCAACATGTTCTCAAAATATTTCAGCTGAGCTTAAAACATCTAAAAATGAAGAATGTAAAAATAAGGCTAAGGCACTTAATTTAGGGTACACTATTACAAAGGATAAACTAAAAGCATCTGAATCTAAAGTTAATAAGTTATATTCACAAATTGTGCATCTTAACGAAGTTCATAATAGTATTAGACAAAATGAAGCACGAATCAATATTCTTAAAAATAGAGTTGAAGCTTTATCAAAAAACGTTGATGTCCAAGATACTACTGAGGCCGAATTAAAACTTGCAGCTGATAAAGAAAAAAGTTTAAAACTACTTGATATTAAATTTGAGCAGACAACACTATCTTCATACTTTGACGCCATTGGTGAATTGCTGAGAGATACTGGTATAAAAACGAAGGTTATTAGACAGTATCTTCCTATTATGAACAAGCTTATCAATCAGTATTTGCAAGTCCTTGACTTTTTCGTTCTTTTCAATCTTGATGATTCATTTAATGAGACAATTAAATCTCGGCATAGAGATGAATTTACTTATGCTTCATTTTCAGAGGGAGAAAAACAGAGGATAGATTTGAGTTTACTTTTCTCGTGGAGAAAGATTGCTCGTATGAAGAACAGCGCAAATACAAATTTGTTAATTCTAGACGAAACGTTTGACTCAAGTATGGATGCTGATGGTGTAGATAACCTAATTAAAATTTTAAATACACTTGGAAAGGAAACTAATGTCTTTATTATTTCTCATAAACAAGATCTTCTAGAAGGGAAGTTTCCTATGAAGATAGAGTTTGAGAAAATTAAAAACTTCAGTCAAGTAAAAAAATAAAATAATAGTGTGTACATTGAGCTCAATTCGTGCTATAATACTTACATACAAAATGAAAAAACTTGAGTGGTTGATGACCGCAATTCATAGCATAACCTAACTTGATTAAATCCCCACCTCTTAACGGAGGTGGGGGTGTCTTTCGAAATGACTGGAATCAAATACGATTCAAAAAAACCAGACTATAGTTTAATCCCGCCTTACGCGTTGGATGACGTAGCTAAAGTTTTAACTTATGGAGCTCAAAAATATGATAGACATAATTGGAAACAACTTGAGAATCTTGATACTCGTTATTTCGCTGCAGCGCAACGTCACTTGTGGGCATTACAACGAGGCGAAACTATGGATGAGGAAACCGGCATTCATCACGCCGCACACGCAATTTGTTGCATGATGTTTATGCTCGAATTTTATTATTTACAAACTGACCAAAAAACTATATAATATACTCGTTATGAAAATAAGTAAAGAAACTATCGAAGTTCTAAAAAACTTCTCAGGTATTAATCCAAACCTCGTTATTAAACAAGGTAACAAACTATCGACAATCGCCGATGCAAAAAACATTATGGCTGATGCCACTGTAAATGAAGTCTTTGATAGTGAAGTAGGAATTTACGATTTGAATGAATTCCTATCCGCCCTGAATCTAATCGAAGATCCTGAACTTGATTTTGGCGATAATTCTGTAACTATTGCAAATGGTCGTGCATCAGTAAATTATCGATACTCAGATCCTCTTATTCTTACTTCTCCACAAAAAGAAGTAAATATGCCAGATCCTGACTTTACAGTTCAAATTACTTCTAGCACAATTAGTGAAATTAGAAAAGCTGGAGGGGCTTTAGGACATGCTGTTGTTTCTATTTCTTCTCCTGAAGATTGTGATAAAATTTATTTGGAGGTGAAAGATCCAGAAAATTCATCAGCAAATACATATCGCCTAAATATCGGAGAGGATGAATCTCGAACATATGATTTTCAATTTCTTATTTCAAATTTAAAACTTTTACCGGACGATTACGAAATTTCAGTAAGTTCTAAGTTAATTTCGCAATGGAAAGGTATAAATAGTAAAACACAATACTGGATTGCATTAGAAAAAAATTCAACATTTAATTCATAACAAATATATATTATGTCGAAAAAAACAGTAACACCTACTGAAGAAGTAGAAACAGCACAGAATGAAGAGGCACAAGCTGAGCCTCAGATTTCTTTCAATCAAATTGCCGCAGTAACTGATCTTATTGATCTTTGCTCAACACGAGGCGCGTTCCGAGGAGCCGAACTCGAAATTGTTGGCCAAATTCGCAATGCGTTTGCCGCATTTGTTAGTTTCCATGCGCCAAAAGAAGAAGAAAAGCCGACGCCTACTCCCAGCGCTGAGGGGCCCGAGGAATCCTCGGAGTAGTTACCGGCAACCTAGGCTAAGTTGTTAAACTGGCCTTATTTATATATAACATTATGTCTGGAACAAAAGTAACAAAAGCTTATATTAAGCTTATTAATAATAAAAAAGCGCGCACTAGTGCTTCCGATAAGTATTTCCACGTATTTTCTGAGCTTGGCGAAGCATATCTTTTCACACAACACGATATGGAGAAAGCTCAAACCCGAGCCAAAAAAAACCCAGAGGATGTATATCCTGTTGAATTTACTGAACCTGAACCAAAGGTGATTGTAAAAGAAGTTATTAAATATGTTGAGGTTGCAAAACCTAGCAAACCTAGCATTTTTTCTAGATTAGCTTCTTTCAGGTGGGGAAGAAAGAAAAAATAAAGGGGCGATTAATTGGCTCCGATAGCTCAGTTGGTAGAGCAGTTGATTTGTAATCAACAGGTCGTCGGTTCGAGCCCGACTCGGAGCTCCAGCCGCCGTGGCGGAATTGGTAGACGCTGCGGACTTAAAATCCGCTTTCATTGATGAAGTGAGGGTTCGAGTCCCTCCGGCGGCACCAATTTATTTTATGTACAATCAATAAAAATTAGTGTAGAATATATTTGTTTATGAGTAAAAGTGAATTCTTATGGGTTGAAAAATATCGACCTCAAACAATCGAAGATTGCATTCTTCCAAAAGGTCTAAAAAAGACTTTTCAACAAATCGTTGATACTGGAGAAGTGCATAACATGTTATTGACCGGATCTTCAGGTCTTGGTAAGACTACAGTTGCCCGTGCATTATGTAATCAATTAAACCTTGATTATATTATTATTAATGCTTCAGAAGAAAGTGGCATTGATGTATTGAGATCTAAAATTAAACAGTTCGCATCTTCTGTTTCTTTAAATGGAGGAACAAAAGTTGTCATACTTGATGAGGCCGATTATCTAAATGCACAATCAACACAACCAGCATTACGAGGTTTTATTGAAGAGTTTAGTGCAAACTGTAGATTTATTCTAACATGCAATTTCAAGAACAGAATTATTGAGCCTCTTCATTCAAGGTGTTCGGTCATTGAATTTAACACAACTAAAAAGCAGCTTGCATCACTTGCTGCTTCCTTTATGAAAAGGTTGCAAACTATTCTTACTTCGGAAGGTGTTGACTTTAATAATGAAATTCTTGCAGAATTAATTATGCGCTATGCACCAGATTGGCGTAGAGTTATTAATGAGTGTCAGCGCTATTCTTCATCTGGAGAAATTACATCAGATATACTGATTGGTTTATCAGATCAAAATATCACCGCATTAGTAGGATTCTTAAAAAGTAAGGATTTCAAAAATATGAGAGGTTGGGTTACGAACAACACTGATGTAGATTCTTCTGTTATATTTAGGAGAATATATGATACATTATACGATTACGCACAACCGCAATCAATCCCATCGATCATTCTGATTCTCGCCGATTACCAATACAAAGCAGCCTTTGTTGCAGATAAAGAACTGAATACTGTTGCGTGTCTCACAGAAATAATGGCTTCATCTGAGTGGAAATGAGTAAACCATCACCTTTTACATTTATAAACTCCATTAATAGTGGATGTAAGGGAGAACATTTATTAGAAGATTGTAAAGCTGATCAATCTCTAGAAATAATAAATCCAGACTCTATTGAAAAGGCGTATGTTCCTTTTGTAATTAATAGGTCGCTATCTTATTTTAGAGATACTGTAATATTTGCTAATGAAATGAACGTTAATCATACGATACCTAATCGTATGCAATATGACTTTTATAGAAACATTGTTACTCCAAAACGCAGATTTTCCAAATGGTCTAAAAAAGCTGAAACATCGGCTGATGTAGAAATTATACAAAAGGAGTATAATTATTCTCGTGAAAAGGCAGAAGCAGTTTATCCATTATTCTCTGAAAAGGAAATAAATAAACTTTATAAGAAACATGACAAAGGAGGAAGAAAATGAAATGTTTAGTAAAAAATTGTTGCATTTTTCCTAATACTTGTAAGTATAATAAAATGTGCATGCAAAGCGAGATAAATAAAGCCGAGCAAAGAAGAATAGATGGAAACAAATTTAGTAAATCAACTTAGTGACCCAGCCGTGCTAGAAGGCGCGGGTAAAGCGTTGCTTAATGAATGGGTATGGCTGTTCGTAGCTGGCGTAGCCGTGCTGCTCTTCAGAGAACTGATACAGGAATTTGCTGCAGGGTTGAGTGTATGGTTTTCCCGACAATGGGCTGTAGACGAAATCGTTTTTCTGAATGGTAGACAGGCCAGGATTGCACGGATTGGACTGAGAGAGACTACGTTTTATCTTACAGATAGGAACACCACAATGCGTATAAAAAACACCAACCTGGGCGACCTGACTTGTGAGAAAGTGTTAGCGAATCATCAACCAGAGTATCTACCCAAAGGTAGCGAGAAAGGCCCGATGAAGGTAATGCTCGTAGAGGAAGAAACTAAACCAAGGACAAGAAAATGAAACGATGGATTTTAATAGTGGCACTCAGCGCATTCAGTATTCTGGTGGGCAGCGGGTGTCAGAATATCAAAAGCCTTGAGGTGGATTTCGGCGGATTGGATGTAGAGTATTTTCCAAGCCACCCATCACAAGAAGAGAAAAGCATTTTTGATTTTGGCAGTAAAACAGAGGACTTAGTTGTGCCGGCCAATTGGCGCGGGCCTCTTCTAATGCCTATGACAAAGGAGGAAAAAAATGAAATTTAAAAAAACAAAAGCAATTGGCATATTAGCAGCTGCCGCTTTTTCTATTAGATTAATTATTCGTAATTTTAAAATTAAAAAATAATGAATCCGAAAATTAAAATAACAAGAGAATTCGAAGATGAGGCTAAGAAGGTAGCAGAATATACTAGAAAAATAATGGCCGAAGCCGAAGAACAAATTAAACTTCTTTTTAACAAAGCAAATAAAGAAGAATGGTATATCGGTGCACCTGTTATCATTGAAGAGTTATTATATGACTATTGTTTAAATACAAAAAGTTTTAGATCGTGGACAGACTATTGTGGGGCTGATATTATTTCCTCTGAATAATGAGATAATCCAAAGGTTAAAATTTCTATAAATAATTCCATGAATGAAGATATTATAGAATGGGCGCCTTCTCTTATGCTTGAAGTACGAATCGAGGAACCTGATGATTTTCTAAAAATTAAAGAAACACTTACGCGCATCGGGGTGTCTTCTAAAAAAGAACATAATACATTATATCAGAGTTGTCACATTCTTCATAAACAAGGACGCTATTTCATTGTTCATTTTAAAGAATTATTTCTCCTTGATGGTAAACCTTCAAACTTTACAAACGATGATTTCGCCAGAAGAAACACCATTGCTACTTTACTTTCTGATTGGGGTTTGCTAGAAGTTGTTATTCCAGACCAAGCTTCCCCTAAAACATCTTTACGTTCTATTAAAATAATCTCACACCGAGATAAAAAAGAATGGAATCTTGAATCAAAATATTCAATTGGTAACGTTAAAACGTATAAATAACTTTGAGTGGTTGAATTGACTACTTAAACCGAGCGTCTGAAAAGAGCTCACAATATTAACTCGCTTAACAGGAGAAAATAAAAACATGACAACATATAATATTCCACATGCGTGGAGCGTAGGGTTCGACTCTGTTTTCGACAGACTCGAAAGATTAAATTCACAGCAACCGGCTTATCCTCCACATAACGTGGTTAAAACAGGAGATGAGTCCTTCAAAATCGAAGTTGCTGTCGCAGGTCTAAGTCAGAAAGACTTAGAAATAACACAAGATGAAAACGTTCTCACGATTTCGTCAGAAGGTATTCGCAGCGAAGATGCAAACTTTATTCATAAGGGAATTGCAAATCGCAAGTTTAGTAAACAGTTTACATTGGGAGAATACATTGAAGTTACAGACGTAACTTTGGTGAATGGTATCCTAACTGTGTGCCTAGACAAAAATGTGCCTGAAGAGAAAAAACCTAAAAAGTTTACAATTAACCAAAAGAAAGAACTTTTAACCGAGTAACGCACATAAACTATAAACACTATAGCCCTCTTAGAATTCGTTCTAAGAGGGCTTGTTTTTTATATGAACTTTAGTATTTACATTTAGCGGTAAACATGCTATAATACTTATATGATCTTAGGTGGGTTTTACACAAGTGTTGAGAGGTTTGCGAATAACCTTCTTTACCGAGGATACGACGATAATGGCAAAAAAGTATCGCATCGTATTAAATATAAACCAACGCTATATTTAAAGTCAAAAAAACAAAACACAACTTGGAAATCATTAGATGGTGTACCAGTTGACCCAATACAATTCAGCTCAATGTCTGAGCTAAGAGAATTTCAGCAAACCTACCGCGATGTTCCAGATTTCAAATTGTATGGCAATGAAAGACATATTCCTGCTTTTATTCAAGGCCAATTTCCAAACGAAATACCTTATGATCGACGATTAATTGATATTGCTTCTATTGATATTGAGACTTCATTTGGTGACGGATTTCCAGAAATTGACAATCCTATTAATGAAATTCTTACTATTGCTTTTAAAAGTTCTAAAGATGAAGTATATCGAGTGTGGGGTCTCAAAGGTTATGATGAAGAAATATCACAACTTAAGCACTTAAAAATCGAGTACCGCCAGTTTAGAGATGAAGCTTCAATGTTAGAATCTTTCATTGAATATTGGTCATCCCCAGAAAATACTCCGGACATTATTACAGGATGGAATACAAGGTTTTTTGATATTCCGTATATGGTGTCGCGAATGGTATTTCTTTTAGGAGAAGAGCGTGTTCGCAATCTTTCCCCATGGCGTAAAATTGAGCGTAAGGATATTCGTGTTCAAGGTAATGTTCGAACAACATTTGATATTAGTGGTATTCAACACCTTGATTACATGGAGCTGTTTAAAAAGTTTGCCTATACATACGGAAACCAAGAATCATATTCTCTTAATCATATTTCAAGTGTTGTATTAGGCGAGAAAAAACTCGACTATTCTGAAGTTGGTTCTCTTCGTGATCTATATGATGCCGACTACCAAATGTTTGTTGATTATAACATAAAAGATGTTGAACTCATCGAGCGTATGGAAGATAAGCTTGGTCTCATTAACCTTGTTATGACTATGGCTTATCTTGGCGGGGTAAACTATCAAGACACTCTTGGAACCTGCGCTATATGGGATTCTATTATATTTCGAAGACTAGCTCGCTCTAAAATTGCTACAATTCCATCTGAGGAAAAAACATCAGAAGCATTTCCCGGCGGTTATGTAAAAGATCCGCAAGTTGGAATGCATGATTGGGTAATGTCATTTGATCTTAACTCTCTGTATCCTAATATTATTGTACAATACAATATGTCACCAGAAACTATTTTAGATATGTCTGGTGCAGAAGGTGCGACAGCATCTAATGGTGCAGTGTTTAGTAAAGCTAAAAAAGGTATTATTCCTGAAATTGTTGAAGAACTATATGCTAAGCGTGTCACGGTTAAGAATGAAATGCTTGATGCTAAAACAAAGCTAGAATCAATATCAAAACGTAAACGTACAGAATACCAAGCTACTGCCGGACAAGTTGCTCGCCTTGAAACTCTTCAGACTGCAATTAAGATTCTTCTTAATTCTCTTTATGGTGCTATGGGTAACAAATACTTTCGTTACTTCGATCTTAGGATTGCCTCTGGTATTACTATGACCGGTCAGGCTGTTATTAAACATGGTGAGAAAAGTGTCAACAATTTCCTTGATAAGTTTCTAGGAGAAAGCAAAGACCGTGTGATTGCAATGGATACTGACTCTTTGTATATTGGAGTTAGTGATGTAATTAAAAAGTTCAAGCCAAATAACCCAGTAAATTTCTTAGATGAGTTTGGTTCAAAAGCAATTGAGCCTATGCTTGAAAAGGCTTTCAACGAGTTTTCAGATAAAACAAACGCTTACAGCCATCGTATGGTTATGAAGCGTGAAGCAATTGCTGACCGAGGAATATGGACTGCTAAAAAGCGATATATTCTTAATGTTCATAATAACGAAGGTGTTCAATATGCTGAACCTAAAATCAAGATAATGGGTATTGAAGCGGTAAAGTCATCTACACCTCAAGTTTGTCGAGAAGCAATGAACAATATGTTCAAAATCATTGTAACAGGTGATGAAGAAAAAACGCAAGAAGCGATAAAAATGTTCAAAGATTATTTTAAGTCTCTTCCTCCTGATGAAATTGCATTTCCCCGCGGTGTTACCGATATATCTAAGTGGTCAAATAAGTCTACTATCTATAAGAAAGGTACTCCCATTCATGTCCGCGGTGCTCTTCTATACAACAATCGTGTTCGATCTTTAGCTCTAGAAAAGAAATATGAGCTTATTCAGAATGGTGATAAGATTAAATTTATCTACCTCAGGGTGCCAAATACTATTCAAGAAAATGTTATTTCATTTCCCGGCCATTTGCCAGAGGAACTTGAATTACATAAGTATGTAAATCACGATCTACAATTCGAGAAAACATTCCTTGATCCAATTAATATCATCCTTGACGCAATTGGTTGGACTGCTGAACCAAGAGCTGACTTACAACAATTCTTCTTTTAGTATTTACATAATTAATCAAATACTGTATAATATAACTACATTAATAATATGAGCAAAAATTGGGTAAACGACATATACGATATGCATAAGAAATATGGTGTACGTCCTGCAGTTAGAAAAATGACTAGAGCGGACTTACGCAAATTTCTAAACTTTCGAGTAAAATTTCTTGAAGAGGAATTGAATGAAACAAAAAAAGCAGCCGAGGAGGACTATGTCGATTCAGAAGAAGTAGTTGACGGTCTTATTGATCTTTGTGTTGTAGCTATTGGAACACTTGATGCATTTGGTATTAATGCTAATAAAGCATGGGATGCAGTTTTAGAAGCAAATATGAATAAAGAAGTAGGGGTTAAAGAAAGTAGACCAAACCCCCTTGGTCTTCCTGATCTAATTAAACCAGAAGGTTGGACAGCGCCTTCTCATAAAGGCAATTACGGAGATTTAGAAAAACTTTCGTAATGTATTCTCTCACAATATTCAATTCTATTTTCGATAATAAAACACATCGAAAAATGTCTTTTCGTAAATGGGAAGATTTTGAAGATTTGTTATATTCGCTGAGTAAACAACCAGGTTATAAACCAAAAAAAGGAGAAAGAAAAGATGGATCGCCTCTTATCACTCCCGCGACATATGCTGAAGGTACTACGCGGGCTAATCGTAACGTTATTGAATGGGCTAGTTGGGTTGCTATGGACATTGATGAATACGAGGGTTCTTTCGAAGAAACAATCGACACCTTTAAAGGTAATAGATTCGTGTGCTATAGCTCTGCATCTTCATCGAAAGAAAAACCAAAATTCAGAATCGTCTTTCCATTAACAAAGAATATAGAAGCTGAAAAGATAAAGCATCTTTGGTTTGCAATAAACAAAGAATACAATTCTCTCGGAGATCCTCAAACTAAAGATCTCTCTAGAATGTATTATGTTCCAGCACAATATCCTAACGCCTACAATTTCATATTTACACACGATGGTCCTTTTTTAGATCCTGAAAAATTAATGGCGAAACACGATTTTGTTACGTCAACTGGAAATACATTGAGTGATCATCTTCCAGAAGCTATTCAAGAAGAGCTTAAAAAACACTATGCTAACAAACTCACAAATACAAATATTAGGTGGTCGTCTTACCGCAATTGTCCATTTGTAAACAAACAACTCGTTTCTGAGTATGTTACTATTAATGAATCTGGTTGGTACCATCACATGTATAGAATTATGATGAGTATTGCAGCAAATGCAATTCGTAAGAGATATCCAATTACTCCAGAGGATATTGAGTCCCTTGTTCGTGAGATAGATTGTGAAAATGGAGGTTGGTATAAAGGCCGTCCAGTAAAGCTTGAAGCCGCAAGAGCGATCGATTTCGCGCTCAAAAGTGTCTCATTTTAGCGCATTTTAGCGATTTGAGAAAACTTTTTTTCGCTCATAAGTCATTGATAATCAATGTGTTATGAGAAATGAGCCTTTTTTCGAGTAAAAAAGTATTTACAAAACTCGCTTTTTGTGCTAGAATATACCCATAATCAGGTAAGACTACCGACTACCACAACTTGTTATGAATATGAAATTAGGAATTGAACAGACAGATTTTACTGCAGTAAGTAAGATCACGATCCCAGAGATCTTTTTTAATCGAATGAAGTCCGGAGTAAAGGATTTCGATAAGCTCTTCGGTGACGGTTTGTTGCCCGGAGCCTCTATGACTCTCACCGCTCAAGCTGGATGTGGTAAGACAACGTTCGCCCTCCAGCTACTCGAGCATCTGTCACAAGCCGGCTATGCTACAGCGTATGCCTCTGGTGAGGAAAACTGTTTTCAACTAGCCTTCACTTGTAAGCGCCTTAACGTTAAAGGTGTAAAGATTGCGAACGTAACTGATATTGATACGATTGCTAAAGCTATGGAAGATAACGATATCATGGTTGTCGATTCGTTTCAAGCTCTGACTAGTAAGACTAAGATGAATAGTCGTCAGCTCGAGCAGCACGCCATCAGCACTCTTTGTAATAAAGCTAAAGAGACGGAGTGCGTGTTGATCTTTATTATGCATCTTACTAAGAGTGGTCAGCTAAAAGGTTCAACCCTTGTACCACACTCCGTAGATGTCAATATGATGATCACTCACGACCTTGAGTCGGAAGATGACACTAGTCGTATTATCTCAGTATCGAAGAATCGATTCGG
>Ga0115012_10001553_pt1 | contig 13304 bp, 10 predicted proteins | sample TroAtlMetagenome_FD_88706 | JGI IMG/M metagenome (GOLD analysis project Ga0115012, IMG submission 88706) | Marine eukaryotic phytoplankton communities from Atlantic Ocean - Tropical Atlantic ANT10 Metagenome | ecosystem: Environmental > Aquatic > Marine > Oceanic | place: Tropical Atlantic...
ATCGTCCCACTCGTGGGGCCACACTCGCCACCGGGGGTGGGCTGGGGCCCAGAGTAATACGCATAGCAAAGCGCAAAGACCGCGCCGAGGGTACCGAGGAGCATCCCAGTCTGTGGCCGAGCGTGCCTGAGGAGCACCATGCTGACCACAATCGCGGCCGGGATGGCCTGATAGGGGCTTGAGAACGCCGCCCCCAGCAGCCCAAGAGCGAGCATCGCGTGGCCACCCAACCCACCTCGCAAGATGCCCAGCAGTGCGAGAGGAAGTGCCCACCCCACATGGTTTTCATATTGTCCGTTGGACAAGAAGCTGACCAGGAGCGGGTTCATGACCCACGCGAGCCCAGCCAGCGCTTGCGCCATCCGACCCATCCCCATCACTTGGACCAGACGAACCATGAGTACACCGCTCAGCGCGAGGCTGATGAGCAGTGAGGCGTTGAGCGCCGCGACCCGACCCAGAGCGGGAACCATCGGAACCGCCAGCAGTTGAAATGGCCATCCAATGATGCGAACCGGACGCCCGTTTGGGTAGTCGGCCGCCACCACGTGGCTCAGAGATCCCCCTCCGTCCTGGAGGAACATGGTCAAGTGGTCCAGCACCAACAAGTGGAGCGGCCAGTTCGGACTGCGGTGCGCCAAAGTTGGGTAGACCGACAGAGGAAAGAGCACGACCACGGCGGCAGCCATGCACAGGATGATCGGAAACCAGTTCTTCAGGCGACCCACGAGTGTGAGTTTACTCGGAAACAGCCGGGATTCGTGCATTCGCTATGACCGCATCGAGCCCGTCTGCGGCAAGGAGTGCACGCGCACGCTGGGCGGGATTCTCACGCCGCTCCAACCGACGGAACAGTGGATCGAGCAGTGGGGCTTCCTTGCGACCCCGTGCGCGAAGCGCACCCTTTGCACGCTCCAGCACGTCAAGGATGAAGTCGTCCACCGGCTCAGGTGCTGCCAGCCCAGACTTGATGACCTCACCATGCCAGCGGCGCATGACCTCCCAAGCGTCAGGACCGAGCTTGTCTTGGATGAGCGTCGCGAGTTCCTGCGCAGCACACACCAATCCCAGCGAGAGCGCGGCGACAGCCATGTGTCCATCCCAGGGTTGCTGACATGCACACCGGATCTCAATGGTGCCCTGTCGAGATCGGGGGCGAGCACTGTGCCAGATGTAGTGGTCGTGCACCATGAACGCGCGCCAGGCGTCTTCACCGACCAAGCCCTTCATGTGTTCACGAAACGGTCGACCATCACTCAAGCTGGCGACTCCGCCTTCGCGGTGCATCAGGTGAGGAAGCTCACAGAGCATCTCGAGGTGATGGGCGAGCGTCTCAGCCGGCTGATGCGGCATGCCATGACGACCATGCTCGGGCTGGACATGCCCCATCGAGGTCTCCCGCCAGCTGCAGACACCAGCGTCCTCTCCGCCAACAATCGCTGAGTTCCCACACAAGGCAATGATGACTGGACTGAGCATGTTCGCCAGGTTTGCCATCGGTACAATCTCGGGACCCGAGACATCCACGTGGGTCTGGTCGCTGGCTGTGGCAGTAAAGCTCAGCCACGCATCCCCGATCGCCTCCTGCAAGATTTGATACCGCGGCTTGGGGGTCATCAAGGCTGCACTCGGCCTGGTTCTTGGCTGTGCCCCCATACCGAGGACGCTGGCGCCGTGCCGACCTGCGACCTCCACCAACCGTGCAACGGCAGTCTCGTGATCTCTGGCCAAGGTCAAGAGGTCGTGGCGGGGTCCAGTGATGACCTCGATCGTCCCTGTGCCGACCTCGCTTGCGTAGCTGTACTGCATCCCATTGAGACCCACGACCATCCCGTCCGGCGCCTGCTCTCGTACGAGACCTGGGCCAGCGAGGTCATCCCAGAGCTTGCGGATGTCGAAGGCTTCGCCCTCTGGCCCAACGACCGGATATTCGGCTTCACGCCCGATCTTACGAACGGGTATTGGCTGAGACGAAAAGCCGGAGCGAAACCGCTCCAAGAATGGCGTGACGTCCAGACGGACACCGCCACTCATTGGCCCAATCCAGCGATGGCGCCTGGCAGCTCGGTCATGTCGCTCACAACCACGCTCGCCATTGGGTCGCCCTCTTGGCGCCGATCAACCACACCGGTGTACAGCACGCTGTACGACCCATAGGCATTGGGACCAGCAATGTCGTTCGCTGGGCGATCGCCCACGTGTACCAGCTCAGATGCGGACACACCCAGCCCCTCACAAGCCAAGTCAAACACACGGGGTGCAGGCTTGGATGCTCCGGCCTCATCCGAATACACGAAGTGATCGAAGTAGCGAAAGAGACCGTAGTCCTTGAGGATCTGCCGCAAACCCACGCCTGGTGTCACGATGGCATCCGAGATGATGCCGAGCGCATAGCGACCCTCTAGGGCCGCGAGACAGTCAGCAATCCCCGGCACGAGGTTGGGGGCAATCTTGACCTCCATCTCCTCCCAAGCCTGAACGAGCTGGTCAAACCCAGGGGTCCGAGTGATGCCGAGTTTATCGAAGCCCACCAAGAGCCGGTCAGCCACGCAGGGGGTGTGATGCTCTACCTTCCAGTGGTGCCGGAATGTCGCATTGGCATGCGCGAGCGCGGCCTCGGCGTCCGCCCGTCCGATGGATGGGTGGTGCGCCAAGACTTCTTCGACAAAGGTACTGACCCGAGCTTCAGCCTTAGACGGCAGCCCTTGAGCTGCACGCTTGGGCTCATCGGTATCATCATCAACAATCGTGTCCCAAAAGTCGAAGGTGATGCCGCGGATGGCCATTAGTTGGGAACCTCGGTTCCGGTGAGGCCCATCGGGTGACCGTTTGCGGTCTCTTGCTCCGTAGGGAGCCGAATACCCGCCACCTCGATTGCGAAGTGTAGGGTCTTGCCTGCAAGCGGGTGGTTGGCATCGATGGTGACGACATCACCCTCAACCGCCGTGATCCAGATTGGAATGGGCTGGCCTTGCTCACCCTGCATCAAGAACTGGACACCCGGAGCCACCTCTGCGTCTTCGGGGAATGCCTCACGAGGCACCGCCTGAATCATCGCTGGGTTGGGCAAGCCGTAGCCCTCTTCAGGGGCAACATCGACGTCCTTCTTGTCGCCGACCGAGAGACCCGCGAGCTCCTTCTCGAGACCGGGAACAATGTTCGATGCACCATGGAGATACGGAAGCGGGTCGCTTCCCTCCGACGAGTCGAGGACTTCGCCCTGATCGTCCTTGAGTGTGTAGTGAATGATCGCGATGACGCCGTCGGTAATTGTGTCCATGAGGACCTCCTGTTGGGCTCGGTCTAAGCGTTCGAGCGCGCCGAGGCCATCATTTACGACGGACTATTCAGCCCGCATCTCCTGCCATGTTCTCGTCTGCCCGCGAGACGTAGACATCGGCCGGGTCTTCGGATTCTGGCGCCAGCGCATAGAACCGCCGTCGAGCCAGTATTGGGATGACCAAGAAGGTCACCGCTGCCGCCACAATCATCGCGGCGGCGGTGAGTCCACCGACGTTCTTGAGCGGTCTCGCCTCCCCTAAAGTCAGGACAAAGAAGCCCACTGCAACCATGACGGCATTGGTCCATACCGCAGGCCCAACGCGGGCGGTGGCCCGCATGACGGCTTGAACCAGAGGCTCATCCTCCCGCGCATACCAGGCACTCAAGAAGTGAACGGCGTAGTCGACGCCTGCCCCAATGATGAGGCTTGCGAGCATCGACGTACCGATGTCCAAGCTGATGCCCGCAGCACCCATGGCCCCATAGATGACCAGCAGTGCCAGGGCGGTGGGGGCAGTGGCAAGGAGTCCTGCCCTGAGCGAGCGAAACGCAATGGATAGAATCATGGCGACCAGACCAAGGGCAAAGCTCAAGCTCTTGAATTGATTCGCCGTGACACTCCGACTCAGTCCACGATGCATCACCGGCAAGCCGCTGACCGTGTATGTCATCACCGACGGGTCTTGCCCATCGGCAATCCCCACTGTCTCATTGTTCTTGTCGAGCAGTGCTGTCTTGAGGATGGCGCCCAGATCGGGATTGAGATCCAGCTCGAGTTCACCCGCGAGCGAGGTCACCGCGGCCTTCGCGCGCGCATCGGCCCAGCCTTCCTCCAACGGTGTAGATACCGACCATCCCAGATCGCCGACGATGGTGTCGGCGACCTCGAGCATCATGACCTCGGCCACGGCTGAATCAATGGCGTCAGCTCCGGCATCTGGCCCGAGCCCGACCACAGCCTCAGCAATCCCCATGGCTTGCTCAGATGTGACCGGGACGATGGCCTCAGCCGACATCAAGTGCTCGCGGATCTGAGGGACCAACGGTGCCGAATCTGGGACGGCAGCTGAGGCCTGGAGCGCACCCTTGATATCTTCCGGGCTCCGGGTGAAGCGAGCGTCACCCAGCAAGCGCCCGATGCGTCTCGCAAGCTCATCGGTCACATGGCTGCGGGTTGCAGGAGTGACGTCGACGACCTTGAATTTGCTGAACCATGGCTCCTCAACAAGCGCCTCAACCTCCGCCAACAAGGCCTCGATCTCTGTGGCCTTCGTTGTACCCACGGTGATGTGCATGAGGGCTCGGGTACGGCCCTCATTCGCCAATTGACGAACAGCTGGATTACCCGTGAGGAAGCCCATCAAGGATTCCACCTTGGGTCGATTATCGGGAATTCGAGCCTGGCCCTCCATCATCTCGTTGAGGAGACCAACCGGCTGCCCAATGTGCTGCACACGGGCCACATGTTCAAACTGCTCGATGCGCTCACCAAGCTCGCGAACCCGCCTGAGGTGTACGGGATCACGCAGGTCTCCGTCGACCAGCACTTGGATGAACTGTGAGCCCCCAAAGTGCTCCTTCAGGAAGCGGTCTGAGAGGTCCGGGCTGCTGCCCTCGCTGTAGAAGGCCGACTGATCCATTCGACTGTTCACGTTCCCCGAAAGGAATGCACCAGCCACCGTAAGCACCACGACCAGCACGGTGACGACCCCCTTGCGCCGCCACAGTTGACGGGTTGTCCGCATCAGCAGATCGATGGCGAAGGGTTTGGCGTTGGTCATCCCCTGGAGGTTCACGAGAACCAGGACGGCGGGAATGAAGGTCAACGAAAGAACCAGTGTCGCGAGAATACCGATCGCTGTGTAGATGCCAAAGACCCTCAGCGGTGCAATGTCCATCGCAACGAAGGAGAGCAAACCAACGGCCGTGGTCAAGCCGGCAGTGAGGACCACAGGACCGGTACCCGCGATCGTTCGGCGAACAGCTTCTTTTCCGGGCACGACGCGTGCGTGGGCGTTGTAGCGACTCAAGATGTGGATACCGTATGCACTCCCAACGGCAAACAAGATGATGGGCATAGACCCCAGCACGATGTTGAGCGGCTCATCAAAGATGACCATGCTCGCGCGAGACACCAGAATCCCGATTCCCGTAGAAGCCAACCCGAGCAATGTCCCGACCAAGTCTCTGAACGCAAAGACCATGATCAGCAGAATGGCGGCGACCGCCCAGGGGCTCAGGCGGGCGAGATCAGCCTGCGTTGTTTGGAAGATATAGGTGGAGATGAAGGGTGCACCTCCCCAGTAGACTTGGTCAGGTGCAAAGACATCCAGGACAATGCGCTCGATGTCTCCTGCAACCTCCTGAGGGTCCGCCCTGTAGGCAGCAAAGGCCACCAGCACCACTGCCGTACCGTCATCTGAGACCAAGCTGCCGCGAATGTGGTCCCGACTCAGGACCTTCGCGCGGAGGGCCGCCTTCTCGGCCTCGGACTGCGGGATGGCGTCGACCAGCATGCCTGCAATGACACCCCCCATCGGATCCGCCTGAAAGTCAGCAACGTTCGACATGCTCAACACGTGGTCGAGGTTGGGCAGCGCGCTCAGCGCCTTGGACACCTCATCGAGTTTCCGAAGGAAGTCCGGCGCGAAGACATCATCCGACTCGATGCCAACGAGCGCTGCGTCCAGTCCACCGAATTCCTGGTTGATCTCCTGAAAGGTGGCAATGTCCTGGTTGTTGGCTGGCAGGAAGCTGAGGACGTCGTCCTCTTGCTTGAGCTGACCGGCGAGCCCCAGAGAGAATGCCGTGACCAAAGCCACGACAACCACAATGGCCCAGGCAATGCGGGTGTCAACGACCAGTTCAGCGAGGCGATTCATCGCAGGGATTGTAGGCGATTCGGCGCAATAGAGCGACCGCCTCTGCTACTCCACGATTGAGCAGTAGCCTGGAAACTCCTCGGGAAGCCCTTCTCCGACATACGGTAGCGGCTCAACACCGCGTGGATGATCCATCAAGAAGCGGAAAGCATAGGGCCACAGCTCGCCCGAGAGCGAGTGGCCCAAGCCATGATTGCAGCTGATCACAAAGTGTCCGTCACTCGTCAATCGCTCAGTCATGAGGGCCGCGAGGTCGTGGAAGTTCTGTCCGTAGTAGGTGTCGTCCTCTCCACCCCAGCTGAGCAGGGTTGGAATGGGGACCCAGCCATCAATTTTTTCGCGGAAAATTCCACCCGAGAAGGGTGCCGCCGAGGCAATGACATCGCTGCGTGTGGCAATGAGGGTACCCGTGAAGATGCCCCCGAGACTCATGCCTGTCACGTGCACCCTGTCGGGGTCGATGTTGTACTGCTCAGACATGCAGTGAACCATGTCATCGAAGAGCGCGATGTCCTGGTTGTAGGCCGGAGCACCCACAGGATCCCACGCCGCCGTACCACCACGCTCCAGGGCCTGAGGGGCAATCACGATGTGGCCCGTTCGGCTGGCTTCATCCAGGAGATTGTCTGACCCCAGCATGGCATCGATGCTGCTCCCGATACCATGGAGAACGACAACCAGAGGCGTTGGGGTGGTGCCGTCGTAGCCTTCAGGAAGATGGAGTTCATACTCTCGTGGAGTCGTTCCAGACGGGAAGTCGGCTGTCCGACCTTCCTCCATCATGGGGCACTCCGTCAGACGCTCCACCTCCTCGAGCTGCGCCCCAGGACATCCCGATGGCGTGCCCAGGATGCGATTCTCCCAGCGGGTCGTTCCAAATGTGCTGCCTGCGAGGTCCATCTCAAAGGACACGATCTCACCGGTGACCTCTCCACAGGCAAAGTCCTCTGAGCGAATCTGCCCACTCATCACAGACTTGATGTCCACATCACCGGATGTGGGCGAGAATGCAGCCGGCAGGGTGAACAGCGGCCAGTCCACCACCATGGCGCCCTCCTCATCAACCGAGACACCGCTTGCCACAGCCAGGTCCTCGCTGACGTCTCCCTCCTCGTTGGCTGCCCGCAGAATCACTTGGTCGATCATCCGGCTTCCGTCCTCATCCTTGCTCATCTCGAATTCGAGTTGGAGTCCGACGATCAGGCCTGCGACAGGGCCCACCAGGAACCCGGAGCTGTAGAGCCCGTTGAGCAGCGGAGTCTCTTCGGGAGGCGCAGCAGTGTCGTCAGCATCAGACTCAGCGGTGTCATCACCAGGAGATCCGTCCCCCTCACTCAACGACTCATCGGCATCTTTTGAACAGCCAAAGCACAGCAACGCAAACAACAGAAAATGGTTCATTTGGTCCCCCTCAACACTCACAGCATACGTGAAGGATGTATTGACGTCCAAGAGCGATGGACTTGGGTCGGGTGGATCACAGACCCCGTTCATCCTTGGGGTATAGTGCAGGCGCTTCACTGAGGTACCCATGAACGGCAATACCCAAATGATTCTCTTCCTCTCTCTGTTGACAGCATGCGAGGCGGACAAAGCGGACACCGCAGTCCAAGACACGGGCGGTTCCACATCAACCGATCAAGATGCCGATGCCGATGCAGACGCTGACGCTGACGCTGACGCTGACGCTGACGCTGACGCTGACGCTGATGTAGACGACACAGGGTCGGACCCACCTGTTGAGCCGCTCGATGGTGTCGGGTCAACAATCACCGGCTCAGCCCTCACGATGAACTGTGCGCCACCGACCGTTGCAGACCCCCTCACAGGTTCATTCGGTGTCGAAATCGACAATGCCAGCACCCGCGCCTTCGAGCTCGACTTCTCGGCCTTCCTCACGATCGATGCGAGCGGGGCCTCTCCCGTGACGTCACGGATCAACCTGAGCCCAAATCGCTGGGTCGTCGAGAGCCGCACGACGGTCAATCTCACGCTGGAAAAGACCGGCGGATTCGTGGCCGATGCGCCCTGCGACCTGTGCGGCAAGACCCTCGACATCGCTTTCTCGGCGACTGCGGCTGACGGAAGTGCCGCAGCAGCAAGCTACAGCACTTCGGTAAACTGCACCTACTGAAGCGGCTTCGCGAAGGTATCGTTCACCGTGAACAGCTCCATGCGCACCCACTCACCACCACGCTGAGCAGGGAAGGCTTGAAGGTCCACTTCAAAGACCTCAAACTCACTGCCATTCTTCTTGGTCCAGAAGGCAAGCTGGTAAAACGCGTTTGGTGCAGCGTTTGAAGCCTGGAAGTCGCTGAGACCGATGTAGCCCTTGCCTTCCTTGTACCGAACCGGATCGTGTGTGCGAAGAAACTGTGCTGACACGGTACCGCCCTGACCATCATCGAAGCTGAGCGAGCCATTCTGCCCATTCTTAGCCACGTAGTCGAGGATGGCAGCCTTAATGGCGACCGCATCCGCATTGAGTGCACCAATCGCACGCTGCTTCTGGTCCGCAGGAACCTCGTCCATGCCAGGAGGAACGTCCATCTGGTCCGACGTACCCACGTTCGGGGGAGGCAGCGAGCCTGACGGGGTTTGGGTCGGAGGCGTGACTTGCCCACCAGGACGAATGGCGTCTTGAGGCGTATCGACGGCCTGTGGGCAACCAACAACAACACTTGAGAGGGCTGCAATCATGAGCAAACGACGCATGGGATCTCCGGGGGTTTGACTTGGCGTAACCTGCGGTGAAAGGCTGAAAAACTACTTTGTTCTTTCAGCCTTCCCGACACTTCGGCACGGAAAGCGTCGTGTGAGGATAACAAGGAACGCGATTCCCACCGGAGAGGACTTCAGGGTGGGGTCTGTACCCACGGCGTTCCTGAGCACTCGGACGGGGTTTTCGAGGTCAATCTTGGCTTGCTTTGTGAGACAAAAGAGGGGCGGCTGTTCCTTTGCCTTGAGGGTCATATTCGACGCCCTGTAGCCGGCGAGAATGCCCTGAAGAAAACCCTCTAAGTACCTCTTTCCGTCATCAGAGGCCGCCTTGTGCTGCACAAGAAACTCTATAGACGTGGCCTCAGCAGCAGCAGGCGTTGACACCAGGATCGAGAGCGCAATCAGTAAACTTCGCATGGGCAGATGATCGCACAGCGACAGGCCGATGCGCAACGCGGCACCCATTAAGGACGCGCAGATGGTCTCCGGACGTGGTACAAACCGGCATCAACGGTAGGCGATGCTAGGCTGGTGCCGGCCCTGGTTTTCAAAACCAGTGGGGCGCATTGAAGAGTGTTGCTCGGTGGGTTCGATTCCCATCGCCTACCGCCACGCCTTACTTCGAGGCACCAAGCGCAGCCTGGATGTGGGGCATCAGCGATGTGGCCACGGCCTCAGCTCCTGCGCTGGAGAGGTGGAGCGTGTCCACGAAATAGCGTCCGTCCGCAACCGGTCCAAGCTGCTGCTCGAGATCGACCAAGCCAGCCCCAGTCTCCTTCGCCACCTCACGGATGACTCGGTCGGCTTCTGGGGGAGCACGGAGCGGTACGGGATCGGAGGAGAGGGATGCGTACCAGGCCTCGACAGCCCGCTCACGCTGACCCGCTTCTGCGAATGCCTGTGCGGCCCACCAGTGGGCAATGCTCGTCTCCGGACAGTCTCGCTGTGCCAACTCAGCCTTCCCCCGGGCGCTACTGCCGTCGATTCCGAGGTGCGGAAGCGTACCCTCGCAGGCCGGCAACCCCTCGAGCACGACGCCGGCAGGTCTGTCGGAGAAGTTCCTCAGCAACGTGGTGATCAGAACTGGCGCAGGACTCTCCCGAACCGCAAGGCTGAGATCAGACTCAAGGCGGCTACTCACAGATGCCCTGACATCAAACGCCGTCCGATCTTGGGTTCCGATCAAGCCACCCCTGCCCCGCTGCTTGTGAGCCGACGGGACCGATCCCCGATTGAGCGTGGCGTAAGCCCAGCTCTTGGCCAGCCATTGGTACACAGGGATCATCCAGAGCTTTACACCACCTATCTTGCCGAGAAAGACGTCATTGTTGTAGTCGTTGTGTCCCGAGTAGATCACGACCAGATCTGGTGCGATGGGCTCGAGCTGACTGGCCAGGACCGCCACCCCTGCCGCCTGCATCCCAGGCATACCAAAGTTCAGGACCTCGACATCTGGCATCTTTGTGGCGATCTGCGTTGGGAAGTTGACTCGGCCACCGCCTACATGAGGCTCTCGGACGGACGAACCGCCGAGAAACACCACCCGCGGCTTCGACGGCTTGGTGTCGAAGCGTAGGTCGGCCTGCTTACCTTGGCAGTCGAGGTACGACGTCGCCCCGTGCACCAAGACCTTGCACTGTGAGATTCGCGCGAGCATTCCCGGTGGTGGCGGGGGTCCCATCATCCTGTGCGCAACCCACTCACCTCCCGCAAAAACCACCGCCCCGACGATCACGCCGAAGAACAATTTACGAGTCCGCGAGAGTTGAGCCATAGGTAGAGCCTACACAAACAGCGCAGCTATCGCTGGCGCGCGTCCAGGAGTCGGGCCCGTAGTCCAGTGACTTGAGCGCCCTCTGTTGCAGCACTCGCCAGCTCCTTTCGGACCTGTCCCTGCATCTGAGTCACCACCATGGCCTGAGAAAGAGACATGTCTGCAGCCTCGAAAGGGTCGGTTGGCAGATCGAACAACCAGTGCTGGTCGAGCCCGGGGTTCCATATGAACTTGAGCATCTCACCGGGCGCCCCTCCCGACTTTGCGGCCCGATACCCAAAGACACTCCCCCGCTCGATGGATTGGCTGGTTTGGCCCAGCAGGAACGAGGCATAGTCTCTGGACTGGGTCCCATCCATAAAGGCCGTCAGATCGCCAGACTCGATCTCATCGTTTTGATCGATTCGAAGAAGAGCCTTTACGGTGTTGGGGATGTCCATCAGCCGCACCTGCGCGTCCACGCGACCGTGAAGAGGCGCCGACGCGTGCGGATTGATGATGAGGGGTACCCGCACCACCTGGTCGAACAAGCCAGCCGCGGAATGACCCAGACCATCCTCACCGAGGTTCTGTCCAAACGTACCTGCAAAGATGACCATCATCGGCCGGTCGACGCGCTGACGGAGCGCGTCAATGAAGTCGCCCACGAGCTGATCTGCCTGAAGAACCTCTTCGGTGTACCGGCCGCCGTGACCATCACTTGCTTGCGCATGACCGGACGCCCCATGCGCCTGGTAAGGCCAGTCAGGCTCATTGAGGTGAACCCACAGGAAAAAGGGTCCGCCGCCATGTCCTCTAATCCAGGCCATCGCGTGTCCCAGGGTCGACTCGCCCGCCCTCTCCTGCAGAGACGATTGCTCGAGTGACTCGGCGTACCTACCCCAAATGCTCATCATCACCGACACCACAGAGACGTCGTGCATCCCCCTCACCGGCGCACCCATCTCGTCGTCAAACACAGCAAAGCCTTGCTCGAGACCAGAGCCAGTTCCGAGCGCCACATCGGACACAAATGCGGCTGTTGCATAGCCTTCTTCGCTCAAACGCTCCGCCAGCGTTCGGTATCTGGAAGACAGCACATGGTGGTCTGAGAGCACACCCGTGCGAACAGGGTGGATTCCGGTGTGGATGGCCGCGTGAGCAGGCACCGTCAGCGGGGCTGGGGTCACTGCATTTACAAAGCGTGCGCCTTCATCAGCGAGTTCATCGATGGCAGACGTTCGAACCTCTGTGGGACCCATCGAGGACACATGGTCGACGCGCAGCGCATCAACGGTGATCAGCACGACTGGAGGATCGCTCTGTAGGGCCGCTTGTCCGCCATACTGGCGACCACTCAAGGTGAAGCTGTTGACCAAAATCAAAACGATGGCGATGCTCATCGCCACTGGAGTCCAGCCAGGACCCGTGGGGAGCCCGTCTGCACGTTGATCCATGCGTCGACGAACCCAATACCTGGCGTTCAAGCTCACGACGCCAACAACGCCCAGCGGCATCGCAAAGAATGCAAAGGCTGAGGGAAGGCGCCCGGGGGCATTCATGAGTTCAAAGCCAGCCGGCCAGAGGTGCCAAGCAACCAACGCCCCACCCACCATACCGAGTAAGCGAGCATGCATACGATCCAGCGTGGGGGCTCCGATCCAGCGAACCGGCCATATCAATGCAAGCACCGCGAGCAACGCGAGCAAGACACCAGTCACCAGGCAGAGTCCACCCAGAACCAGCGCCTCATCAAATCCCAAGTCCAGCGTGGTGGTTGCGCAGACAGCAACGAACTCTCCAGCACCGGCCAGCACCCCCAGACCTACTGCGCGCTGGAGTCCCAGCTTGATGCTCGCAGAGGCTGGCTCTTCCTCATCTGCCCACGGGATATCGCTCAACGCACCCTCCAGGTCGGCTGCGCTGCTACAGTAGCGCTGTGCGCTCGAATTGGCCCCTCATCCTGACAGTTCTTCTGGCTCCACTGCTCGCGGCATGGCCCTTGCCGATGGTGTGGGCCGACACCTGGCTGACCACATCCTTCGGTGAGGCCGTCATTCACGTCTGGGGACTTTGGACGGTAGCGGCCTCGGCGAGCCTCTTCACGATTGAGACCCATGCCATCGCATGGCCAGCAGGAGTCGAAGCCGTTCTCGCTGACCCCATCAACCTCGGCTGGTTTGTTCTCGGGTGGCCCTTTGGGCCCGAGGCAGCGTACAACACCATCATCTACGGCAACCTCCTGGTCATGGGACTGGCAGGGGCCTGCCTCGCCCGAACCGTGGGCGGCAGCACCCTCTTGGGCATTCTTGCAGCCGTGTTCAACCCATCGGTCCTTGGAGCTGCGACGGGTGGGATCACCGAGCAGCTCACCATTGGCTGGCTCGGCCTGTTCCTGGCGGCGCTCATTCAGGCGCTGCGCTCCAACGATGCCCGCTGGCCGTGGGCTGCCGGAATCCTACTCGCAGCGACGGTCGGGAGCGGACCGTACAACGCGGTCTGGGCCGCCCTGTGCGCGACGGCCATCGGCCTCGCCCACCTCCGCAATCGGGCATCATGGCGTCCCTTGATCATCACCGCTGGCCTCGGTGGGCTCATCGCGAGCCCGCTGATTCACGCCATCTTGACCGGACGAATCGCAGGCCAGCCCGGCACCTCAGGAATGG
>Ga0115012_10001556_pt1 | contig 13302 bp, 11 predicted proteins | sample TroAtlMetagenome_FD_88706 | JGI IMG/M metagenome (GOLD analysis project Ga0115012, IMG submission 88706) | Marine eukaryotic phytoplankton communities from Atlantic Ocean - Tropical Atlantic ANT10 Metagenome | ecosystem: Environmental > Aquatic > Marine > Oceanic | place: Tropical Atlantic...
AATCGCCCAAGCCCCCCATGGCATGCCTGCCAGCATTGCCTCATTTGCCCCGGTCATTGGGCCGTACATCATGGCCATGCGAAGTGCCGGCGAAATCCCAGTTCCGTATTGGCAACTTGGCGTAGGTCTTGTGTGGCATACCGCCATTACCAGAACGCTCCTGGTGGGCGCTGGACGCGTTTTTCGGGTGGGAATCCTGTCCAGCGGTACGCCGCCCAAGTTCACCACCTTGCTCAGGTGGCTGATTCGACCCTAAGACGGAAAAAATCCCGCAGATTGGCATTCAGAGCCGATTTTGTTCGTTCAACAGAACGACATGAGGTCCCGAATGTTTCCACGTCAACTGATCGTATCCCTGCTTGCCTTGATTTTTGTGGCCCCCACGGCCCATGCTCAAATCGGAGCGGCAGCGGGAATTGCCGAATACATGAACCCGTACTTCCTGCGGCGAGATCTCAAACTCATCACCGAGATCTTCGAGTTGGATGAAGGACAACAAGCCGTCTTTGAGGCCTTCTACTTCGAGTACGAAGATTCTCACGAACAAGGACGGACCACCACCACCGACAGCTTTGAAAACTTGCAGGCCCGCGTCAAAGAGGGCATGGGAGAAGAAGAACTGCTTCGTGAGGTCTTCCGTCCGTTCCGCGAACAAGCAGACCGATGGCACGACAACCGGGATCTGCTCCTCGCCAGTTTGCGCTCGGTACTCAACGGCGACCAACTTGCCCGTTGGGACGAAATGATGCGTTCCCTGCGTCTTGAAAAAGAACTGGGACGTTGCAATGTCTTGAGCGGCGAATCTGTCAATCTTCGGCGCGTCCTCCGCACCACCGAGATCCCCCGGGATGCACAGTTGATCGCGGAGCCCGCACTCGTTGCCTGGGAACTGGCAATTGATGAAGCCCTGCTGGCTCGAGAGCAACCGGCTCGAAAAGCCCAGCAGGCCATCATGAACGCCATGACGGAATCAGAGCTCAAAGATGCGTACGACCCCGTCATCGAGTTGTTGGCATTGGATGCCAAAATTCGTGATCTCCAGGAAGTCCACCGCGGACTGATCGCCACGGCCTTCGGGACATGGGGCCCTACTTTTGAACAAGCAGCCTTGGCCGCGGCCTACCCACAGATCTATGGCCGGAAGAATGCCGTCGAACGGATTTTTGATGCGGCTCTTGAACGCACCGACTTGGATGAGGACACAACCCTTCGGGTGACGGAACTGGACACTGAATTCCGAACCGAGATCGCCGCAAAGCGTGCCGCTTGGCGTGAGGCCTTGGTCACCTATGAGCAAGAAGACAAAGTCTCACGAGCCATGCGTTCGCGAGACCGAGAACGTGCCACCGCAACAGAGTTGAACCAAAACCCAATCCGTATGGCCTCTTCCGAAGTCGAGTACACCTCGCGGGATTTCGCCGGAAGACTCCTGGAGATCTTGGGACGGACGAAGTTCTCGCAACTGCCTGGTGCGAGCCGATACCTCCCAAGACCAGCCCGAGACTCCACAGGATCAAAAGACGGCCCCAAATCCGCCCAGAGACGCAAAATGCTGGAAAGCGGCAAGAACAATTTGAACCCCAAAGCTGGTGGTGGAAAAGGGAAAAGAGGAGGGAAGCAACGATGAGTGACCCCACATCAATCGAACTCCCGACAGGATCACTCAAAGAACGTTGCGAGCGGTTTGGAATTCCTTGGCTCGACGAGGCCCCCGATCTGGATCTGGAACTTGCAGCCCGACTCTCGCCCGACACGGCGGTCCGGCTCCGCATCGTGCCCTACGCCGTCAAAGATGGCTGGGCTCGAGCGATCATGGCGGACCCTATGGATCTCTCCGCCGCGGACGAAGCATCCGCCAGCTTGGGACTTCCCGTCCAACGTGAAGGCATTGACACCGAAAGGTTCAACGACTTGGTTCGAAGAGCCTACGGCACCACCGCCGCCCGGATGGCCGAAGATCTGGCCGGGGAAGCGGACGACAATGACTACGAACACAACTTGGATGCCATCGAAGCGGATGACATCCACCGCATGGCCGAACAGCCAACTCTCATCAACCTGGTGAACTTGCTGCTCATTGAAGCCATCCAATCCCGAACCTCGGACGTTCATGTGGAACCGTTCGAAAGTGAACTCAAGATCAAGTACCGCATTGACGGGGAGTTGGTCGAACAATCTCCTCCCCCCAAGCACTTGCAACCCGCGCTGATTGGCCGCATCAAAATCATGAGTGGCATGAATATTGCGGAGCGTTACGTCCCCCAAGATGGACACATCACGCTGAGGGTTGAAGGACGCAAAGTTGACATCCGGGTCTCAACCGTGCCCACCCTGTACGGGGAATCCGTAGTGATGCGGATTTTGGACAAGAGCTCGCTGCCGCTTGATCTCAAGAGCCTCGGCATGGCCCAAGACAACCGAGACACCATGGATCGAATGATCGCCAAGCCTCACGGCATGGTGTTGGTGACGGGACCGACCGGTTCCGGCAAGACCACCACGCTCTACGCGTGCCTCTCCAAGTTGTACGACCCACGTAAGAAAATCATCACGATTGAAGACCCTGTCGAATACGAACTTGCCGGAATCAACCAGATGCCGGTGAACCCCAAACGGGGTTTGACCTTCGCCACCGGCCTTCGGGCCATACTCCGTCAAGACCCAGATGTCATCCTGGTTGGGGAAATCCGTGACGGAGAAACCGCGGACATTTCGATTCGCTCCGCCCTGACCGGTCACCTGTTGCTGTCGACGCTGCACACCAACGACGCCATCAGCTCCATCGGTCGACTGGTGGACATGGGCGTAGAACCTTTCCTGGTTGCCTCTGTGCTTGAAGGGGTCTTGGCGCAACGGCTGGGACGACGTATCTGTCAGGAATGCCGAGAAGAAATCACCATCGATCGTGATCCTCGACTCTCTGATGCTGAATGGGAACTCCTCGGCGGCCGGGCTTTCCGCGGAGCCGGATGCCCCGCTTGCAACCAAACCGGCACCCGTGGTCGAGTTGGATTCTTCGAACTCATCGGAATCCACAACACACTCCGCGAAGCCATTGCTTCGGGAACATCCACCAGCGAGCTCAAGAAGCTGAGCAACGAACGGTACCGATCCATGCGGCAAGACGGCATCCAGAAGGTGGCTGATGGGGTAACCACCATCGATGAAGTGCTTCGTGCCACCCAGGATGTGGAAGACGAGATCTAAGCCATGGCCACGTTCCGCTACACCGCGCTCTCCGATGGCGCTCCAAGCAATGGCACCATCGAAGCGAACGATCGTTCTGACGCACTGCGTTTGCTTGCCGCACGTGGAGAGGTTGTCACGGACTTAACCAACGCCGAGAGCGAATCAAAAAGTAAGGTCAAGAAGAGGGTCCGTTCGGGACCTACGCTGAACAAGGCCGAGTTGGCGGCGTTTGTTCGTGACTTGGCAACTGCCATTGACGCGGGTTTGCCTTTGATGCAAGCCCTCTCAGTGATGCGGAAGCAGGCGAGTGACAAGCGACAAGCGGCCATCCTCGCTCACTTGGTCGAGAAAGTCGAAGCCGGTGAATCCCTTTGGGCAGCGGCACAGTCTTGGGGGGCGCCATTTGACGACATGGTGGTGGGGATGATGCGTGCCGCCGACGCGTCCGGCCGCATGAATGAAGTGTTGATGCAACTGGCCGATTTGCTTGATCGCTCCGTCGAACTGAGACGTGAAGTGGCTGGCGCCACCATCTATCCCAGCATGGTCTTTGCTTTGCTGGTGGCTTCAGTCGCGATCTTTGTCACCTTCGTCGTTCCAGGCCTGATTGACCCTCTGGTAGGCATGGATGGTTTTGAAATACCCGGACCCACCAAACTTCTGCTTGCGATCGCAGATTTCGTCAGCAACTGGTGGCTGGTGCTGACCGTTGGCACCATTGCTGCGGTCTTCGGATTCCGCACTTGGGCCTCCGTTCCTGCCAACCGGTTGGTGATGGATCGAATGCTCCTGCAGGTCCCCCTTCTGGGGAAACTGCAACGGGATGTGGCAGCGGCTCGATTTGCCCGAACTCTGGGAACCCTGGCCGCCTCGGGCTTGCCGATTTTGGACGCACTAAAAATCACTCGTGGGACCATGGGCAACGCGGCACTAAGTCAAGCCATTGAAGCCACTGAGACCGAAGTCACCGCAGGACGGCCCATCGCCGCACCTTTGGAGTCGTCTGGCTTCTTCCCCGCCCTGTTGATTCAAGTGATTGGATTGGGCGAGAGAACCGGGCGCCTGGACGGCATGTTGCTGCACGCTGCGGATGCTTTCGACCGACAGGTCGGCATTACCATCAAAGTCGTCACCAAAGCCCTTCCTCCTATTCTTCTTGTCTTTATGTCCGCCATTGGCGGCTTTGTGCTCGCCGCAGTGTTGCTGCCCATGCTTTCACTTGGGCAGTCCATCCAGTGACCAAAAGGAACCCGGTATGAAACCAGTGAACCAAACCCGTACCCAACGCCGCCGCACGCACCGACGTGCGTTCACCTTGGTCGAAGTGATTGTGGTGGTGACCATCATCGCTTTGCTGGCCACCATCGTGGTCCCCAATGTCTTCGGCAACTTGGGAAGCTCGCGACAAAAGGTGGCTACGCAGAAAGCAGCAACCATTCGCCAGCAGATCTCGATCTATCTCATGAACAACAACCTCAGCACCGTGCCCGATGACTTTGAAGTGTCTGAGTTGACCACCGGCGCCAGCGCTCCCTTGCGCCCAAAAGATGTTGTCGACCCTTGGGGCCGTGAATTCATTGTCGATGTCAGCGGAAGCGGTGCCAATGGCTGGCAAGTCGTCTCGTACGGTGCCGACGGTGAACCCGGAGGCGAAGAAGAAAACGCAGACGTGATTGACTAAGGATCCGTCTCTTTTCCTGCCCATGAAACGTCGTACGCCGACAATCCGACGCTCGCGTGGCTTCACATTGGTGGAAGTCATTGTGGTAGCCATCTTGCTGTCATTTGCCGCGTTGGCCGTGGTCCCATCGCTTCGGGCAAACCCTTCGGCCAAGTTTCAACTGGCAACCGATCAAGTCATGGACTTGCTTTCGGTGTATGCCTTACGCGATCGAACCGGAAATGCACCTGTAGCCCTCCAACGTCAACTTGATTTCCAAGGCATGGAAGTCGTTTCAGATCGTTTGGCCCTGTTGGTACAAGATGAAATCGACGGAGTCACTGAATGGCGCATCGACCCGCACGTGCGACCAGTCGAACTGATCGAAGCCATCTCCCGAGACGGGATCGACGTTCGACTTGATGGGGAATTGATTGACACCGAAGGTGAACCCATCGCGCACCGGCCCGGCGAGGATCGCCCAGACATCTTGGTTTTACTCCGTCAGGAAGACCTCCAACTCACCTCAATGATCCGACTTAGCCCATGGTCCATCGCGCCCAGCCGAGACGGAAGAGCCGAAGCCATGGACGAAATCGATCTAGACGGCCTCGGAAGAAGTGAGGTGGACTGGTGAAGCGGACTGGCGTTGCCTTGGTGGAAGTGATTGTTGCGGGACTGATCCTGGCCGCCGGCCTTGGTTCAATTTTCAGTCTTACTGGCGCCTCCATGGGAACCCAGACTGAAGGCGCGAACCGAATCGTGGCGGCTTGGTTGGCTGACAGTTTGTTGGGCACGGTGATGACCGAAGGCCCGGCACAGTACGCCCGAAGGAATGCCGATGAAGGCGTGTTCGATTCTCCATTCAGTGCCTACGAATACGAAATCAGAATTCTGGATCAAGGCGAGCGAGATCCTTTCCAAGTCACCGCCACCGTACGCTGGGGACCTGGACCAACGGATCTCGTTCGTGTCCAAACCTTGGTGGCATCCAGACGTGAGCCTCTTTGGCTCGAAACTTACATCGACTTTTGGGATGAACTTGAAGAACCGCGCGAGCCCTTCCTCGAAGTCGATCGAGAAGACCGCTGGTACGGATCTGAAGAAGACGAAGCTTCGGCCACGGGCGAGACCGGAACCACCTCGGGAGGTGGAGGATGAGAAGGGCCTTCACTCTGATCGAACTGATCATTGCTGGCACCATTGCCGCCATGATTGCCGGCACGCTGGCAGCCAGTTTCTCCAACCTGGGAACGGCACGTGAATCTGCACGACGCCGACTTGATGCCGCGGTTCGTGCCGATGCCGCCTTGGAAGCCATGCGACGAGAAATCGTTTCGGTGGTCCGGACCGATGACCTGTTTTACACCTACTTCTTCATCGAAGACGATGGTGGTGAAAATGCCGATTTCGATGAGTTGATCTTGTTCAACACCCGGTTGCGTTCGGTGCGAAACACAGCGAACTACGCCGGCGATGGCCAAGAGTACGAAACCGCATTCCGAATTGAACAAATGGGGAGTGATCTCCCGACCCTGTGGCGCCGTCGCGACACCATGCCCGATGAATTTTGGCGTGGTGGAGGCCAAGCTCGGCCGGTCGCCGAAGGCATCGTGAGCCTTTCGATACGCGCTTGGGATGGTGATGAATGGCTCAGCGGCTGGGATTCGGACCAACAAGGCCTTCCCATGGGCGCGGAAATTTTGCTTACGGCCACGGGCGCGAAACCTGGCGAAGACCCATGGGATGCTCCGCTGGTCGATCTCCGAACGGTTGTTCCCATCGACCGAGTGGCCCCCCCAAAAGACCACTTCGAAGAAATCGAGGTCCTGCTTGCTGAAGAGCTGGCGGAGGAACAGGGTGGTTCTGGAACAGGTGAAGGATCGACGGGGGAAACCGGTGACGGCGGAATCCAATCTGGCGGCATCCAACCCGGCGGTGGCGGTCGACCAGGCATCGGTGGTGGCGGTGGCCGACCAACTGGCGGAGGCGGCGGCCGTCCAACCGGTGGAGGTGGTGGACGCCCCACCAATGGTGGTGGCGGTGGCCGACCTACTCCCAACAACGGTGGGGGCTTTGGGGGTGGTCCAAGATGATCTCACAGCCCTCACCATCTCGGAACCACCCACCTGTCGGTCATCGACCTTCGCAATCGCCCCAATGCCGTCGTGGTGTCAGCGTGTTGCTCGCCATGTGGAGTGTGGTCATTGCCGCACTTACAGCGACGAGCATCCAGCTGGTTTCGTTCCGCCAAGCGCATCTTGGACATGAGGTGCTCCAACGCACCCAAGCCCGATGGGCCGCCCGAGCCGGGGTCGAATCCGTGGTTGCCGCTCTTTCCTGGGATGCCACCACTCCCGAGCCAACCGACGCCTTCAGTGTGTTCCGTGAATTGCGACTGGCCAGTATCGGCCAAACCGAAAATGCCTCGTGGGATATCCGTCACCACCGTGAAGGCATGGACTTTGGCGAGCCTCTCGATGAACACGCCCGTCTCAATATCAACGATGAGGAAAACCTTGGCCTTTTGTTCCCTCTCTTTGAGGAACCCATGCCCGGCATGAACCGAGACATGAGTGAAGACCAATACGCTGCGTTGCGTGACTGGATTGATGAAGACGACGAACCCACCATGTTCGGGGCTGAATCGGATTACTACGACGCAAACTACAGTTACAGCCCTCGCAACGAACCCCTTCGTTCCATTACCGAAATGGAGTTGGTCGCTGGAATGTGGCCGGACTACGTTCGAGGTGAAGACTGGGATCTCGATGGCCGCTTGGATCCAAATGAAAACGACGGGGACAAATCTCCCCCTGAAGATGACGCAGACGGCTGGCTTGATGGGGCATGGGCGGGTTGGCTCACCGTGACATCGGTTGCAGATGGTGTGACTGATTCTGGCCTGCCACGCTTGCGACTGCAGTATTGCGACCTGGGGGATCTTCAAGATCGCCTTGGTATCACACCGGAGCAAGCCCAAGCCCTTCAGAACTGGTCACGCGGATCGGACGATCTCCATCTGACTGACCTGCAAATTCAATCGCTCTCGAGTTTGGCTGGAGGTTCTGCGTCAGGGCAAGGGCAAGGGCAAAATCAGAACGCGGCGAATGTGAACCAGCTCGACCTGGAAGAAGAACAAATCTTGGCCGTCATCTCTGAATGCACACTTTTTCCTGCGTACGAAAAACGCCCTGGACCCATCAACATCAACACGGTTTCCGAATCGCTGTTGATTGCCCTATTCCGCGCCCGACAGCTGGAAGAAACCGACGCCCAGCAACTCATTTTTATGAGAAATGCCATGGCCGAAGGAGTCACCGATTTGGCCCAAACGGTGGATGAAAGCATGGGGAACTCTGGTCCAACTGGCCAATTGGCAAACCAGACCCGACAATGGCTTCTTCGGTCGCTGGACACCCGCAGCAATGTGTTCCGGATTTCATCGATTGGCACTTCTGAGGTCTCTGGCCTCGAACAGGAAATCATTTGCTTGGTGGATCGTTCCACTATTCCCGTACGCATCATCGAGTACCGAGAACCATGACTTTTCCCACTGATGGCACCATCCTGGCCCTGCAACCCGACGGCACCCACCTCAGAGCGGTGACGGTTGAGCGACAAAACGGCCATGTTCGTTCGGCAACCATCCGCGAACTGGAGCCCGATACCTCTTCTGTATTGGCCATGGTCTCAGAATCCGACGCTGTCGGCGTTCTGATCATGCTGCCCGGATCCTCGATGGTGGTGCGAACCGCTCTGCTCCCAGGCGGCACCGACCAAGATCTCCTGCCGGCCCTCGCAATTCAATCGGAAGCGCTGTTGGGCTCCGAGCACCCCGAGCACCGCATGGGGCGAGGTTTGCTCCCAGCTGCCCCGGGCGAAAGCAACCGTGTAGGCGTCCTGACCAGTTGGCCTGTCCAAATGCAAGCCAATGCACTGGCTGAGCTCGCAGAGCAAACAGAAATTCCAATTCGCTGGACCACCCCCGCCGCGGGACTTGCGGGCTTGATGGGGGCCCACCGACCTACTGGTCCATTGGTGCATGCTGACAGCCAAACCGGCAGCGTGACCTTTGCGTGGTCCCACGCCGGAGGTGTTGGCTTCCGGAATGTCCTTCTGCCCTCCGGAGAGCATTGGCCTGCATCCGTTGGTCGCGCGTTCCAAGAATCAGCCGTGGGTTCCGGAGCGCCCGACGCTTGGGCGGCTGCGGCTGGAGAAGCCCTGCACACAGGGTTGGCCTCCCTCAGCGGATCAATCACCATTCTGCCCCATGAGGTCGCCTCGGAGCTCCAGGAACAAACCGGCCTTTCCAGCGGCGAGTTGGGGACGCACGGCATCCTGATTGGTGCTCTGCTTATTGATCCCCAAGGGGTCGGGTTGGCTGGCCTCCGGGATGCCATGCCCACCGACAATCCTGGTTTCCAAGCACGGATGACGGCCACCCTTTCCGTCCCCCGAACAGCACGACTCATTGTGGCGGTCGCCGCCTTGATCTTGAGCTTTGGCCCCATCATGTCTGCCTGGACCCGACTCAGTGTGGTGGAATCGCGCAATGCGGAGCTCGCGAGCATGGTTCAGGACGCCGATGCGCTCGAACGATCCTTGGCCCATTACGACACCCTGGGCAACACTGGATTCAGTGCGGTGAAAGTCCTTTCGGATTTGTTCACCAACCTGCCCCGAGGCATTCGTGTGGAAGGCGTCAGGATGAACACTCGGGACGCAAGTTTCTCCCTGACCGGGAAATCCATCCCTGATCGATCGGCCGGAGTTTCGGCCACCGATGTGATCGAGTCCATGCGGCAACAGCTTGGACAGGATCGGATGTTCAGCCGCATCAGTTTGAACTGGGAAGAACCTGATGCGTTCGGCCACCTGGAGTTCACGCTGTCCGGCCGAATTGACAAACCACACAAAGATGTGATGTACGAACGAGACCGCGACTTCGCGGCCTACTCCTTGGCCGCACGGATGTATCCCGACGCGTTCCCCGAGGGTCAAACGGATGACGGCTCAACCGATTCCGATGAATCAACTGCCACCGCAGCCGCAACTGATTCAACCGCCACGGCCCCGCCAAGCAACACTGGTGCCTCGGAAGAGTCAAACACCAACGACAGCCGAGGGGAAATCGAAGCCCGCCTCAATCGCCCCGGCCTTGCTGGAGGCGAAAGCGATACCGCATCCATGGCGGATGCCAGTGATCGTGGCGGATCGATGGTTGATCCCAATCTGATTCCTCAGCCACTTTCCTTGACTCAGGTGCAAGCCCTGTCCCGAGATGAAATCACCGCAGAAATCAAAACGTTCTCTACCGCGTACAACTTGCTTCGCCAAAACGGTGCCAGCAAAGAAGACAACCCCCAGCACGCTCTGTTCTTGCAGATCCAAGCCAGCTGGAAAGACCTTCGCAGCGAACTTTTGAACCGAAGTCGAGAGGGCAACAACCGATGAGCGAACAAAAGTCCCCTGTTCTGACCTTCGGCCTTCCGGCCATCGCAGTCATGATCGCGTTTGGCCTCTGGTCATCGCTGCTGGGCCCCGTGGCCAGTGAGATGCACATGAAAGCTGATCGCATCGAATCTGATGCCAAGCGACTTTCCGACGGGGCCGACTTGGCCGTCCGGCTCGGTCGTGCCGAACGCAAAGATCGAAATGCAACCGGCGATTTGATCGTTGCGTTCGGTGAAGTGGCCGCGCCGCCCAACGAGAACGAGGCCGGATCGAGTTTGCTGGGTTTGATCAACGACATCCGTGAAGAATTTGGTAACGCCATCCGGGAGGACACCTTCCGCCAGGGCGTTGGCGCCATGATTCCCAAATCCGAAGCCCGGCGCATGCTTGGCCGAGACGGCGCTGTGCAACGGGTCACTGCTGAGTACCAATTTGTGGCCACCACCGAAGACGCGATTCGCATCCTGGGCCGTCTTGAAGGTTCCCCTTCTGTGGATCTGGTCACCGAAGTACGAATGACCAAAGAAGACGGAGGAAGAATCGCCGTCTCCTGCTCGATGGAGCGTTGGGCTTTGGCTTCGGTAAGGAGGGGCGCATGAACACCCGTGACCTCAACATGTCCATCGGTGGCTTGGTGGTTGGACTGCTCGCTTTCTTGGTGCTGGCTCGATCCCCGATCAACGCGCTTCTGAGTGCTCCTGCGGTTGGCGACGAAAATGCTTTGGCCAAACTCGAATCGCTTCGTGATGCCCACGACGATGCCCGAACCACGTGGGAAAATCGATTCGCCGGACGCTCCGCTTTCCACACCCCTCCGCAGCCCCGGCGCCCAAGACCAGTTACACCACCACGACCAGTGACACCTCCCACCACGCGGCCCGAATCCGTTCGCCCCCCCGCGCCGGTGACGCCCCCCGAACCCACTTCATACACCGGACCCAAACCAATCGCATTTGACGGGGATAATCTTTGGTTCTCCAGCGATGACCGCATTCGCATTGGTGAAGCATCACGCGGAGTAACCCTCGTGGGAGTTGAAGACGCCCCCTACAGCTTCCGGGTTGAGTACCGAGGCAAAGAATGGGATGTCCCACTCCGGCCCCGGGGAGAAGACAGCGACCTGTTCAAACCCGCCCGCAACAGTGGGCAAGGAGATCTGGAAGCATTGTCGATCCCCGACGAACCCGATCCACCCGTCGAAGTTTCCGACGATGAAGAAGAGCCCTCTCCCTCATCGTCACCTGAACCAGAAATCCCTGACGAATAAGTTCCCGAACAACATCACCTGAGCCTGAACCATTTCGACTCACTCTTTGAGATCAACACCAGCCATGAATGTCCACTTCACTTTGCCAACCCTCACTTTCGCCACCACGCTGAGCGCCTTGGCGTGCACCGTCTCTGTCCACGCCCAGGAGGCCGAGTCGGAAAGCGCAAGTGAATCCTCGACGACCATGCTGATCACACCTCCCGGCCGGGTGGAACTGCCCAACGACGAAGTGCCTCCTATGGAGATCGTCGACCAGCCCGTCGAAGACATTCTTTACCGTATTGGTGAACTCACCGGAAAGACCATTCTTCCGGTGGGAAATATTGGGTCCAAAAAATTCACGGTCATCACCCATCGCCCAATGCAACGAAGCAAGGCTTTGGATTTGATTTTCCGGGCGTTGGTCCTGAACGACATCGGCACCATCGAGCGTGAAGACGTCATCCTCATTGGCGATCTCGATGACATCGCCAAACTCCGTCAACAGCCAGTGCTGACGGCCGACGACGACGTGATGTTGCGACAAGACCTTGGTTCGTATGTGGCCAAAATTTTCCGTCTAGAAAATGTCAAAGTCGACGCCGTTGAACCCATTCTGACTGCCAGCCTGCCGGACAACGTCAGCATCGAGATTGATGGCTCCAGCAACCAACTCGTGGTCTACGCGGACATTGCCTACTGCCAGCACGTGCAGCAGATCGTTGCGGAACTGGACAACCGATTTGTCCGTCCCGAAACCCGTACTTGGCGGCTTCGACACGCTGACGCCGAGGCGGTGGCAGCCAACGTTACCGATCTGTTCGAATCGGATGGGTCGTCATCCGGGAACGCCTCTCGAGGCCGCACCCAAACTCGATCCGCCGGTCGAAACAACGTCACCACCCCGCGGGTGGACGGAGGTTCACTTGGTGCGGAAATCGAACTTCGAATCACCGTCAACGTGCCCCAGAACTCTTTAACTATTTCCGGAGAACCGGCGGTTCTGCGCGAAGTAGATCGATTGATCACAAGCGAGTGGGATCTTCCGCGCGACCTTGGAACCACCAAGCTGTTCACCCTTCGCTACACCGACCCTGTCAAGGTGGCTGAAAAGCTCAACAGTCTGCTCGGTCAAGGTACTGGTGGTGGTGGTGGAACCGCTCGGGGCCGTTCTGGCCAACAAGGTGGCTCCTCTGTGGAGGATGCACTGAGCGGCATTTACCGCATTGAGTCCTACCCTGAGACCTACCAACTGCTGGTCTTCTCGAAAACCCGAGACTCCTTGAATTTCCTCGAGCACGTGCTGGAAAGCCTGGACCAACCAACTTCAATTGGTCTTCCTTTTGTGGTCGAACTCAAGCATGCCGATGCATTTGAGTTGGCCGAACAGCTCAACGCACTGCTCTCGGAGCCTGGCGTTCAGGCCACGATCACCAGACCAGAACAAGGCCTGTCAGGTCAATCGATCGACCAGTTGGCCAATGGTGGGACCGGCACGGATCAAAGCGGGCAAAACGCTGAGACCGTGACCTTCCCTTGGCAACGTGGAGGCCGAGGCAACGAGGAATACACCCCAGAGTCACCACTCATCGGGAAAGCACGGATCGTGCCTATCTCCCGACAAAACGCGCTCGCCGTTTTGGCCCCCCGCCCTCAAGAAGAGGCGTTGCGGGATCTCGTCACCTTCTTTGACCGACCCGGCCGTCAGGTTGAACTCTCGGTTGTGATCGCAGAAGTCGAACTCAAT
>Ga0115012_10001557_pt1 | contig 13297 bp, 9 predicted proteins | sample TroAtlMetagenome_FD_88706 | JGI IMG/M metagenome (GOLD analysis project Ga0115012, IMG submission 88706) | Marine eukaryotic phytoplankton communities from Atlantic Ocean - Tropical Atlantic ANT10 Metagenome | ecosystem: Environmental > Aquatic > Marine > Oceanic | place: Tropical Atlantic Ocean...
ATTTGATAGACTTGTTTCACAAGGTCATGATGTTCATGTTGCATACCAAACCTCAGGAAATATTGCTGTATCTGATCATGATGCATTAAAGTTCCTTGAAGTTTCAAAAGATGTTAATGAACTGGATAAAAATAATGATATTAAGAGTCTAATTAAAGAGCTAAAGAGTAAAAAAATTGATCAAATAGATTCAAAACAAGTTAGAAAATTAAAAGGTTTTATAAGAAAAAGTGAAGCAATTGCGGCTACAAGATATATTGGAATTCCAGATAAGAACACTCACTTTATGAATTTACCCTTTTATGAAACTGGTAAAATTCAAAAAAACACTCCTACTATAAAAGATATGGAAAAGACAGCATCATTAATAAAAAAAATAAAGCCGCATCAAATTTATGCAGCTGGAGATCTAGAAGATCCTCATGGAACACATAAAGTATGTCTAGATATCATTTTTGAGGCATTAAAATCTATAAAAAAGGAAAAATTCATTAAAGATTGTTGGCTATGGCTTTACAGAGGAGCATGGTTAGAATGGGATATTCATGATATAGATATGGCTGTGCCGATGAGCCCTACACAGGTTCTTAGGAAGAGAACATCAATTTTCTTTCACCAAACACAAAAGGATGGTGTTATGTTTCAAGGACAAGATCTAAGGGAATTTTGGGTTAGAGCAGAGGAAAGAAATAAAGAGACTGCACTGAAATACAAAAATATGGGACTTGCAGATTATGCTGCAATTGAATCCTTTAAAAGATATCACTATTAAAAGATATTATTATATTTAAATAAATATAATAATATGAGAAATCTAACTACACTAATTACTTCTGTTTTGATTCTTTCTTCAGGAATGAATCTTAATGCACAAAAAAAATATTCAAATAATAAAATAAAATCCCTAAAGAATAATGCTATTGATCTTGTTGAAAAGGATAAGAAGAAAACTCAAGTTATGGTTGATAAAGTCTTTAGTTTTGCTGAATTAGGATTTCAAGAATTTGAAACTTCAAATTATTTAACCTCAATTTTAGCCGCCAATGATTTTATAGTTGAAAAAGGATCATCAGGAATTCCAACTGCTTGGTTTGCTTCTTGGTCGAATGGTGAAGGCGGACCTACTATAGCACTTGGGAGTGATATAGATGGTATACCTAAAGCATCTCAATATCCTGGTGTTGCTTATCATAAACCAATGATAGAAGGTGCGCCTGGTCATGGAGAAGGACACAATTCGGGTTTACCAGTTGTTGTAACTGCTGCTTTAGCTGTTCAAAAGATAATGATTCAAAATAATATTAATGGGACATTAGTTTTATGGCCTGGAGTTGCAGAAGAACAAATTGGTACAAAAGCTTGGTATGTTAGAGATGGATATTTTGATAATATAGACATGTGTATTTTTACTCATGTTAGTAGTAATCTTGGAGTTACATGGGGAGCAGCACCAGGAACTGGATTAATTTCTGTAGAATATACATTTGATGGAGAAACTGCACATTCAGCAGGGGCTCCTTGGAGAGGAAGAAGTGCATTAGATGCTGCGGAATTAATGAACATTGCGTGGAATTATAAGAGAGAGCATCTTCATCCTTTAAAAAGATCACACTCAATTTTTACTGATGCTGGTGACCAACCAAATGTTGTCCCTTCTAAAGCATCAATTTGGTTTTATTTTAGAGATATAAAATATGAAGGTATAATGGATATGTATAATACTGCAAATAAAATGGCAGAAGGTGCAGCCTTAATGACTAATACTGCCTATACATCTAGAATACTTGGAACTGCTTGGCCGAGACATTTTAATAAGGTTATTGCTGAAGAAATGTATGAAAATATTAAACAAATTGGTCTTCCCGAATGGTCTGAAGATGATCAGAAATTAGCTATTGCTGTTCAGAAAGAAGTAAACTCATCAAATATATCAGGTTTATCAAAAAAGTTAAATAAAATAGGAGCTCCTCTTGCATTTCCTGTTAGCGGAGGCTCAGATGATATTGGTGATATATCTTGGAAAGTTCCAACAGTAACTTTAAGGTTCCCATCAAATATTCCTGGTCTTCAGGGACACCACTGGTCTAATTCAATAGCAATGGCAACACCTATTGCTCATAAAGGAGCAAATGCTGGTGCAAAAGTTCTTGCTATGACTGTTTTAGATTTTTTATTAAAACCTAATAAATTGATTCAGGCTAAGGACTATTTTGAAAATGTTCAGAATGAAGAAACAGAATATAGGCCTATGATATCAGAAAATGATCCTCCAGCTACTTTTTTAAATAAGGATATAATGGAACAATATAAATCAAGATTAAAGGAGTTCTATTTTGATGAAACAAAGTTTGAAACTTATCTTGATCAGCTTGGTATTGATTATCCTGTAATTAAAAACGACTAAGTTAATTCTCTGGAATTACATATTTTAAAGGATCAAAATCCCATAGATAGGGAAGTAAAAAGTATACAATAAGGCTTAAAAGAATTATTGAAAGAAGGTTCATCCATATACCAACACGAACCATATCAGGAATACGCAAATAACCTGATCCAAAAACTACTGCATTAGGAGGCGTAGCAACAGGTAACATAAATGCACAAGAAGCAGCTACTGTGGCAGAAACCATTAAAATAAATGGATGTACATCAATTGTCATTGCCATCGGATATAAAACAGGTAATAACATAGCAGTAGTAGCTAAATTAGAGGTTATTTCTGTTAAGAAATTAACAGAAGCAATCAAAATAAATAACAGTAAAAGCAGAGAAACTCCATCTAATAAAGTCATTTGAGTACCTATCCACAATGCTAATCCACTATCTCTAAAACCGGCAGCTAAGGCCATTCCTCCACCAAATAATAATAAAATTCCCCATGGTAATTTTACAGCTTCTTCCCAATTTAATAGTCGTCTTTTTTTATTTTTTGTAGGTATTAAAAAAATTATGACAGCACTAATCATAGCTATAATTGTATCATCAATAGCCGGAACCACTAGCTTTAATAAAAAATCTCTAGTTACCCATGCAACAGCTGTTAAAGCAAATACTATACCTACCAACTTTTCTTCATAGCTAATCTGACCTAATGCTTTTAACTGTTTGCTAATTTCTGCACGCCCTCCAGGAAAAGCCTTTTGTTTAAACTTAAAGGCAAAGCTTGTTAAGTATTTCCAGCACAAAAATAATAACACTATTGAGATAGGAAACCCAAATTTAAACCATTGAGCAAAGGTGATCTCATATCCAAAGGATTCTTGTACTACTCCTGCTAATACCAAGTTAGGAGGTGTTCCTATTAAAGTAGCTACACCACCAATTGAAGCACTGTATGCTATTCCTAGCATTATAGCCTTTCCAAAAATTCGATTTTCATCTTCAATTGTATCTGGATTGTCTTTTAACTGTGTTACAATTGCCATTGCGATAGGTAGCATCATAACAGCAGTGGCAGTATTAGAAATCCACATCGACATAAATGCAGTAGCAACCATAAAACCAAGGATTATATTAACTACGTTAGTCCCAATTAAATTAATAATATTCAAAGCTATCCTTTTATGTAAGTTCCATTTTTGTATTGCAATGGCAATAATAAAACCTCCTACGTAGAGGAAAACATATTTATGTCCAAAAGAAGCTGTTGTTTCAGCTAGTCCTAATCCACCAGTTAATGGAAATAAAACAATAGGTAATAAAGCAGTCACTGCAATAGGAATTGCTTCTGTTATCCACCAAATTGCTATCCATATTGTTGATGCTAGTATAGCATTAGCTTGTGGATTTAATCCTTCAGGCTGAAAGAAAAGCAAGACTAATATAAACGCTAAAGGACCTGAAATTAGGCCAATATTTTTTGAGTTCATGTTCATATTAGATTGCGCATGACATATCAAGTCCACAGCACATAGGTGACTTAATCATTCCATCACACTGAGGACAAAATGATACTTGTACTTCATCACCACTATCAACTGTTATAGTTTTATTTTGAAGAGGTTCATCACACTTAGCACACTGACTTTTTACTGACATTCCACATTCGGAACATGTATAAGTTGAATCCATGATATAAATATAACAAACTATGCGTAAATAAATAAAACTTCAATTATTAGGATATTTTTTATTTTTTTGTACCTTATTCTAAATAAAATTTAACAAAAAGTTAACATAATGAAACAAATTATTACAACACTGTTTCTTTTTAGTTCAATAGTTCTGTTTGGACAAGGAGGAATAAGCGGAGTTGTTCTTGATGAAAACGGAGGTCCACTTCCTGGAGCTAACGTTGTTATTGAGAATACAAGTACTGGAGTTTCTACAGACTTTGATGGTAATTTTACAATAAATGCAAGTTCAGGAGATGTTTTAGTGATTAGTTATATTGGATATACTAGTGAATTTATCACTGTTGGTAATCAAGATAGTATTTCAGTATCACTTCAACTTGACAATGAACTTGAAGAAGTTGTAGTTACTGCACTTGGTTTTGCTGCTGTTAGAGATCAACAAGGATCAACTTCATCTGTTATTGCAACTGATGATGTTATTAGATCTGCTGAACCTACAGTTGTTAATGCATTAAGTGGTAAAGCATCAGGGGTTAGAATTACTCGTTCTAATGGAGATCCAGGTGCTGGAAGTACAATTAGAATTCGTGGTGCAAATACAATTGATGGTTCTATACAACCACTTATAATTGTAGATGGTGTGCCAATGGATAATACAACATCATATGCCGGTGGTAACAATATTACTGGTGGTAATGGAGGTGTAACGCAAGGGTCACGTCTTAATGATATTAATCCTAATGATATTGAATCTGTTCAGGTTTTAAAAGGAGCATCAGCTGGTGCTTTATATGGAAGTAAAGCTGCGAACGGAGTTGTGGTGATAACTACAAAAAAAGGATCAAGAGGAGAGGCTAAGATTACATTCAAATCTGCATATTCTTTTGATGAAATATCAGAAAGAATAGAAATGCAAGATACTTGGGGTCAAGGTCGTAGTGGAGTTTTTGGAACAAACAGAGCTGAGTCATGGGGTGATTGGATCCCAGGAAGATCAGGTAGTATGGATACATATAACTCAGGGGCATTTTTTACAGCTGACAATGGTACAGTGTATAAAGCAATTGACGATAAAAATTCTACCCAAACTTATGTAGATGAAAACTTTGATTCAGTTTTTGGAACAGGTCATGCTTTACAAAATGATTTAACTATAAGTGGAGGTGGAGATAATAGCACCTATTTCTTTAGTCTAGGTCACCTAGATCAAGATGGAATGATAAAAAACGCTACTTATGAAAGAACAAATGCTCGTTTAAATTATGAAGCAAAATTAAATGATAAAATTACTTTATCGTCTAAGATGGCATATACTTTTACGAAATCAAATAGAATTCAGCAAAGTTCAAATGTGTCAGGATTAATGCTTGGACTCTTAAGAACTCCTCCTGATTTTGATGGAAGAGATTACAAGGGTACATATACTAGCTCTGGAGGAACAGAATACGTTAATAGAGGTAGATCTTATAGAAAACCTATAGGTCAAAGTTCAAATCAATCTTATACAAACCCACTTTGGACAGTTAATGAACAAACATCACTTACCAAAGTAAATAGGATAACTGTTACTCCTCAATTAACTATTAAACCAACTAACTGGTTTTCAATAATTACAAGAGGAAATGTAGATGTTGCAGATGATAAAAGAACTTACTTCTTCCCGGTAGGGGATGCTAGTTCTAGAGCAAATGGGCAATTCCAAGAGGATGTACTTGATATTAGAAATTCTTCATTAGATATTATTGGAAAGGCTAACTTTGATCTTGCCGATAATGTAAATCTTACCGCAACAGCTGGTTGGAGTTATAATGATAGAAAGTATAATAGAATTTCTGGAAACATTACAGGTTTTCTTGTAAATTCATCAAAACAGACTACAGCATTGAATACTTCTTCTGAGGCATCTAGTTTTGAAAACTATAGAAGCTTTAGAAGATCAAATAGAGGTTATGGAGTACTTAACCTTGATGTCAATAATGAGTTATTCGTTAATATGTCTGGTGCGCTAGAATCTGCATCTACAATTGATGGGTCATTCTTCTATCCTGCTGCTGATGTTGCATGGGTTCTAACTGAAAGAGCTATGCAATCTGATGCAATCTCTTTTGCAAAGCTAAGAGGTTCATGGGGTCAGGTAGGTGTTCAACCATCAGCTCATAAATTTGAAACTTTAGCTGAGGGAGGTTTTGGCTATTCAACTTATAGTGATCCACTAGATAGTAACTTATTTGGAGGTGGATTTAGATTGGATAATAACTTAGGTAATCCTAATCTAGAACCTGAAATAAAAACTGAGTGGGAAATTGGAGCAGATCTTAGATTCCTTGATGATAGAATGTCTTTATCATTCACATATTATGATAACATAATAGAAGGTATTCTTCTAGATGTTACATTATCTCCTTCTTCAGGGTATGCAACTCAATATGGAAATTATGGAGAAATGACAAACATCGGGATGGAAATCGATTGGGGATATGAAATAATTGATGAGGCTGATTTTGGTCTTTCGACTGCTATAAACTGGTCTAGAAATGATAATGAGGTTACAGATTTATATGGGACAGAAACTATTAACTTGTCTCCTGGAGCTTCAGTTAGTTCAAGAGCAATTGTTGGCTACCCATTAGGAACTCTATATGGAACAGGTTCAAAGACAAATCCAGATGGAAGTTTGGATTTAAATTCAAATGGATTCCCTCAAATTACATCTAGTCCAATAGTTCTTGGAGATCCAAATCCAGACTGGAGAGCTGGTGTATCAATGAATATGAGATATAAAAAATGGAGACTTAATGCTGTTCTTGAACACTCTCATGGTGGTGAATTTTCACCAAGAACTCTATGGGTGTTAAATAGATTTGGAACTACAGCAGAGACTGCAAATAGACTTACATTAGACCAGCCTTTAGTAAACTATAGAGGAAATACAATTGCTGCTGGTACAACTGTAAGAGGTAATATAAAAGATTTCGGAGGAGGTCCAGTACTTTTAGATGAAAACTGGTATAGAACTGGAATCGGGGGAGGATTTGGTGATAACCAAGCTTATAACTTCTCTATTGCCGACGCAACATGGACAAAGTTAAGAGACTTATCTCTTAGTTATGTTTGGGATGACTCACGTATTAAATCTCTTGGTTTAAGTGATGTGATTTTAACTTTTACTGGAAGAGACCTAATTAACATCAACGAAGTTGATGGAATTGATCCTGAGATAAATACAAAAGGTGTAAGTGTTGCACAAGGTGTGGAATACTTTACTAATCCTCAGACAAAAGGTTTTCTGTTTAGTCTAACTATAAATTATTAAGAAAATGAAAAAATTATACACAAAATCAATATTAGCTTTAATTCTTATATTTTCGTTCTCTTGTGAGGACTTAAATGAAGATATTAATTCAAATCCTAACGATATTCTAATATCGGATGTTGAAGACAAGCTATTTTTAACAGGTTCACAGTTAGCAACTATCCAACTTCAACTTGGACATTTAAACAGAATCAGTGGAATGTATTCTGGACAATTGATAGGTTTTAGTTCTTTATATGCAAACATATATGGATATAGTTTATCAACTGTAGAAGCAAACGGTTCATGGAATGCACTTTATGTTGGTGTTTTGACTAACATGAGATATCTGCAAGAAAACTCATCTAATTCTCTTTTAGTGGGGATATCGCAGATAATGGAAGGTCATGCTTTCGGAACAGCAGCATCACTCTGGGGGGATATCCCATATAGTGAAGCTGGAAATCCTGAAATTGAAGACCCTATTTTTGATGATCAAGTTTCAGTTTATAATGCCGCAATATCTAAGTTAGACGCTGGTATTCAAACATTATCTGGTGCTTCAACAGGAGGTTTATCTCAAGATATAATCTATGGTGGAGATAAAAATAAATGGATAGCTGCTGCTCATACTTTGAAAGCACGTTTCCATCTTCATAAGAAAGATTATGGTGCTGCAGCTTCTTCTGCTAACAGTGGAATTAGTTCTGCATCTGGGGATATGACTTATAATCCACCAGCATCTCAGAATTCAGGTGATGTAAACCTTTTCGCTACTATTCTTAATGGATCAAGAGCGGGAGACCTTGGTAACTCATCCGGAGGATCTGAAAGTTATTTATTACAACTATTAAGTAATTCTTATCCAATTAATAGAAATCATTCTAAAACAGATGAGACTGCTAGATATGGTTACTATAAGATTAATTCATCTAGTGGTTCAGCAAATACTGGTGTAATTGCAGAAGATGAACCTCAAAATATGGTTACATATTTTGAAAATCAATTAATTCTTGCAGAAGCTAAGGGAAGATCAGGAGGTATATCTAGTGGATTACCTCACCTTAATAATGTTCGAGCTTGGTTAAACTCAGGTGGTGGTTTAAATGATAATCACAATACTGATTCATATAATTATGCTGCTTTTGATGCTGCAGACTTTAGTGCTGGAGGAATTGAAAATGCAGATGGTATTGATCCAACATCAGCTTTCTTAAGAGAAGTTATTGAGGAAAGGTATGTAAGTGGATTTGGAATGCATATGGCTTTTAATGATGCCAGAAGACTAAGAAAAAGTGATAGCGCTATAAGTGTACCATTTGTTCTTGTAGATGGTCCTGGTGCTCCATATCCGGAGAGAATGCCTTATTCTTATAATGAATTAAATTCAAATGCAAATGCACCTGCAGAAGATCCAGGTATTTTTACTAAAACTAAAGTAAATCAATAATAACTAACACTAAAAAAGGGCTTATTTAAATAAGCCCTTTTTTTATTTCTATGACTTTTTTAAGAAAAATATATATATACTTAATTGTATGTTTATTGACTTTAGGCTGTAGTGTCAAAAATCAACATAAAAATGATATAATATCATCACCTCATCCTCTAGCATCCCAAGCTGGTAAGGATATGTATTCTATAGGAGGTAATGCATTTGATGCTGCTGTAGCAGCTGCATTCACATTATCAGTTGTTGAACCAAGTATGAGTGGAATTGGTGGAAGGCTTCAGTCAATATATAAAACACAAGATGGTATTATTGCAGGAGTAGATGCTACCACACAAATTCCATTAAATTATAATAGTGAAAATAGTTCACCAGATAGCTATGGTTACAAAACTATTGGAATTCCAGGTGTAGTTGCAGGACTTATTAAATTACATGAAGAACACGGTGTTCTTGATTTAAAAACTGTAATGGCACCTTCAATTAGATATGCTGAAGAAGGATATAGAATTTTTACTGGTGAAGCAAAAAGGCAAGCAAGTGTTAAGAGTATAATTGAAAGTTTTGAAGGTACAAAGATGTATTTTTTAAATTCTAATGGTGAATCATTTAAACCTGGAGACATAGTATTCCAAAAAGATTTAGCAAATACTTTAAGAGTTATTTCAGAAAATGGAAAAGAAGGATTTTACGAAGGTAAGATCGCTGAAAAAATAGTTGATGATATCCAATCTAATGGAGGGCTTATTACATTAGATGATTTGAGAAATTATTCAGCTCTTGATTCAAGGGTTTTAACTGGAAATTTTAAAGGTTATAAGATTCATTCATTATATCTTCCTTCATATGGTGCAATAACTATTCAAATTCTTCAGATTCTAGATAATTTAAATATTCAAAATGAAAATGAGTTAGCAATTAAAATCTCTAGTGCTTCTGAAGAATCATTTAAGTATCGTTATTTTCAAAATAATGCAGACTCATTAAAGAGTATATTATCTTATGATATGGCAATGAAAATTGCTAATAAAATAAATTATGATGACTCATTATTATCCTTAAGAAGTGATGCTGATGAGAATCTTGTTTCAGATCTTGCAGTTGGTCATACAACTCATCTAACAACTGCTGATCAATACGGCAATGTAGTTTCACTGACTCAAACTTTGGGACCAAATATGGGCTCCAAAGTAGCTACAAAAGGTTTAGGTTTCTTATATAATGTAACTATGGGGCCATATCTAGGAGGATATCTTGGTGAAGACAAACCTGGAGATAGGGCTTCTTCCCATATTTCACCAACTTTATTTACAAGTGGAGATGAAGTAGTTTTAGCACTTGGTGCTGCAGGTGGACAGAGAATTATAACTGCAATTACTCAAGTTGCATATAGGTATTTAGCTCAAAACTCTCCTTTAAGTGATGCTCTTTTCCTTCCAAGGTACTATAAAGATGATGGTATCCTCTATATTGAAGATCATCTTGGTATTAATAGAATTAACGCACAGTTTTTTGCAAGCAGATATAATGTAGAGAGAATACCTCATAAAGCTTATTTTGGCAGAGTTCATGCTGTTGCATTAGATTCATTGAAAAAACTATGGGTTGGATCTGCTGATCCTGACTGGGAAGGTACTGTCTCAAGTTATTATAAAAGATAAAACCCACCAAAGTGGGTTTTTAGTAGCGTGGGCAGGACTCGAACCTGCGACCTTTGGGTTATGAGCCCAACGAGATACCGCTTCTCCACCACGCGATATAGAATGCAAATATATAAACTTTACTAACTATAGACAAACCATTAAATATTAGTAACTATCTTTGCAAAAAATGAGTAAGAAAAATCATAAATCTGGGTTTGTCTCTATAATTGGAAGACCTAATGTAGGTAAGTCAACATTAATAAATGCTTTAATGGATGATAAGCTATCTATTATTACTTCTAAAGCACAAACAACTAGACATAGAATAAGAGGAATTATTAATGGTGATGATTATCAAATAGTTATATCAGATACTCCAGGGATATTAGATCCTAACTATCAACTTCAAGAAGCTATGATGAAATTTATAAACGAGACTTTAATTGATTCAGATGTGTTGGTTTTTATTGATGAAGTAGATAGTAAAGATTTTAATAATGATAAATTAATCAAAAAAATAAATAACCTAAAAATTCCCAAGATGGTTTTGCTTAATAAAATTGATCTTTTTAATCAAGATAAATTAGAAAGTTCCTTGTCATATTGGGAAAAAATCTTTCCAGAAATAAAAATATATCCAATATCTGCTAAAGAAGGATTTTTTGTTAATGAATTAAAAGAAATTTTTATTAATACTATTCCTGAGTCACCACCCTTTTTCCCTAAAGATCAGTTTACTGATAAATCCGAAAGATTTTTTGTTAATGAATCTTTAAGAGAACAGATATTACTCAATTATGATAAAGAAATTCCATACTCAGTTGAGGTTATAACAGAAGAGTTTAAGGAGACAAGTAAAATAATTAAAATAAGATCCGTTATTTTCACTGAAAGAGACTCCCAAAAAAAGATATTAATAGGTCATAAGGGAGCAGCATTAAAAAAGGTTGCATCAAATGCAAGAAAAAATTTAGAAAAATTCTTTAATAAAAAGATTTTTATAGAGGTTTATATTAAAGTAAAAAAGAACTGGCGAAATGATAAATTATCTCTAAAAAGGTTTGGATATAATTTATAGAAAAATAATTTTAAATGGGAGGAATTGTTGCTATAGTAGGAAGACCAAATGTTGGGAAATCAACCTTATTTAATCGACTTATACAAAAAAAAGAAGCTATAGTTGATGAATTAAGCGGTGTTACTAGAGATAGGCATTATGGGAAATCAGATTGGAATGGAAAAGAATTTACTGTAATTGATACTGGTGGATATGTTAAAGTAGGAGATGATGTTTTTCAAAAAGAGATTGATAAACAAGTTATTCTAGCTATTGATGAATCTGATGTTATTTTATTTATTGTAGATGTAAAAGATGGTGTAAGTGGAATGGATGAGACAATAGCTAAACTCCTCCACAAAACTTCAAAACCAGTTATTATTTTAGTTAATAAGGTAGATAATTCAAGATTAATTAAAAGTTCAAATGAATTTTACTCTTTAGGTTTTGACAGCCTTTTTTGTATATCATCAATAAATGGTCAAGGTTCAGGAGAAGCATTAGATGCATTGGTTAAACTTTTACCTAATAAAGAATCTGTTGAGGATGATGTGCCAAAATTTTCTGTAATAGGAAGGCCAAATGCAGGAAAATCTTCATTTATTAATGCATTGATTGGTCAAGATAGATTTATTGTTACTGATATTGCAGGTACAACAAGAGATAGTCTATACACCAGGTATAATCAATTTGGCTTTGAATTTGATTTAATTGATACTGCAGGAATAAGAAGGAAAACTAAGATAAGTGAAAATATAGAATTTTATTCTATTCTAAGATCTGTGAGGGCAATTGAAAAATCTGATATTTGTATTTTAATTTATGATGCTCAAAGAGGTTTCGATGCTCAAGATCAAAATATATTTTGGCTAGCTTCAAAAAATAAGAAAGGGGTAGTAATCCTTGCAAATAAATGGGACTTAGTAGATAAAGATCAAAATACAACTCTCGCTATTGAACAAAAAATTCATGAAAAAACATCCCCTTTTGTTGATATTCCTATTGTTTTTATTTCATCAACTGAAAAACAAAGAATATTTGATGCTATAAAAATAGCAATGGAAGTATATGATAAAAGAAAACAAAAAATAACAACAAAAAAGCTCAATGATTATATTTTGCCTATAATCGAGAAAACTCCTCCTCCAAGTAATAAAGGAAAATATATAAAAATTAAATTTTGTAGACAGTTGCCAACTCCATACCCCCAATTTGCCTTCTATTGTAATTTACCTCAATACATAAAGGATGCTTATAAAAGATTTTTAGAGAACCAGTTAAGGAAGGAGTATGATTTAAAAGGAGTGCCTATAGATATATTTTTTAGAAAAAAATAATTAAATATTTGACTTTAAGTTTTTTAGTTCAAATTTAATTTTTTCAAGCTTTTTAATAATATAAGAATTATCTGAATTTAACTTATTCTTAGATTTAAGTCTTTTTTTCGCCCCTTGAATTGTTAATCCCTCTTCCTTAAGTAGGCTATATATTATAGAAATATTTTCAATATCATCTTTTGTAAATTTTCTAATTCCAGAGGCTTTAACTTTTGGACTTATTAAGTCAAATTCTTTTTCCCAAAATCTTAGAAGAGAATTGTTTACATTAAAAAGTTTAGATACCTCAGTTATACTAAAATACTTTTTTTCAGGTAATTCAAAATACATAACTCTAGTCAAGAGATTGGTTCTCTTGTGATGCTTGATTTATAAGAGTTTCAAATTCTGTTGGTGAAAGGTTACCATAATAGAAATTAATAGGGTTAATTTTTTTCCCATC
>Ga0115012_10001559_pt1 | contig 13285 bp, 1 predicted proteins | sample TroAtlMetagenome_FD_88706 | JGI IMG/M metagenome (GOLD analysis project Ga0115012, IMG submission 88706) | Marine eukaryotic phytoplankton communities from Atlantic Ocean - Tropical Atlantic ANT10 Metagenome | ecosystem: Environmental > Aquatic > Marine > Oceanic | place: Tropical Atlantic Ocean...
TGGTTTAGTAAATAGTGGAATTTCTATTATTACTACAAATTCTGAAGCTTTAGGGGGCAAAGATATTGAGTCAATTGATTCTATTAAGAATTACGCACCCAAAAAGTACTCTACGCAAAATAGAGCAGTTACTTCATCTGATTTTGAAGCAATAATTCCTCAAATTTACCCAGAAACTGAGTCAGTTTCTGTTTTTGGAGGTGAAGAATTGAGTCCTCCTCAATATGGAAAGGTTTTTGTGACCATAAAACCAAAATATGGTCCATTTGTACCAGATTCTATTAAAAATAACCTAATAACTCAATTACGTAAGTATAGTGTTGCTGGAATTGTAACTGAAATACAAGATCTTAAGTATTTGTATGTGGAAGTTGATATTAATGCTTATTATAATGCAAATTTAACTCCAAGTGCTGAATCTTTAAAGAGTGTTATTAGTAATAATATCACTAAGTATGCAGATTCAACAGAAATGAACAAATATGGAGCAAAATTCAAATATAGTAAGTTCCAGAGTGTTGTAGATAATAGTAGTGAGGCAGTTACTTCAAATATTACTAAGGTTCAGATAAGAAGAGATATGAGACCTATGCTGAATCAGACAGCAGAGTATGAATTGTGTTTTGGAAATCCTTTTTATAAAAAAGGTAATCAAAGTTATAATATTAGGTCTTCTGGGTTTAATGTATTTGGTATATCAGATACTGTTTATCTAGGAGATACCCCTATACCTGGTGGATACACTGGAACTTTATTTTTATTCACTTTATCTGGCACTAATAGTGCTACCATAGTTTCTCCTTCTGTAGGAACTATTGATTATGACAAAGGAGAGATTATGCTTTCTCCAATAAATATTATGTCGACATCTAAACATGTTCAGGGCATTCCAATGATAGAAGTATCTGCATGTCCTATATCTAATGATGTTATTGGATTGCAGGATTTGTATTTGCAACTAGATATTAGTACTAGTACCATAGATATGGTTTCTGATAACATTGACTCTGGAAATAATAGTTCAGGGACACTATATGTTGGAACTTCAAGTTATAAAGGTTCTGATATAGCAAGATTAACAACTTCTTCTTCTGCTACAACAACAAATTTAAGATCTGCAGATACCTATACTTTAGGATCTTCGTCAACATATTAATTAAAAAGCAAAATCCCAATGAATAAAAGAGTTAAAATTAGTTCAGTTGTTAAAAATCAACTGCCAGATTTTGTAAGATCGGATTTTCCCCTTGCTGAAGATTTTTTATCTCAATATTACACTGCTTTAGAAAGTCAAGGTTCTACATTAGACCTTATTCAGAATTTAGATCAATATGTTAAAGTTGATGAGTTAACTAACCTTGTAGATTCTACATCTCTTTCTAGTAATGTTGGAATAGCAGATAATACAATTACAGTAGACTCTACTACAGGGTTTCCTGATTCTTATGGTCTAATTGAGATAGATTCTGAAATTATTACATATACTGGAATTACTACTAATTCCTTTACTGGATGTTCACGTGGATTTAGTGGAATTACATCATATAGAAGTCCTAATAAATCAGATGAACTGGTTTTTTCTCAATCTGGCATATCTACTCATTCTTCAGGTTCAGTAGTTAATAATTTAAGTATACTTTTTTTACAAGAGTTTTTTAAAAAGGTAAAAAAACAAATTACTCCTGGATTTGAGGAAAGAACCTTATCTTCAGATATTGATAAGGGATTATTTTTAAAACAATCAAAAGATTTTTATTCTTCTAAAGGAACCAATAGATCTTTTGAAATTTTGTTTCGTGCTCTTTATGGAAAAGATGTAGATGTCATTAAACCTAGAGATTATCTCTTTATTCCATCTTCTGCAGATTATAAAGTTTCTAAACAGATTGTTGTAGAATCTATTGATGGAAATCCAGAAGATTTGATTAATAGGAATTTATTCCAAGATAATGTAGATGGAATTCCTAAAGCTATTGGTGCTATTAGTAATATAGAAAAAATTGTAGACGATAAAGTTTATTATAGATTAAGTTTGGATTATGATAAAATTAGTAACACAGTACCTACTGATTTTACAATTCATCCACTTACAAAATCTGTAGAAAGAGTATCTATTGGATCTACTGTAATTAGCGTAGATTCTACTGTTGGATTTGGTGCTACTGGTGTTTTAAAGGTAGATCATGATAATGGAACATCTTCTACAATTAATTATACCTCAAAAACTTTAAATCAGTTTTTTGGATGCTCTGGAATAGATCAAGTTATCCCTTCTAAGCAAAATCTTAGAATGGATGCATTTGCTTATGGATATTCTGGTGTTGGAACTGCTAATGTAGTAAAAGTTAGAGTAACTGGAGTATTATCTGGTTTAGATTTAAATTTTCCTTTAACTTATCGTATAAAGGAAGGAGATATTATAGAATCTTCTAATCTTGGAAAAAATGTAAAAACATTACAATCAACTAAGTTATTTTATAATATTTGCCCCACATATAATGTTGCAAGTTTTGAAATTGCAGACCAATCAAATGAAAGTTATAAAATAACTTTATATGACTTTCATACCTTTAATATAGGCGATAGGGTCTTTATGAATGGAACTGAAGGGGAAGTTATTTTTATTAATAATGATAAAGAATTAACAGTAAGAAGTGTTGGAACATTAGTAGTAGGAAGATCTTATAAAGTTCAAAGATTATTATCAAAAGCAAAATTAGAAAATTATCCAGAATCTAGTAATTATACTACAAACGTTCAAAATGCATATACTGATGATGATGGAGTACTTTATATTACTTCTCCATCTATTCCAAGTTACTTTAATGAGTCTTTAGATGTTCCAAGTAATAAAATTTTATTTTCTGGATCATATGACGAAGATACTCAATTAATAATAGTAAATCATGGATTAATTACTGGAGATCATATAGTTTATAGTGGAGTTAGCGAAAGTAATAAATTAGACATAATGGAAAAGGGATATTATGTTAGAAAGATAGATGATGATACTATAAAAATTTCTCATAGTCTTCCAGATCTTTCTAATGGTAATTATGTATCTTTTTCTGGGACAATAACAAATAATGTTTTAGAATTATTTGATTTTTCATCAAAAACAATAGAATCTCAAAAATTAATAAGAAAATTACCAGTTTCAATAACTCCTGAAAATAAGATTAAAACTAAACCAGGAAAAACTGGTATTTTGGTTAATGGTGTTGAAATACTTAATTATAAATCAAAAGATATAATTTATTATGGTTCTATAGAAAAAATTGATGTTCTCACTGAAGGAAATGGTTATGATGTTATTAATCCACCTATTTTAACATCAACATCTACAGTTGGAAGTGGTTTATCTGCTTATTGTGAAGTTGAAGGTAATGTAGAGGAAATACAGGTTCTTGATAGTGGATTTGATTATCTATCTCAACCTACTATTAAAATTTCTGGGGGAGCAGGATCTGGATGTATTGCAATTCCCAATTTAACTTTAGTAGATCATATAGTAAAGTTTAATTCTATAGAATCTGCAGGATTGGTAGATTTAACTAATAATACTATAGCATTTAGTACTTACCATAAATTTAGAGATGGGGAACTTATAACTTATGATTCAGAAGGGGGAACTGCTGTTGCAGGGTTAACTACTTTCTCTCCCTATTATTGCGCTGTTAAGAATTCCAATACTGTCTCATTACATACTAGTTTTGATGATGCAATTGCTGGAATTTCCTCTGTTAATCTTACAGACTATGGAGTGGGAACTCAGGTATTAAAATGCAATCAAAGAAAGAGAATTGTTAGTTCTGTAAGTATTGCTAGTTCTGGTGTTGGATATAAGAATAAATTAACTTCAACCACTACTGGTATTAATACATCTCTTAATTTAATAACCATTAACGATCATGGATATAATACTGGAGATCTAATCAGATATGATGCCAAATCAACTCCTATAGTAGGTCTTTCTACTTTGACTAATTATTACGTCAAAAAGGTAGATGATGATTCATTTAGATTATCTGCTGTAGGTGTAGGATCTACTGCAAAAAATTTCTATTTAAGAAGTCAAAAATATGTTGATTTTGTTTCTTCTGGATCTGGAATTCATGAATTTAACTATCCTCCAATAGAAGTATCAATAACTGGAAATATTGGAGTTTCTACTTTATCTGGACAAAATTTTAATGCATCTTTAAGACCTATAGTAAGAGGATCTGTAAAATCTGTATATATTGCAGATGGAGGAATTGGATATGGATCATCTGATATTATCAATTATAATAGACAATTATCATTTACTTTCAATAAAGGAAAGGATGCGCAGTTGCATCCTGTTGTAGAAAATGGAAAAATAACAAATGTAATAGTTCTTAATTCTGGATCTGGATATAATTCTCCTCCTAACCTAAAGGTTACTGGATCTGGACAGGGAAGTGTTATAACTCCTGTAATTGAAGGCGGTCAAATAACATCAGTTAAAGTTGTTCATAGTGGCATAGGATATACTTCTTCAGACACTGTAGCATCAATTACTGCTGCTGGATCTGAATGTACCTTATATTCTATTCCTAAAGTATGGACCATTAATAAATTTGAACAATTATATCAATCAGATAAAATAACATTAGATGATGGTGTTGTTTCTGATGGTAACTATGGATTACAATATAATCATTTATATGCACCTAGAAAATTAAGACAAATTGTTAATAGTATAAAATTTATAGATGGGAATCCAATTTTTACTCCAGATTTAATATATAATAATGGTATAGAACAAAAATCAGAAGATCATTCTCCCCTCCTTGGATGGGCTTATGATGGACATCCCATATATGGACCTTATGGGTATTCCACTCCTACTGGAGGAGATATAAAAGCTCTTACATCTGGATATGTTAGTGGTATAGCAACAGATAGACCTAATCCAAAAAATTCTAATGGAGTATTTATCTTCCCTCAAGGATATTTTGTAGAAGATTTTACTTATAATGATGATTATGATTTAGATGAACATAATGGAAGATTCTGTAAGACTCCAGAATTTCCAAAAGGAACTTATGCATATTTTTCTACTATTAATTCGCAAACTGATTCTGAAGGATCTTTTAAAAATAATAATAAACCTCAGTTCCCTTATTTCATAGGAGACTCTTTTAATTCTAAACCTATTGATTATAATCTTGATTTTGAATCAAATCAAGATAAGATAGATCTTAATAAAACAAATTTAGTTAGAAATACTTTTCCTTATAATTTAAATTTGGGAAATACAGATTATGATTTTGTTTTTAGTCCTAAAAAGTCTAAATCTAAGGTTACTTCTATTTCAGATGGATATTTAAATGCAGTAGGAATTATAACTGGAGGATCTAATTATCAAGTTAAAGATGTAATTTCATTTAATAATGAAGGAACTAGTGGATATGGGGCTAATGCACATGTAGCATCTCTTAGAGGAAAATCTGTATACGATGTTAGTATTGCTTCTACTACTTTTAGTAATGTAGAATTTGCTCCATTAGGTAAAGGAGTTGTTGGTTATACTACAGAGCCTCATAATTTATTTCTTAGAGAATCAGTTACAATATCTGGATTAAGTACTAATAATATATTAAACGAATCAATAAGAAATGTAGGAGTAATTACAGATACATTTAGATTGTATAATGAAGTAAATGCTACTACATCTACTGGTATTGTTACTTTCTTTAATATTAATGGAACAAATTCTTCCCTTTTAATTAAATCAAATGATATTTTAGGTATTGGTACTGAAAAAGTAAAAGTATTAAATGTAGATCAAGTTTCTTCTAGAATTAGAGTTTTAAGAAATTATGATTCTACTATAGGATCTTCACATACAGCAGTTTCTTTATTATTACAACAACCAAGATCTTTTATTTTTGGTCTTAGTGGGGATGATAATAATAATTTTAGAATCAATAATGAGTTGTATTTTGATCCTAAAGAATCTATTGGATTGGGAACTATTACTGGAGTTGGTATAGGATCTACTTTAGTATTTGTTAATCCTGGAGCAGGATTATCAGAAATTTTCATTCCTACAAAATCTCTTTATTTTAAAGATCATGGATTAAAAACTGGTGATATTTTAACATATAGAACAAATGGTGGAACTGCACTTGGGGTTTCCACTGATGGAATCATGGATTTCACTCTTGATAATGGACAAACCCTTTACGCAGCCAAATTATCAAATGATTTAATTGGAATTGCTACAGGTGCAGTTGGATTGGGATCTACTGGTAATATAGTAGGAATTAATAGTATTACTAATATTAGTACTTTATACTTTACTGGAATTGGAACTAACGTATATCATAGTTTAAAAACTAATTATTCTAATGTAATAACTGGACAAGTTCAAAGATCTATAGTAACAGTATCTACTGCATCTACTCATGGAATGCTACCAGATGATCAGATTTATTTTAATGGAAATCCAGGTATAACAACTACTATTAATGTAGCATATAATGATTACAATAGAAGATTGGTTATTAATCCTAGAACTTTTGTTTCAGGAAATGTTAATACTACAAATAATACTATTACAATATCTAGACATGGTTATAGTGATGGACAAAAAATTATTCATACTGCTACTACATCTTCTGGAGGATTGGTAGATAATGGAATGTATTTTGTATATGTTGTAGATGATGATACTATAAAATTATGTAATGATTATTATCAATCAGTAAAATCTGCTCCAGAGGTAATTTCTATTACTAGTGCATCTGGAGGAACAATAGCAGGTATTAATCCTCCAATTAGTTTAGAAAAAAATGAAAAAGTAATTTTTGATCTTTCAGATTCTTCTTTATCTGTTAGTGATGGTACTCATTCATATAGTGCATTTGATTTTAATATCTATTCTGATATTGATTTAAATAATGTTTTTGAGAATTCTCAAAAAACAACTGATTTTAATATTGAAAAATCTGGAAGGATTGGTGTAGATTCTAATGCTAAATTAACTATTAAAAATGTAGCACAATTAAGATCACGATTATATTATAATTTAATACCAATTAATAAATCTAAGAATACAGAAGTTAAAAATGAAATTATTAGAGATAATATTAATATTATTGATTCAAATACTTTAAACTTATCTTATGGACCTTTGAATGGAAGACAATCATTAGTTGGAGCTAGTGGAACTACATTTTCATTTGTTATACCATTTTCTCCTAAATTACTATCATATTCTTCTGGTGATGGTGAATTTAACTATATTACTAAATCTTTAAATGCTTATGGTCCAATTTCCAAAGTTTCATTATTAAATAGTGGTAAAGAGTATAAAACTATACCAGGTATTTCTACTATTACATCTGTTCATGGTAAAAATGCCATACTTAGATCATCTAGTACCAATATAGGTGCAATAAAGAGTATTGATATAGAAAATATAGGATTTGAATATCCAGTAGATAAAACTCTTAGACCAGATGCTTATTTACCACAAGTTTTAAAAGTAAAAAATTCTCACACATTAGAAAAAATAGGAATTACATCTACTGGAAAAAATTATATACAATCTCCAAATTTGGTTCTTATAGATCCTTTAAGTAATTCAAAAGTTAGTAATGTTGAATTATCTTATGAATTGGGAGATGAAGAAGTAACTATTTTGAAAAATGTTAATAACTTGAGTTCAGATATTCCTGTAGTTATTCCCACTGGCAATTCTAATGGGATAAAAATAAGTAATCTTGATTATAATGATACTACTAAAGATGTTACTGTAACTATTGGAGCTAGTTTTAGTGATGCTGCAGATTATCCTTTTGAAGTAGGTAAAAAAGTATTAATAGAAGGAATAAGTGTAGGAGTGGGAAGTACTGGTTTAGGTTATAATTCTGAAAATTATAACTATAAATTATTTGAAATATTAGCAACAGATCCTAATATTGGAGGAACTTTAGGAACTGTAAGATATAGTTTAGCAAATACTGTTCCTGATGGAGAAGTTCCAGGTGCATTTAAATCTTCTACTTCAGTAGGTAGAATTACACCAGAATCTAATTTCCCTATATTTGATGTTACTACTAAACCAGCATCTTTTAATTTAGGAGAACCTGTAGTATCTAACGGTGTAAATGGAATTGTTCAATCTCAAGATTTTAATTCTAGATATGTTACAGTATTGGGTGCTAGGAGATTTGAAAAAAATAGTATAATTACTGGAGAAGTTTCTAGAACTACAGCAACTATTTCTAATAATACTACATTTACTTCCTCCTATAATGTAAGTTCTTCTTCTATTGTTAATGAAGGATGGAAAAATAATGTAGGATTTTTAAATGATAATCAACAAAGAATTATTGATAGTAATTATTATCAATTCTTCTCATACGCACTTAAATCAGAAGTACAGTATGATAAGTGGAATGAACCAGTATCTTCTTTAAATCATACTGCTGGATTTAAAAAATTCAGTGATTTAATTGTTCCATCTCAAAGAGATGTGGGATTTAGCACTACTCAAGATGAAACTCAATTTGATATCATATCTGATTTAGTTTCTGTAATGGATTTGAATTGTGTATTTGATTTTGATCTTGCTAAAGAAAGAACTGTGGAAATTGATTCAACTGTAGTATCAGATGAAATATTATTAGATTCTAAAATCCTTCAAGATTATATTGAATCTATAGGAAATAGAGTATTAGAAATTGATGATATTAGTGACAACTTTAATAGTGATCCAAGAACTGATGCATTTATGTCAGTAGATACTTTCTTATTATCTAGTGCTAGATATAAGAAATATATTACTTATTCTAGAGATAAGAGATATACTGATGAAAGACAAATTTTAATAGTTTCTTTAATACATGATGATGAGACTGCTTATTTAAATCAATATGGAAGAATTGAAACCATAGGAGATTTGGGATCTTATGATTTTGATATATTAGGAGAAGAGGGAAGACTTCTTTATTATCCTAAGAAGTTTAGCAGAAATGACTATACAGTTTCTACTGTAGCATTTAATATTGAAGATACTGTGGCAGGTATTGGATCTACAGCATTGGGTGATAGTATTAATATTGCTAGTAGTACTAAAACACTAGCATTAGGAACTAGTGCATCTACTACTGTTGTTGGTATTGCTTCAACCTATAGATCTTCTAAGGTTTTAGTTTCATATGCAGCAAGTGATAAGTCACACTATGAAGTGGATGAATTAACTGTTGTTCATGATGGTACTAATGTTGAATTGATGGAATATGGGCAGTTAACTACAGAAATGAGTAGTGAAGATGGATCTCCTGGATTGGGAACTTATAGTGCTTCTTTATCTGGATCATACGTTAATCTTAACTTTACTCCTAATGTAAGTACTGCTAGTACCTATGTAATTAACACTTTAAGAGTTTCTATTGCATCTACTGATTCTGAATCTGTTGGGGTAGGTACTACTGTATTGAATACTGCCCTTTTAGATTCTACACTAACTTCTATAGGATCTACTTCTTCTCCTATTGCAGTTGGAATTGCTACATTTGACAATAGTGTTTATGCATGTGCTTATTATTTTGCAAGTATTGAAGATACAACTAATCAACAATATCAAGCATCTGAAGTTATTGTTGCCACTACTGATGATTCTCCATCTATAACTGAATATGGTATTACTCAAAGTGGTGGAAATCTAGGAGATTTCAGTGCTTTGTCTACAGCAGGTATTACTACTATTACATTTAAACCATTAGCTAATGCTGATGTTGAAGTTAAGGTATTCCAAAGTGCTTTAAGAGTTGTGGATGATGAAAGTACTATTACTAATATAGATTTGGATAATGCTTCAATTGATACTGGATATGGTCAATATGATTCAACAGAGGCTGATGTTAAGAGAGCATTTGATCTAAAACATAAACAGAGAAATATATTTAAGAGAAACTTTGTAGGAAGTGCTTCTACAGTTGTTAATATAAACGATAATACTATCACTATTCCTGATCATTACTTTGTAACTGGAGAACCATTAAATTATGCTCATAATGGAACTGGTATACAGACTTCAGGTGGAGATCTTTCTAGTTCTGTATTTGCAATTAAAGTTGATGAATCTACTTTAAGGTTGGCAACATCAGCAGAAAATGCATTAAAAACTATTCCTACTTATATTGGATTATCTACTGTAGGTGTAGGAACTTCTCATTCATTGACTGCTCAAAATCCAAACTCCAAAGCAATCATTAGTATTGATAATATAATACAAAAACCTATTATTCCTACTACCGTTACTACTACTGTAACTGGGGATGTAGCAACTACTGATAATAGTATAACTGTATCAGGTATTACATCCATCTTTGGTGGAGATCTTGTTAAGATGGGTGATGAGATAATGAAGGTTACTACAGTAGGATTTGGTGCTACTAATAAATTATTAGTTACTAGACCTTGGATGGGAACCGAAGTTGCTGCACATTCTAGTGGAGATTCTGTTACTAAGTTACAAGGTGGTTATAATATTGTAGATAATACAATTAACTTCTATAGTGCTCCTTATGGATTAACACCCATATCATCTACTTCTAATGAACCTGATGATATAGATTGGACAGGAATTTCAACTCGTTCTACATTTAATGGTAGAACATTTATGAGATCTGGAGTTAAGAATAAATCAGATCAACCATACGCTAAAAATTATATCTTTGATGATATTTCTCCTCAATTTACTGGATATAGTACAGAGTTTACTCTTACATCCAATGGAAGTAATATTGCAGGATTCTCTACAGATAATGCTATATTATTAATTAATGATGTATTCCAAGGACCAAAAAGAAATACAGGTAGTGTAGTTGTTGATGGAGATTATAGTCTTGTTCAAGATACAGATGGCGTTGGTATTACTACTATTCAATTTACTGGTACTATATCTTCTGTTTCATATGATCCTAATGCAGCTAATGTTCCTGTAGGTGGTGTTATTGTTTCTGTTGGATCTACAGAAGGATTTGGATATCAACCATTGGTAGCTGCTGGTGGAACTGCAGTTGTATCTGGATTAGGAACTATTAGTTCTATTAGTATTGGAAATAGTGGTTCTGGATATAGAGCTGGAATTCAAACTGTAGTAAATGTTGGTGTAGGTACATCTTCAACTGGTATACCTAATATAGAATTTATTGGTACTGCTGCTATTAGTGGTGGTAACATTGTAAGTATTGCTATTACCAATCCAGGAACTGGATATACATCAACTAATCAACCATTTGTAGTATTTGATGATCCATTATCTTATTCTAATATTTCATTAGAATATAGTTCTTCTTCTCTTACTGGATCAGGAACACAGGCCAAGGCAAATATAGTAGTTGGTCAAGGATCTAGTGTAATTGGATTTGAAATTACAAATGAAGGATATGGTTATGGAGTAGATCAAACTTTAACCATACCAGTTGGAGGAACTACTGGAATTCCAACAACTAGATCATTTGCTGGTGTTTCTTCAGAGTTCCAAATAACAATTGAAGAAGTTTATAGTGATAATTTTGCTGGTTGGACTGTTGGGGATTTCCAAGTTATAGATCCTCTAGATTCATTATTTGATGGTAAATCTATTTCTTTCCCATTAAAAATAAATGGTGCTCAAAAAACTATTCAATCTAAACCAGGATCTAATGTAAATGTTGAGTTAGCTTTATTAGTCTTTATTAATGATATTCTTCAAGTCCCTCAAAATGGATATACCTTTAATGGTGGTAGTTATATTACTTTTAAAGAAGCACCTAAAGCAGGAGATACTTCTAAGATTTTATTCTATCAAGGAACTAGTTCTGTTGATGTTGTAAATGTTGATATTTTAGAAACTATTAAACCTGGAGATACAGTAACACTTCATGATGATAATAGAATTTATGATGAAAATTCTAGAACTGTAAGTGAAATTAAGGCAGCAGATAGCCTTCTAACTAATGTTTATAGTGAAGCAGGAATTAATACTAATGAAAATTATAAGAGGCCACTTAATTGGTGTAGACAAACTGAAGATAAGTTTATAGATGGAGAAGCAGTTTCTAAAGATAGACCTCATTATGAACCATTAATTTATCCAAATACAAATATTATTCAATCTGTTGGGGTTGGATCTACTGCTATTTTTGTTTCTAATGTAAGAACATTCTTTGATAGTACTAAAGAGAAATCTACTACCCAAGGAAATATTAGAATTATTTCTCAAGATAACGTTGTTGGATCTGCTGCTACTGCTGTAGTATCTGGTTTAGGAACTATTAGTTCTATAACTATAGGCACAGTGGGGTCAGGATACACTGTAGCACCTCAAGTGAGTATATCTAACCCAGTTGGATTAGGAACCCTTCAGAGGGCATACGCCACCTCTACAATAAGTAATGGAAGTGTTTCATCTATTACAGTAACAACTCCTGGAGCAGCATATACCAGCACTAACCCACCTCAAGTTCTTATAGGAGAACCAAAAATTTCTGCTTATGTAGAAAGTATAGAGGATGTAGATTATAGTGGTGATTTTGGTATTATATCAGGTATATCCACTACATCTGTTGGTGTAGCATCTACTGGTATTGTATTTGACTTACTTCTTCCAAAAGAATCATTATTCAGAGATGCTTCTACAGTAGGAAGTGCTCTTACTGTAAGTGGAATTTCTACTGGATATTACTTTGTAGTTTCCAACTCTAATGTGGGTAATGCAGTTACATCTCTATATCAAGATGGAACTGTGGTAGGAATAGGAACTTCTTTCATAGATAATGTATATGAAGTTGCAAATGTTTCTATTGCTCAAACTATGGGTATAGGAATTGGATTAACTTATGTTGCTCAAGTAACAGTAAGTGTTCAAGATTATAATGGATTAACTGGACTTGGATATAGTGAATTCTTTGGTGATTATAGTTGGGGAAGAATTTCAACTCAACCTAGAGTGAATGGTAAGGTATTTACATCATATGCAGGTAATTCTAATGGATTAATTGGAATTAGTACCTCCCCAATAATTGAAAGAACTAATCCTCTTAAATCCTCAGATTATAATACATAAATAACTAAAAAATTGTAAAAAATGTCAGCAATTATAACTGATCAACTTAGAATATTGAATGCTAAGAATTTTGTATCTATTGCAACTTCTTCAGCCAATGCTTATTATGCTTTTGTTGGTTTGCCTAATGCTAGTAACTATTCCCCTACTTGGGATGCAGATCCCCCTGCTCCTAAGGATAGTTTTGATCAAGAA
>Ga0115012_10001561_pt1 | contig 13283 bp, 5 predicted proteins | sample TroAtlMetagenome_FD_88706 | JGI IMG/M metagenome (GOLD analysis project Ga0115012, IMG submission 88706) | Marine eukaryotic phytoplankton communities from Atlantic Ocean - Tropical Atlantic ANT10 Metagenome | ecosystem: Environmental > Aquatic > Marine > Oceanic | place: Tropical Atlantic Ocean...
ACCGCAGCGGCGGAAGCGATGGCGATGGCGATGGCCGTCAGCCCCAGATCAAAGAGCTTTTTTGCCGATTGCAATTGTCACCCTCAAACTCTCGATATTCTTCGAACCCGCTCTGAAGCTCTTGGAGTTGAGCTTGTGATTGGAAAGTGGCAGGAATTTTCCGCAGGTGAAGGGGTCTTTGCAGGGGCACTTGTCCAGTATCCCGATACGTTGGGATCGATCTCCGATTACGAGGGGTTAGCGGAGAGAGTGCATGCAGCAGGAGGAGTTTTCGTGGTGGCAGCCGATCCTCTGGCACTTACGATCCTAAAGGAGCCTGGCGCCTTCGGCGCCGACTTATGCGTCGGGTCGACGCAACGTTTCGGAGTGCCGCTGGGGTTTGGTGGTCCTCATGCTGCTTACATAGCATGCAAGGATCGGCTGAAGAGAAAGTTGCCAGGAAGGTTAGTAGGGGTTTCCGTGGATCATGCAGGTAAGCCGGCTTACCGCCTTGCGCTTCAAACTCGCGAGCAGCACATCCGGCGTGATAAGGCGACATCCAACATCTGCACTGCCCAGGTCCTGCTCGCCGTCATGGCTTCGATGTACGCGGTGTATCATGGGCCTGAAGGGTTGCGGAAAATAGCCTCCCGGATCTACTCCTTGACCGGGCGGATGGCGCGTTCACTAAAACAGTCAGGTTTCAACTTCTCTGGTAGTGGGTTTTTCGACACCCTTACCGTGGAGCTTGGGGGGCAAGCTGGAGAGTTTGTGGAGGCCGCCGCGAGTAAAGGTTACAATCTTCGTCTGGTAAGTGCCGGACGGGTGGGAATCACTCTGGATGAAACGGTGACCCTGAGGGAGGTTGAAGATGTTCTCGGCTGTCTCGGAGTAGCGATGGACAGTGGTGAAGAGCAAGGGGTGCCCGAGCATCTGGTGCGAAGTTCTTCGTTTCTCGAAAACGAAGTCTTCAACATTTACCACAGTGAGACCGAGATGATGCGTTACCTGCGTCGACTCGAGGGGAAAGATCTGGCGCTGAACGAGTCCATGATTGCGCTTGGGTCCTGCACCATGAAGTTGAATGCGGCCTCGGAAATGATGCCAGTTACCTGGCCTGAAGTGGGATCTATTCATCCCTTCGCTCCGGAAGAGCAGACCGAAGGTTACCGTCTGATGTTGAAGACTCTCGAGAAGTGGTTGGCTGAAATCACCCAGTTTGCCGCAGTTTCTCTTCAGCCAAATGCTGGCTCTCAGGGTGAATATGCAGGATTGCTGGCGATTCGACGGTATCATCAGGGGAGAAACGATCCTGAGCGTGACGTGTGCCTTATTCCTCTCTCGGCGCATGGGACAAATCCAGCGTCTGCTGTGATGGCAGGCTTTCGGGTGGTGCCCATCGAGTGTGATGAGGAAGGGAACATCGATGTGGAGGACCTCCAGTCCAAGTGTGAGGAGCATAGTGAACATCTGGGGGCCTTGATGGTGACCTACCCCTCAACCCACGGTGTTTTTGAGGAAACGATACAGACGGTGTGCGAAATAATACACTCGCATGGGGGACAGGTCTATATGGATGGAGCGAACATGAATGCTCAGGTGGGGCTTTGCAGTCCTGGGGGCATCGGGGCTGACGTCTGTCACCTTAATTTGCACAAGACATTCTGTATTCCTCATGGCGGTGGAGGTCCGGGTGTTGGTCCGATCGGGGTGGCAAGCCATCTTGTTGAGTATCTTCCGGGGCACGCCGTGTTGGGCGAAGAAGAAGGGGTCGTCAGCGCGTCTCCCTGGGGTAGCGCTTCGATCAATGTAATTTCATGGATGTATATCCGGATGATGGGGGCCGCTGGATTGGTGGCTGCGACTAAAGTGGCTCTTCTCAATGCCAATTATATTGCGCATAGGCTAAAGAGTTACTTCCCAGTGCTCTACACGGGAGCGAAGGGCCGGGTGGCGCACGAGTGTATCATCGACCTGCGCCCGCTTCAGAAAGAGAGTGGAATTACGGTGGAAGATGTTGCCAAGCGATTAATCGATTACGGGTTTCATGCACCAACGATGAGCTGGCCGGTGGCAGGAACCCTCATGATTGAGCCGACAGAATCGGAATCCAAAGAAGAGTTGGACCGCTTCTGTGAAGCGATGATTTCCATTCACGGAGAGATCCAGAAAGTCATCAGTGGAGATTGGGACTCGGAGAATAACGTCCTGCGTCGGGCTCCTCACACTGCAGAGATGGTTTCGAGCGATGAATGGAATCGTCCGTATTCCAGAGAGTTAGCTGCTTTCCCTGTTTCGCGGTTGAGAGATCATAAGTTTTGGCCTGCGGTGGGAAGAATTGATAACGTTCATGGAGATCGGAACCTCGTTTGCACCTGTGAGGGAATGGAGGCGTATCTCGAGGATTGATGAGCATGGGGGAGGATTTCAGCAGCGTGCCTTCACCAATTGACTGGGGGCGATGGAGGCCGGAGATGCGGGCAACTCTGATGTTTATCCGGGATGGACATGAAGTGCTTCTTATGCGGAAGTTAAGAGGCATCGGGGCGGGAAAAATCAACGCGCCGGGGGGTAAAATTGAACCGGGGGAGACGCCGCTCGAGGGGGCGATCCGGGAAACGCAGGAGGAACTTCTTGTTACCCCCCTAAAACCTCGAAAAATGGGAGAGCTTTTTTTTGCGATGAGTGACCTGCCTGATATTTTTGTTCATGTTTTCATGGCTGAGGCCTTTTCAGGTAAGGCCGGAGAAACAGAGGAGGCGATTCCTCGGTGGACTAAGATTTCTGACATTCCCTATGACATGATGTGGGAGGACGATGAACACTGGTTGCCAAGAATGCTTGAGGGCGAAACGTTCAGAGGGCATTTTTACTTTGAAAGTGAGCGCATCTGTTGGATGAAAATGGATTGGGGCGTGGGGTTCAACGGGTAGATCCAGACCGTTTCGTCTGCTCCTTTGCCGCCCAGAAATGAAAAACCCGCTCGGGTGAACGAGCGGGCTTTTGCGGTCATCCGCCGTGCCGTCCTTGACTACGCAAGCCACGTTCCCGTAGCCCAATAGGTTGGGGACTTCCTCCGGAGAGACACCCTCCAGTAAAGGCATGGTCTCACTCCGCAGGGGCTGCCCCCTTTGTCAAAGCATCGGTCCGGGCGCGAGCCAAGAATTGACGCACACAGTAGACTGGGGGAACCTACCCTAGAGGACGAGTAATCGCAATGGGGTTTTCCGCGTTGTCGAGATTTCGCTCCTTTTCAGGGTTTTCGTGTATGGCGTAGGTTCCAGAAGGCCAGAATCGAGCCAGGAGACTATGGCTTGAAATAAAAGGTCAGATAGGCCGTTGCGGCCATCTCCTCGGTCCTCATACGGCGGGGAATCTTCATTCCAGCCCAGCTTTCAACGAAGTGAACCTCTGAGCGGGTGGGATTGTAGCCGACGACCACGGAGGCATGAAGGGGGCTCTTCTCGCCAGGCCATGAATCACGAGTTACGGTGTCGGGGCTGGGGATCCGGTAATCTGGATTTCTGGCCGCCGTCAGCGTTTGATAGGAATGGACCTTGTTGCGGGCACCCGAGAAGCGTCTCCAGACAATCACGGGTAGTCCTCGGTCGATTGATTTTCGTGTTTCGTCGAGTGAGAAGTCGTTAGATTTGTGAAGGTCCAGCTCTGCTTCTCGTGCCACTGCGAGGTAAAGGCGGGGGAGTTGTGACCCTGCTGCTGATCCGGTGTTCTGGAACTTGCCAGCGACGGAAAGCCAGTCTTCGTCCAGATGCAGGCCGAAGTAGTGCGCTGCCATGACCAGAGTGTTGAGGCCGCAGTAGGGTTTGTAGCCCTGAGCCACAATAGGAAGGGTTCCTATGCGTGTATCTCCGTTGTCGGATTTGGTGACTCCCTCTTCGTAAATTCGGTTGAGAGCAGCGTTGGAGAGGCTACTGCGATCTGGGTCGAGCCATTGCCGGGTGACAGAATCAGAAGGTTGAATCAGGAGGCGGATCAAGCGTTGGCTTCCCACAATGAGTCGAAGAGTGAGATTGCCCTTCCGGTAGTCAACGACCTCTGCCCGGAGAGCTCTGGTTTTTCCGATATAATTATCCCGCGGGCGTTTTTCAGAGAGTCCGTGTAGAGTCTTCTTGAGCGAAATTTCCGTTTTGGCGAAGAACGAGGAAAATTGCTGCTGCTTGGCTGCGAGACGCAGTTGCAGTTCCTTTTGTTGCTGTCGGCGGTTCAGGCCGGGTGGAAGTCTCTCGTCAAGGTAGCCGAAGTAGGATCCGGCATCGGCAAAGGTGACGGAGAGTGAGTCTAGCTTCCCCTCACGGTGGCGAGCCTGGACCATGACGGCGGGAAGGCCCATTACCTTCGGGCGGGCGGCGAGGTAGCTTCCCTCGACGCTCGCGATCGGCGCTTCTTCTCGCCAGTTGCCTGGGAGCTCGCGTTGACCGGCCCAGAGCTTGGGGTCTAGAAGTTGATCGCCAATTTCGGTGTCGTTGAGGGGGCTTTCTGCTTGAGCCAGAAAGCCTCCCACCGCGTTGGGGATGGCTGACGCAGAAAGGGTCATTAGTGCCAGAACGGTGATGACGGCCAGCGATCTGAGGTAAAAGTCCGGAGTGCAGGATCGAACCGTGAGGCAGTGAAAGTTCATGATGAGCAGCTGGAGTGCGTGATGAAAATTCAGGACGACTGGGTCCATGCCTGAGCCGCCTCAATGAGAGAGGCAAAAGGGTCAGGTGCAGTGGGGATAAACTCGTGGCCCACAAAGCCTGTATACCCTGTGCTGGCGAGGGCCTGAGCGATGGCCGGATAATTGAGCTCCTGATCCGGCCCCAACTCGTTTCGGCCGGGGACTCCAGCGGTATGAAAGTGGGCAAGGTATTCGATGTTTTCCCGGATGGTAGAAATCACATCTCCTTCCATTACCTGCATATGATAGATATCGTAGAGAAGCTTGAATCTTGGGTTCCCAATCTTGCGGCAGAGCTCTACTCCCCAGCTTGTGTGATCGCATTGGTAATCGGGGTGATCAACTCTGGAGTTCAGGAGCTCCATAACGAGAACAACATTGTAATCTTCCGCAAGGGGGAGAATTCTCTCCAGTCCGAGGGCGCAGTTATCCAATCCCTCCTGGTCTGAGATTCCCTCGCGGTTTCCGCTAAAGGTAATCACATGGGGGATTCCGGAGTCTGCTGCGGCAGGAATCAGCTCTTGGTAGATCTGGAACAAGGTGTCGTGGTGCTCACGGTGATTAAAGGCGCGCTCAATGCAGCCGAGTCCACTCTCATGTTCTGGTGCAGCCGTGACAGGGCAGGAGAGCCCAAAGGGGCGAATTGCGGAAACCTCTTCTGGATGGAGAAGGTCGATGCCTGCGAGTCCGATGCTTGCAGCACGCTCGGCGAGTTCTTCCAGGGAGTATTTTTCGAAGCACCAACGGCTGACGGATTGAGAGTAAGGCATGATTGGTTGTTGTGGTTAATCCCGTTTCCGCCATGGGCGAAAATAGGCGAGAAAAAGGCCTGCGATAGTTCCGCAGAAGAAGGTCAGGATCAAAGTCAGTGAAAGTGAAGCTTCTATTTTTTTTACAATAAGATCGATAATGACGGATTGCCTGTTTGCAGTGGCAACCACCAGAAAGGCAGCTCCGATGATAAGGAGAATAAGAATCCTGACTCGGGAAAGGAGAGAACTCTTCCTGTGTAGAGCAGCCTCGCTCTCCGGGGTCGCAGCATTGTCGTCCGCTTCAGGATATTCTTCATTCACGAGTGGACCATGCTGGATAACACCCGTAAGGGGCAATGATTTACTTCACTACTGGGGAGCGCTGGCGTGTTCGTGTTGGGACTCCTGGCGTTCTAGTTCGGCTCGTTCCTTCGGGATCACACGGATCATTTTTTTGAGGGCTGTCTCCCAGTCATCTAGGAGGAGTTGAGCTCGTATTGATCCGGTCTGACAGTGATGAGTCTCAATGAGTGTCTTTGCCTCTTCGATGTCTTCGCTACGTTTGACGGGTAGAGCAACAACCATCTCCGGGTTGACACGAGATTGGAAACGCCCATCAACATCATAGACGTAGGCGGTTCCTCCCGACATTCCTGCGCCAAAGTTTTTCCCAGTCAGGCCCAGAATGATAGTCACACCATTCGTCATATATTCGCACCCGTGATCCCCAACGCCCTCAACTACCGCCGTGGCTCCGGAGTTTCGAACACAAAACCTCTCTCCGGCGCAGCCATTGACTAAAAGCGTGCCAGCTGTTGCTCCATACAACACGGTGTTGCCCACAATCGAGTTGGATGCGGCATCAAATTCCGGAGAAATAGTATCGGGGGGATAGATGATCACCTCGCCGCCGGACATTCCCTTGCAGACGTAATCATTACCCTCACCGATCAGCTCGAGACGGATTCCGCTACAGAGAAAGCATCCGAAGGACTGGCCTGCAGACCCTCGGAATGTGAGATTAATTGTGCCGTCCGGCAGCCCGCTGTTTCCATAGATCTCGGCAACACGGCCAGCCAATCTCGTCCCGATGTTGCGGTCGGTATTCACGACATCATATGCAAGTGAAATAGGAGGCTGATCCATGAGTTTAAGGAAGGTATCTCCGGCACATTGAGCACTGTCTGGTTTTGTAGAGGTGTCAGCGTTTTCTCCACGGGTGGCAGTTTTGTTCGCGAGATCGGCAATAATCCTGAGGTCGAGAGCCGGTTTGTGAATGCCGTCGTTTCGCTCAATCTGATGAATTCGAGCAATATGTTCGAGAGGAACGCCGCTCGTCTTGGCAGCTTCGGGAGCGACATCTTTCAGGACGGTCGACAGGTTGATGGTGTTGGCCTTGTTGTGATCAGTTACTTCCCGCTGCCTCAGGTAGCCAGGATGACCAATCAGGTCATCCATGCGACGAACGCCGATGCTAGCCATGATCTCTCGCGCTTCATGTGCAACTGAGTCGAAAAACCGGATGACCATCTCAGGAGTCCCCTTGAACTTCGCCCGGAATTTTGGGCTCGTTGTAGCGATGCCGACTGGACAGGTATTGAGGTGACATTTCCTGACGTAAACACATCCCATCGCTATCATTGCGATAGTGCCAAAATTGAATTCTTCCGCGCCGAGGAGGGCTGCGATGACAATGTCGCGTCCGGTGCGCATTCCGCCGTCGGTCCTCAGGGTCACTTTTCCGCGTAAGTTGTTTAGGACGAGCGTCTGCTGGGTTTCGGATACGCCGAGCTCCCAAGGAAGCCCGGCGTGTTTGATGGAGGAGAGTGGAGAGGCCCCGGTTCCGCCGTCGTGGCCGGAAACCAGAATGATGTCAGCGTTAGCCTTGGCCACTCCGGCTGCGATTGTTCCGACCCCGGATTCGGCTACCAGTTTAACGGTGACCTTGGCGCGTGGGTTGATTTCCTTCAGGTCGTGAATGAGCTGGGCGAGATCCTCAATGGAGTAGATGTCATGATGAGGAGGCGGTGAAATAAGCTGTACGCCGGGCTGAGTGTGACGGAGTCTAGCGATCAGGCCGTTCACCTTGTGCCCAGGAAGTTGCCCCCCCTCGCCTGGCTTGGCTCCCTGCGCCATCTTAATTTCGATTTCGTCACAGTTGACGAGATAGTGGGCAGACACTCCGAAGCGACCTGAGGCAACCTGTTTGATGCGGGATCGCGCCCAGTCTCCATTAGGATAGGGTTCGAATCTACGGGGATCCTCACCGCCTTCGCCGGAGTCTGACTTCCCCCCTATGGCGTTCATGGCGATTGCAAGTGTTTCATGAGCCTCTGGAGACAGTGCTCCCATCGACATCGCCGCAGTGGTGAATCGGCGTCTGATCGCCTCTATGGGCTCGACTTCCTCGATAGCCACAGAGCCTTGCAGGCCGGGAACGAACTCCAGAAGGTCCTTGATCGTGGATGGAGTGGTCTCGAGGGTGGCTCTTACATAGTCTTCGTAGGAGTCCTTGTCTCCGGTTTTAACGAAGGTATGAAAATTCTTGATGACTTCAGTTGTCAGAGCATGCCGTTCACCGGTTCTCCGGTAGCGGTTATATCCCGGGTCGCCCAGATCGAGAGTTTCACCCTCCGGAATATCAGTCTCCCATGCTGCCCGGTGACGGATGATGCTTTCTTCCGCGATGTCGGAGAACCCTACTCCGGCGATGCGGGAGTGGGTGCCTGCAAAGCAGTAATCAATGACAGACTGACCTATCCCAATAGCCTCAAAGATCTGGGCTCCCTGATATGAATTGAGAACGCTAATGCCCATCTTAGACATGATTTTCAGGAGGCCTTTCTCAAGAGCCTTCCGGTAGTTGGCCATTGCCAGATGGGGAGTCATGGTCTCCCCCAGTTTCTTCCTGTTGTCGGTGGCAACAACCTGCCGCACGGTAGCATACCCAAGGTACGGGCATACCGCGGTGGCTCCAAAGCCGAAAAGGCAAGCGATCTGATGGGTGTCTCGGGCTTCGCCGGTTTCCACTACGATAGAGGCACGCATTCTCTTACGCACGCCGTTGAGGTGATGGTGGACCGCGCCGGTCACCAGCAGGGATGGCAGGGCTACTCTTGTTTCAGAGAAAGCGCGATCTGAAAGAATAAGAATACCAACTCCATCATCAACCGCCTTCTCCGCGAGCTGGCAAACCCGGTCGAGGGCAGTCTTGAGGCCGCCCGGCCCCTCCTCGAGGTCCCACGTAGCATCAATGGAGATAGTGAGAAATCCATGTTCTTCTTTATTGCGAAGAGCCTCAAGTTCCTGCTCGAACAAGATGGCGGACTCGAGCTGGAGAATGCGACCGTGCTCAGGCGTCTCCTCAAGAAGGTTTCGCTCCGGGCCAAGCCCGGCCGCAAGAGTCATAACTGCCCATTCCCTGATGGGGTCAATCGGGGGATTAGTTACTTGAGCGAAGAGTTGCTTGAAGTAGGTGAAAAGTAATCGTGGGTGCCTTGAGAGTGGAGCTAGTGGAATGTCGTCTCCCATGGAGTGGACGGCCTCCTGTGCCGCTTTGATCATGGGGGGGAACACCATATCCAGATCCTCGAGCGTGATGCCGTGCGTGACTTGGCACCGGGAGAGATAAAGGGGATCCAGATCATCTGCCGGTACTTGAGGATCCGGAGTGACGAAATCTTTTAACTCAATACGGTTCTCATCGATCCACTTCCCATAAGGTTGCTGAGTCGCCAATTCTTCCTTGATCTCCCGGTCAAACTTAAGCTTGCCGCTTGCGGTGTCGGCCGAAAGCATCTGTCCAGGGCCGAGACGTCCTCGTTGAATCACTTTTCTGTCCGGAATCTGAACCGCGCCGGACTCCGATCCTATGTAAAGAAGGCCATCTGAGGTCAGAGTAAAACGTGAGGGACGCAGCCCGTTTCGATCAAGGGAAGCGCAGACCCTTATTCCGTCAGTATAAACAAGGCCAGCCGGTCCGTCCCACGGTTCGACGAAGGAGCTCAGGTAGGAGTAAAAAGATCTGACTTGATCGGATATCTCGGGGTCATGCCGGAATGCGGGAGGAACGAGCATGCACATCGCGTGCTCAAGAGATCTGCCGGAAAGAACCAGCAGTTCAAAGGCATGGTCCAGCGAAGCTGAGTCTGACTCGTCGAAGCTTAAGAGGTTCTTGAGTAGTTCGATGTCGTCTCCCCAGAGATCAGAGGCGAAGAATTCTTCACGGGAAGCCATCCAGTTGCGGTTGCCTCGGACGGTGTTGATCTCCCCGTTATGGCAGAGCATTCGAAATGGTTGGCCGAGGGGCCAGGCCGGAAACGTGTTGGTGGAGAATCTCTGGTGGTATAACGAGATACCAATCTGATAATCACTGTCCTGCAGGTCGGCGTAAAAGGCCCGTAAGGTTTCCGGCTGCGCAAGCCCCTTGTAACTGATTAGTCTGCTTGAGAGGGTGGGAATGTAAAATCCGGTGAGGTCACCAAATTGCTTTTCCAGTTCCCGCCGAAGGAGGAACAGTTGCCGCTCATAAAAGTCGCTGTCCCAAGTCGCTGGTTTCTCGAGAATCAGATGAAGAATCTCTGGTTGGGTCTCCCGCGCAACTTCACCGAGCTCGTCTGGATACACGGGCACCTGCCGCCATCCGATTAAGGTGATGCCGCGCCGTGCTACAATCGACTCTGTTGCGGATTGTACCTCGGCTTGCTTTTCCTTGTCATCCCGGGGAAGGAAGAACACTCCTACCGCGAGATCCTTGTCACTCCTCAGCTCGTGTCCCAGTGCGGATGCAACTTTCTTGAAAATTGGATAGGGGATCTGTGTCAGGACCCCAGCTCCATCTCCAGTTTTCATGTCAGCGTCCACAGCGCCCCGATGAGTCATGTTGCAGACCGAGGTAATAGCATGATCCAGGGTCTGGTAATTTCGTTCGCCATTCAGAAGGGCAATGGCTCCCATTCCGCAATTGTCGCTTTCATTGCTCCATTCGTGAAGAGAATCGGTGGTATTAGGAGTGAAAGCTGGGTGGTAGGGATTCATGTTTTCTGGCGGGGGAAGCTTCGGTGGAACCTTGGAGGTTCTGGACGGCAGGTGGGGTTCCACACAGTCAGCCTTCTCATTCACTGGGCGTCCATTGACTCTCGAGGCTGGAAGCAGCTTCCGTGCCTCCTATTTTAGAATAATAAAGCGCTCCGAGGCTCTGCCAAGTGGATAAATTTTGCCGGCGGACACTGAGCGCAAGGGGGATGCAAAATTAGGTTGTTGGCCGATGAGTCATGATGATTGTATGAATGGAGGGTGATCCTGAGTGAGGGCCCGCAGCATCCTAGTCTCTGAGAGGGGAAATGGGTGCAGACCTGCGCTTCAAGGTCATTTTCACGGCTATTAAGTTTCGGGAGCTGTTCTCTGGGCCTTTTTGGTAGGCTTTGGAGGGATGATGATACTGCATGCTGGCGGAAAAACTGAGGAAACCCCGAGCTTGACCAGAACAAGGTGCCGCTAAATATTTCCCTCCCACCATCATCCTCCAAAAGCCCTGCCAAGACAGGGCGCTGTAATGCCCCGCGTCATGCGGGGCTGACTATCGAAACCAATATGCAAGAGAGTCTAAGCCTTCCGCGTTCTTCAGGAGTGCCACCTAAACAGGGGTTGTATGATCCCATCAACGAGAAGGATTCATGTGGGGTGGGGTTTCTTTGCCACCTCAAGGGAAAAAGATCCTCCGGCATTATCGAAGGAGCTTTGGAGATGTGTGTGAATATGGACCACCGCGGCGGGTGTGGATGTGATGCCAACACCGGCGATGGTGCCGGGATCTTTTTCCAATTACCCCATAAGTTCTTTGCGACCGTTTCTGCCGACCTGGGTATCGCGTTGCCGGCAGAAGGTCGGTATGCCGTAGGGTTCCTGTACCTCTCTCCTGACGCGGCCGCGTGCTCCAGGGCAATGTCACTCTTTGAAGGTGTTGTAGCCGAAGAGGGGCAGTCGGTTCTTGGTTGGCGCGATGTGCCCGTGAAAAGTGAGATTCTTGGAGAGGATTCGAGAGCATGTGAGCCCCTGATGAAGCAGATCTTCATCGGTCGCAGCGATGATATCGACGATGATCAGGATTTTGAGCGAAAGCTCTACGTCATTCGCCGACGGGCTTCCGACGCCATTCGTTATAGCGGTCTTGATGGAGGAGATTTCTTTTACTCAGCAACTCTTTCGGCTCGAACTATTGTTTATAAGGGGATGCTGACTACTGGTCAGCTAGGGGAGTATTTCCCAGACCTGCATCATCCTGACATGGAGTCAGCCATGGCACTGGTTCATTCGCGCTTTAGTACGAATACCTTCCCCAGCTGGCCTCGTGCGCAGCCTTTCCGTTACATGTCGCATAATGGAGAGATCAACACGATGCGGGGTAATGCGAACTGGATGCAGGCAAGACAGCAGCTCCTAGACAGTGGAGTCTTGGGTAAGGACCTTGAGAAGCTTCTGCCCATTATCCGCGATGATGGATCGGACTCCGCAATGTTTGACAACTGTCTTGAATTTCTCGTTCTGTCCGGGCGCTCATTGCCGCATGCCGTCATGATGATGATTCCCGAGCCCTGGGAAAAGCATGAGCACATGACGGAGACCAAGAAAAATTTTTACGAGTACCACGCCTGTATGATGGAGCCTTGGGATGGGCCCGCTTCGATTGCTTTCTGTGATGGAGTTTCCATCGGCGCGGTTCTTGACCGGAATGGCCTTCGCCCCTCCCGCTACTACGTTACGTCGGATGACCTTGTGATCATGGCGTCAGAAGTTGGTGTTCTCAAAGTTGATCCTGCCACGGTTGTTAAAAAAGGTCGTCTCGAACCTGGTCGTATATTTCTCGTCGATACGAATAAGGGTCGAATTGTGGGAGATGAAGAAGTCAAAGAAGAGATCGCCGGAGAGAATCCCTACGGGGAATGGTTGAGCTCCAACCGGCTTCATTTTGATGATCTGCCTCAATTCGAGCAGAGAGAACGAATCGGGGGGTATGATCTTATCCAGCGCAACCGGGCCTTTGGATATACCTTTGAAGATAAGAGATTCATTCTTGGGCCTTCGGCCGAGACCGGAAACCAGCCTCTAGGCTCAATGGGTAATGACGCGCCTATGGCCGTGCTGTCGGATCGCTCTCAGCTGCTTTATAATTACTTTCGCCAACTCTTCGCGCAAGTCACCAACCCTGCAATCGACCCAATTCGTGAGGAACTGATTACGGCAAGCGTGACATTTATAGGTTCGGAGAAGGATATTCTTGATCCGCAACCAGAGAACTGCCGGATGATTAGGCTGGAAAACCCGATCATTGACAGCTCCTCCCTTGCGGCCTTGGAAAATATAGATTGTGTGGGATTCAAAAGTAAGACGCTTCCGATTACCTATACCTTCAAGGGGAGGAATTCAGACTCTTCTGATAAGAACGAGGTGCAGAACTCTCAGGGGAGCGTTTTCGGTGCAGATCTCGAGCAAGCAATGGACAGTCTCTGTGCTGCAGCTGATTCCGCTATCAGTGAAGGGGTAAATATTCTCATTCTTTCAGATCGTGGAGTGGATGGAGGGCATGCTCCGATCCCTGCGCTGCTTGCCGTGGCGGGTCTTCACCACCACCTGATCAGTAAAGGCACCCGCACGAAGGTGTCCATAGTGCTCGAATCCGGTGAGCCGCGGGAGGTGCATCACTTTGCGGTGCTTCTCGGCTATGGGGTCGATGTCGTGAACCCTTATCTGGCGATCGATACGATTGCCGCTATGATTGATAGTGGCGAGCTATCCGATGAATACGACAGCGCAGTTGCCAAGTATCTCAAGGCCTCTATCAAGGGAGTGGTCAAGACCATGTCGAAGATGGGAAT
>Ga0115012_10001568_pt1 | contig 13243 bp, 14 predicted proteins | sample TroAtlMetagenome_FD_88706 | JGI IMG/M metagenome (GOLD analysis project Ga0115012, IMG submission 88706) | Marine eukaryotic phytoplankton communities from Atlantic Ocean - Tropical Atlantic ANT10 Metagenome | ecosystem: Environmental > Aquatic > Marine > Oceanic | place: Tropical Atlantic...
CTCGATGAAATGCACCCCACGCCAGCCGGTCACGCCATCATCGCTGAGACGCTATCCACCACCCTGGCGCCATGGATAGATGGGGCGGCACTTCAACTGAGCCCCAGCCCCGAGCCACTCCCGACCTGGGATGATCCCTTTGCCCGCGGAGAGGGCCCACCCCCTGACTCCCCCACATCCGCCGCAGTGACACTCTCCGGTAGCATCGTCAATGCACCATCAGGCATCCCGGTACAAGTCGATCTGATCGACCTCACAGAGGGTCGCTCTACTGCGACGAATCCAATGGTTGGGTCCGCGCGCTTCGATCATGTGGACACATTCGAGATGCCCGCACCCAGGAGCGGAGAATTTGGCATCCGCGTTTACTTGGACAAAGAAGCCGACGGACCGTCTTCGACGGACGATTTGTTTGAGTTTCTCGACCCTCCGATCACGGCCACTGGCAGTTCAATGAGCGGCCTGGTGATCGATCTTCAAGCCAGCACGCTGACATGGGTCAAGCCAGGCACCACCAGTCGCGGCCTTCCTCCCACTCCGGCCGACTAGCGATAATCGAGCGGCGAATCTGGGCACGAGCGCCTCGGGCGCCCACCGCGACCAAGAGCAAGTCAACGTCCAGTTCCCCCAGGTGTTCTGGTCCCAAGACCGGTACGCCCTGTCGCTCCGTCGCACCAAAGCCATCGATCACAGTTGATACGGAGTGACCCGATTCACGCAACCACCGAAGCCAGCGGCGGCCCGTTTTGCCCGCGCCCCAAACTGCAATTTTGGAGTCGGGCATCAGAACATGCGCTCCGAGCCAATCACGCTTGAGTCCTTCAAATGCCGCCCGACGATAGCGGGAATCCGATCGCGTCAGTCGCTGTGCTCGGTCTCGGATCTGAACGACTGGTGTCTCTACACTCGTGAGCCCGTATCCGGCGCCTACCAGACGAAGCCAGAGATCGTAATCCTCCGGGAAGTCTCCATCTCGATACCCACCCACTGCGTCAATGGCGTCTGCGCGCATCAACACTGCTGGGTGAAAAACAGGGCTCTCCACCAACAGCGCACGACGATGATCTTTTAGGCCATTCACCCAGTCAACGTAGGCCCTCATGCCGTCGTTATCGGCCCCATCCTCGCGCACCATATCAGCCAAGCCGCCGACGACGGCCAGTCCTGGCCTCGATTCCATGAGCGCAATCTGAGCCGCGATCCGCCCAGGCAGCGCGACATCATCTGCATCGAGGCGTGCAATGAGCGGGTGACTGCAGGCACGGCGTCCCCGCTCAAGTGCGGCCACGATGCCTTCAGCCGGCTGCGTAATCCATGTGATTCTCTGATCATTTGGTCGGACTGCCTCAGGGTCATCACGACTCCCATCATCCACCACGACCACCTGGTCGTGGGCTGAGCATTCCGCAAGGGCCGAGGCGAGACACGCCCCAAGCCAGGGACGGCCGTCGCGCACGGGGATTAACCAAGAGACAGCCATCTTCGACCGCTTAGAAAATGTCCTTGATGGTGGTGGACACCTGCACGAGCTCCGAGCTGGTCTTCGCGGCTCGCTTCGGCATCGCCCCAATCACACGCACATTGTGGAGGGTCTTGCGGGTGATCTTGGGTGCCCGAAAGAGCAGATCCCACAAGCCATCGATCCCCTGCTGCCCGAGCTCACGCTGCATGTTGCTGGGAAAGCGTTGCGCCTTCTTGAACATCTTTGTGCTCTCCTTCCTGACGCCATTCAGGTTTCGAACGGCAGACGGAATGGACCGAGTCAACTCGTTGACGGCATCCACGCCCTTTCGCACATCACTCGGAATGGCGTCTGTCGCCTTGAGTTGTACTCGCCCACCATCCACCCAAATTCTGAGTTTTCCGTCCGCTCGTCGCTTGAGCTCACGGAGACCTTGGACGTACGTGGCGCGCTTACTGAGCCCGAGAGCAGACCTGAGGGCCACCTTTGACTGACGCAGATCTGACTGCGCAGCCTTGAGCTTGTTGTTGGCCTTTCGTGCCTGCTTGAAGACCTTGTCGAAGGACTTCACGCCGGTCATCCGAATATGGGTCGGAGCGCCACCCTTTCGCTTCTTCTTGGCTTCGGCATCAGCACTGATGAGACCGAGGCCCAAAACCACAGTCATCATGAGAACAAACCGGGAACGAGAGTAAAGTGGTCGATTCATTGCGGCCTCCTGCATTGCTGACAGTACCAGACGTTCCTGCTGAAGCGACATTCACAAACGTTTGTTAAGCACAGCCAATGCGGATCCTCTTTGTCGATGATGAACCTGGCCATGTTGACGTGGTGCAGCGCACAGTGGCTGAGGCGCTCGATGCTCAGGTGGTCGTTGCTGACTCTGTGGAGGCCGCTGTGCGGGCGCTTCACGATGGCCCATTTGACTTGGTCGTGACCGACATCTTCATCCCACTCGGGAGCAAACCTCGTGAGGCCATGGGGCCACGCTCACGCCGCTACGAAGAGACCGTACAGCACCTCGGCGGGCTGGTCCTGCTCGATGAACTGGACCGTGTCACGCCGCGCCCGAAAGTGCTGGCCCACACCGCATGTACCGACATGGCCCTGATCGAAATTTTGGGCGACTGTGTCGCGGCCCGGGTTCCAAAGCCGGCCCCGGTCGATGTACTACTGCGGGCTGTTCTCGAGGCATTAGACCTTCCATCTCCCCAATGATGCTGGACGCTTAGCGGCGTCTTTGAGTAGACCCATTCGTGCTGAACAGGGCCGTACACGCGCCCCCCACGCATCAGCCCGCACGCCTGTGCTTCCCCTATGCGTGCTGTTGCAGAATGAGCCTGCCAGCGCCGAGACAGAGCCAGGACGAGACTACGGGCTGCCCGAGTCACCATCTGCACCAGGGAGGTCAATGGGGTCTGGCTGAGCTGTCACTCGCAGGGTCTCAACCACCTCGCGTCCTTCGTAGTCGGTGACGGTCATCTGTATGTCGACGAGCTTGTAGCCGAGGAGCTCAGGCGGCCGAGTTGCAACATCGGTCACGAGGTCGGCGACATCCAGGTACCCGTACATGCCAGGGTAGTAGCCGGTACACTCTGCGTCCTCGACCACCGCAACACGGTAGTTGTTATCCGAGACCCGAACACCGGACTCGACGTCGGTCACCGTGTAGTGCACCTCGATGATGTTGTGCATGTTGTGGGTCCGGACGCTGCCGAGCATGTGCCAGCCACCCTGGGGACCGTGAACCATCACGACTGGCTCGGCCTCCGACAATGACTCAAACGTTGAGTCTCCTGTACCGATTTCAACGCGCGGAGGGCGATCCGTACACTCCTCCGGACCCGGTCCCGTGTCATCGGAGCTGGCTGGCCCTGTGTCGCCGCCGCCACCAGGATTCGACTTAGAGTCGTTCTCGGATGATGTACACCCGAGAACGAGCCCCAAGGCCACTGAAGCCAGGCAGGATCTCATCGGCGCCGCCGAAGCCCAATGAATGCCAACGCAAACCATCCAAGGTGCGAGGCAGAGCCACCGCCCGCTGTAGAACATCCCCCACCCTTGCCTTCATCAGTGGTGGTGTTTGCATCTTCTCCGCCGACCTCTTCGCCGCCCGAATCCATGCCAGTGTCGGTATCGTCGCCTGAACCTTCATCGGTGTCATCGCCGTCATCCCCTGGCTCATCAGGGCCCTCTGAGTCATCCGGCTCGTCGTCGCATGAGCCCGGCTCATCTGGGGTCTCTTCGCCGCAAATCGGGAAGCGGTCCTCGAGTTCCTTCTCGTAGATGATGTAGCGGATCTGCTCGGATTCGCTGATGTTCGATGTGTAGAGCATGACCTCCTGGTCGGCAGCCTCAGCCGTGTATTGGACATGCAGGCGCGTGAAGTGGGTGTCCCAGGACTCCCCCTCAAAGCCGAGGAGTTGAACCTGTTCACTGTTGGGCGGATCGCCGCTGCAGGGATCGCACCAGCCGGTGTTCCAGGTGTACTCCTGAATCCAGACAGCCCCACCAGCCTCTTCGCGCGCGTCGTTGACCTGGCTGGTCCAAAACTCGCCGAAGTTGGGCCACGCATCCTCTCGCCACATGCACTCATCTTCGATGCTGGCCTTGGGGTAGTTGGAGATCCCAACTGACCCGTCATCGCTGTCGGTGAGCGCGTAGATGTAGAGGTCCTGTGCGGCCTCTGGAGGAGCGTTCAGCGTTCCCAGTCGAATCGGAAGGCTGAATGCCTCAGCGGAGTAGCTGACCTGGAGAGGCTCAAGGTACGCGGCATCTTCCGGAACTGCATCCAGGAAGACCTTGGCAGCGAAGAAGTACTGCCCGCCGCTGATGTATTCATCCAGAAGTGTCTCAGCGGTCTCATTCAGCCCGTTGTATCCATTGGCCTCCAGCCAGCTCAACAGACCCGAGGACTCTTCTGCAGACAGAACAACTATCTCGTAGCTGCCAACCACAAAGGCGCTCTCGACCGTGACACCGTCAGCACCAGCACCCAATTCCGGAGATGCGCCATCCTCCCCTGAGTCGGGCACGCCCTCGTCACCGTAGAAGAAATCATCGCACTCATACGAGACCAGCCGCGGTGCTGAATAGCCGTCCAACACATCGAAGATGCCCGCATCGACAGTGTTGACGTCATCTGGGCCCAGCACCTCGGGTACGGGTACCACAAGCGCAAACTCGCTCAGGTCACCAGACCCGAACACATCATTCGCCATGGTCAGCGTCGTCTGCGTTCCCTGTCGGACCACTGCTATCTGACTGGCCCCGTTGTACAGATTACTGCCCGCCCCGCCGACATAGGTGCCACAAAAGCCCCACGCGACAGACGTACTGGCGCCCCACAAAATCACACTTCTAAGCATCGAATCCCCTGTTTGTCCGTGGGCAGAGCATAGCACCCGAGCAAGCAACTTGGGGCACGACTCTACTCGTCCAACAGCGCCTGCAGCGTCTCGAGCGCAACCTTCCAGGCGTTGTCAAGCTTGGCCCGGCGCTCCTCATCATCCAGCGCTTCTCCACCGCTGTGCACAATGCTGACGCGAGTCTCGTCGCCATCTCGGGCCACTTGAAAAGCCACCGAGCTGCCTTTGGTCTCCGCCGCCCCAATGCTGTCCCACGAGATCTCGAGCTTGGACGTCGGACGCCAGGTGAGAATCATCCCCACAACATCGTGCTCGGAGTCCAGGTCGGACCCAGTCAACACCACGCGTCCGCCTTTCCTGGCGTCTACGCGGGCATCCTCAGCGAGCCACTTCTCGAGTCCCTCTGCGGTGGTGAGCGCCCGCCACACTGCGCGCGCGCCGTTGGCGATGTACACGTGCCTACGAATGGCTGCCATGATGTCTCCTTGCTGGCTCCGTAGCAAAGTGAGGCTATGCTGACCACCCATGAGATGCGCTTCACTCCTTATGGTCCCCCTGTTTGGTCAAATTTTGGGGTGCTCCAGTCCAGTCGACCCGCCCACAGGCCTGTCGTTGGTGGATCGTGCGCCGCTCCAGGCACCGATCGCCACGCTCCTCTCACCAGAGTTCGATGACGGTTTCGGTTCGGCTGTAGCTGTTCATGACGGCGATGTGTGGGTCGGTGCCCCCCATGGCTCAGAGGGACGACTCTACAGGTGGTCCTCCGATCAGATGACGTTGGCCCTGTCAGGCCCAGGAAGACTCGGATCCCACCTCAGCAGTACAGATTCAACCCTCCTCGTGAGCGCACCGCTCGCTGACCGGGTCCTCGACCACACGGGAGCAGATATCCAAGCAGGTGAGCCCAGCATGGGAATTGCGCTGTCCAGGAGAGGAGATGTTGCATGGGCATCTGGTTGGCGAACCTCAGATGGCACAGAGGGGTCGAGCCCAGGACGACCCAGCGCACTCCACCGCGACGGCTCATTGCTGGCCATCGGGATGGCTCATGGACCGGTGGCGCTCGCGATTGGCGAGATGCAACTCATGCGTCCCCAGCCTGGCGATGAAGCCGGCTTCTCAATGACGAGCGCAGACATCGATGGACAACGCGCCTGGATAGTGGGCTCGCCTGCGGCCAATCGTATTCTGGCCGTGAGCCAAGACGACCTCAGCATCCTGCGAGAGTGGAATGGTACTGGACGATTCGGCCACGCGATAGCTGTTGCGGATCTTGACGGTGACGACCGGGAGGACCTGGTCGTCGGGGCTCCATTCGATGGAGTCAGCGGCAACGTCGTGTGGTTCTCCAACATGAGCACGACGCCCAGTCCCCTCACCATCGAAGCCCCTGATGCTCAAGGGATTGGTACCGCGCTTGTCACAGATGGCTCACGCCTGATTGTCGGGGCGCCGGGGAGCCCAATCACTGCGGGACAGGTGATCATGGTGCCGCTCCCACTGTAAACATCACCGCACTGACCTGCACTCGCGCTAAACTGAAGACGTGAGCACTCAGTTCGACCCGTTTCGCTTCGACCAGGACCACCGGCCAGCTCCGGTCGACGGGCCACTGATGCCAATCCGGCTCCTCGACGATGACGAAGAGCCGATGACGCATGCACGCCCGAGTTGGCTCAAGTCCGTCGCCATTGTTGTCACGACTTGCTTCGCCATCAGCACGTGCTGGTCTCTCTTCCAGCACCTATTCTGGCGATAGACGACGTCAGATCTCGAACTCAATCTCGCCCTGAATGCTTCCGTCGTCACCAATCCACTCCACCCGGACCGCCCCAGTTCCAGGGTCGAGGTGAATCAAGGTGGAGCAATACTCAGCGAAGATGACTGGGAACTGATCATTTGGCTCGACCAGTTGCGCTGCGATGTTCAAGAAGCTGCCGCCTGGACCAACCATGACTTCCCAGAGGTCTGCTGCAACACCCTCGATGGGGTCCAGTCGTGAGGCCGTGCACATGTGAAAGTCGCCTGTGATCCAGAGCACACCCTCGAGCTCATTGGCCACAATGTGATCCAGGATTTCTGACCGCTGTTCCGGGTAGCCCTGCCACCGATCTCGTACGAGCGCTTGGGCAAAAATCGGCGCGTAGTCGGTCACCGGGACTGAGTTCATGATGAGCTTGAAGCGAGCCGTGCTTGCGAGGAGGCCAGCCTTGAGCCAGTCCATCTGCTCACGCGACAGGTACTGCGCCTCCCCGTCACGCTCGCCGCGACCGTCGAGGACAAACACATCCGCAGCCCTTCCCCATGAGAGCTTACGCCAGATCCCACCACCGGGCCCTTCCCGTTGCGGAATGGCCTCACGAAATGCGCCAAGCGCAACATCGACGCGCTCAACAGGGGTGTTCAGCCCCTCGAAGTCATTGGTCACCTCGTGGTCATCCCAGGTCGCAATCAGACTCGACTGAGAGGAGACGTCGATGAGACCCTGAGTGGTCAATGCCCGTCTCCAGTGCCATCGATAGCCCTCGAGGTCAGTCGCGCCATCAGCATAGACGGTGTCACCAAGGAGCATGAACATATCGGGCCGGACCGCAGCCACCTCACTCATATTCTTCCACGGCCTGTTTGAGTGCAGACAGCTGGTCGCACCAATCGTCAACTGCCTCATTCCATCTGGAGCGAGCGCAGTCCGAAATCGCGAAGCCGAGGAACGTACACCACCAGCACGAACCACGATGCAGTACGCGGTATCAGGCTCGAGGCCAGTCAGTTCAACCTGGGCGGACATACCGTCACGGATAACGGAGACGCTATCACCGATTGGCATCCAGTCATCACCGCTCGCTACGGCCAAATCGATCTCTCCCGCCTCGGCGCTCATCCACACGCTGACCTGAGCACTGTTTTCACGAACATCGCCCACTTGGACGCCGGATGGAAACGCAGACCAATCCACCTCTCCGTCTGGTGACCAGGTGGCGTCGGGCTCTGGTCCGCGCTCTGGAGCCGGCCCAGGCGCCGATGATTCACCAGTATCTGTGGGGTCTTTCCCACGACTTCCAGCACACCCAGGAGTGAGGGCAAGCGCGGACATGCCTGTCAGTAATGAACGACGGGTTGGTTTCATGACGACACATTATCTTAAGGACCCTTCCTCAGCCCAGCGCTTTTCGATTACACTCCTGAACACAAACAGAGGTGTCTGGTGTCGGTTGCAATCCGCATATTTTCTGCTCAAGGTGATGTACCTGTCCTGATTGACGGGACCCTCGGCCACCAAGGTGATGGACAGGCAGAGTTGCTGTGTAGCGATGACGCCGCAAAGCTCAGCACGGGGACCAAGGTTCTGCTCACAATCACCGGCGAAGTGGAGAAGCGTACAGGGACAATCACGTCGCTCGCCCCCCACCCAAGCGGCGGGTTCACTGTCGGCTTTGAGGACAGCGCGCGACACCATTCCGATAAGCGAGACTTCCCTCGCCTTCATGCGGGCCTACCCATTGCCTACAAGCAGGCTGATGCTGGCCACGCCGACAAATGGTTGGCGGGTGAGGACCTTGATGGTGACTGGACTGAGCCCGATCCATATATGAACTTTTCGGTGGGCGGCTTGAGGTTCGATGCACAGCACGAACTCGAGGCCGGCAACTTGCTGATCATCAAGCTGCGGGTTGGGGACAGCGGACCTGTTTGGCGGACGAGCGCACGCGTGGTGCGTGTATTTGAGGTGGCGAGTGATTCGGATGCAACATGCAGCGTCGCGGTCTCCTTTGAGGTACTGCCCACTGAGGCCCGTGACGCGCTCTCCGAGCTGACCCTTCAGATCCAGGAGACCTTGCTTTAAGCACACAAACGGTAGTCAGATCAGTGCTACCGTCTGACCATGAAACATTGGTCCTTGTTGATGGTTCTGGCCCTGGGTTGTGCACCGAGCGCCAAAGTAGATGATGGCGAGCTCGCACCGCTAGATGCCGATGCAGATGCAGATGTCGATGCAGATGCCGATGCAGATGCAGATGCAGATGCCGACGGTGAACCAGCCGATGAGTGTGACGACACTCCAAGCTCGGTGCTCTGTGATGGCGATCGCGCAACCACCTGCGATGAAGACGGTGACGTGGCGAGCATCGACATATGCTCAGAGGGCTTCAGCGTCTGCATCGATGACTTTGGCTGCTCTACGTGCGGCGTATCGGCCGAGACCTCACTACCCTTCGGTGCGGACTCTAGCTTTGTATCGATCCGCCCCCTGGTGACGGTTGAGAACATCGCGATCGAGCGGTTCTATTCACAGCCGGTGACCGTCAATCTACTCGACTCTACGCGCCCTGATGCGACGGTCGAGGTCTCACTCGATGGAGATGGCTTTCAATTCTGGGCCGACACCGCCAGCGGGCCTCTCGCACCAGACGATGACGGCATCCTCCGAATCTCTGGAGCCCTGCTCCCAAGTGAGGTCTTGGTTCACGCGTCCGCAGCGGGCACAGCCGAATTGACTGTCTCGGATCCGCTCTGCCCATCAAGCACACAGACAGCACGCTTCCGCAGTGGTCGTCAGCCTCCCATCACCGGTAACCCTGTCAGTGTGGCCCCTTGGACTCAGCGTGTGCAGGTCTTCAACTACAACACAGCCATTCACCTCACGCTCTCTCCTGAACGCCACGCGGGGCGAGTCGGCCTGCCGTACAAGGTGTTTGTCGTCGACAGGAAGTCCTCCGACGAGTGGGTTGAAGATCCCAGCTTGGTGGACGTCACAGCGGATGGAGCTGACACCATCTTCATGGCTGACGGAACCGTGGCAGACAACACAGAGGTCCTGTTTTCCGAGGATGTGGACGTCACCGACGACCAACTCAGGGAATTCGATGTCATCCTCGACTTCGACATGGACGACACTTTGAGTCCCGGCGACATCGCCATGGGGCCAGGCGACAGCTGGCCTGGCATCACCGTCATGGGAAATCTTCACGACCCGGGCCCACACGAGGTGGACAGCATCACCTACTCCGGCGGCAGCTGGCTCGATCAGATTGTCTACATGCCCGAGGACATCGAGGACCTCACTGATGTACCGGTGGTGATCATCAGTCACGGAAATGGTCACAACTACCTCTGGTACGACTACCTCGGAGAACACCTCGCCTCGCACGGCTACGTGGTGATGTCTCACAGCAACTGGACGGGTCCAGGAATCGAGTACGCGTCGTACACCACGCTCGAGAACACTGACTACTTCCTCTACGCGGTGGAGGCTGGTTTGGCCGACGGGGCACTCGACGGTCGAATCGATCCTGACAACCTGGTCTGGATCGGTCACAGCCGCGGCGGCGAGGGAGTGGCCCGCGCATATGACCGCATTGTCGATGAGGGCTACGACACCGATTTCTACGATGAAAACAGCATCTCACTGATCAGTTCCATCGCACCCACCGTCTTCTACTCGGTTGAGTACTCAAATCCTCACGACCGCCCCTACCACCTCTTCGCGGGCGGTGCTGATGGAGACGTTCACGGCGCACCGTCGAACTCTGTTGTGATGTTCTTCCGTCTGACATCGGTGGCACTCGCCCAGGTGCAGACCACATACCTTCAAGGCGTGGGGCACAACGAGTTCAACTGCTGCGGCTTCGCGGATGCGACTGGCCCACTGCTCATCGGCCGGTCAGCAACGCAAGACATCGCAAAGGCCTACTACTTGGCCCTGGTTCGGGCATACGCAGACGGGCACATGCCGTCCATGGATTACATCAGCCGTCGGGCAGATGTCTTTCGTCCCCCAAACCTCGAGCCGTCTGCAGTCATCACCAATGAGTACCGGCCAGACAAGGACGTGGATGCCGTCGTCCTCGATGACTACCAGTCAGCGTCCGAAGAAGATGAGGCAAGCAGCGGTGCAGCGGTCACCTACACGGTCGAGAACTTCTACGAGGGGTTCATGGATGATGCCAACGATGCCCTCAGCATCGGTGGTTCAGACCCAATGAATGGCATGACACAAGGGTGCTGCGATGCAGATGAGAACAACGGTGCCATCTTCTCATACAGTGAGAACGCCAGTGTGAGCTGGAGCGTAGCGGGCGTTCTCACGGACTGGAGCGACTTCACCTTCCTCAGCTTCCGTGCTGCGCAAGGCTCGCGACACCCGCTGACAGTAGACCTCGACGATGACCTCTCGTTTACCGCGACAATCATCGATGCTGCGGGAGAGGAAGCCTCTATACCCTGGGCCGAATGGGGTCTGATAACTGACACTTATGGCCGGACTGGGTACGGCCCGGGATCCGGCTGGGCCAATGAGTTCAACACCATTCGCTTGCGCCTCACCGCATTCGCCGAGGTGAACCCTGCCTTGAACATGAACGAAATTGCGACCCTGCGCTTTGATGTCGGACCGGACTACGGATCCCCGTACGGACGGGTTGCGCTTGACGACGTGCTGCTGGAGTACTGAAATGATTTCTTATCTACTGATGTCCGTGGCCCTGGCGGGCACCCCTACCAACGACGGCATCTCGCGATTGGCGCACGTGGAGCCGTTCTCCGTGTCTGAACCAGCCCTCTTTGCATGGAACGCAGACGCCCTCAAGTTCACATCGGGCACCCTCTTCGTCGTGGCCGTGGACAAAGCGCAGGCCAAGGTCCGTCAGGTCGGTGGACCAGTACTCTACGTGGGCACCACCCCTGCCGCACGACTCAACCCTGGATACATTGATGGGCACATCGTGGCCTACGTTCCGGGGACTGTGGATCTGAGCAAGACCCCCATCTACTGGGGCCCGAGCACACTCCCCGAGCGGGTAAATCCAGCCGTGGAGGGGGCGCAAGCACTGACAACGTCGAACGCAGAGCCATTTGCTGCCGATGTCGTGACCTCCGTGACACACCCCAAGCGAGGCTTGAACAACCAAAAAGACATCCAACTGCGGGCAGCTGATCTGATCGACCGCTTTGCGCCCGGCGACGCTGACTTCGCACGAGGGTACCGAGCCGGACAGCAGCGCTGATATGACCGGGTACGTGCGCAGCCTCACGGGCATCATCACGGTCGGCGTCTTTGGAACCGGGGCGGGACTCCTGTGGCCGACCCAGCCCATGGTCGGTGCCGTACTGGGCCTGCTCGCACTGTATCGTTTGATCATGATTTATCGAGAGTGGCCGCGAGAGTGAAGCGTGAGATTCCTCCGCCGACCCCCTCACCGACGCTGAGATCTCACGGCTTCAAAATGCCCCCTTATCGGTACGTCCCAGGGCTCAACCCGCACCCCTTCAGGCATGAGGGGGGCCACATGTATACCGACGGATCGGCACCTGCTGAGAGGCCTTGGGCTCCAGCGGCAGACTGGCGTACCGACCACCGTCACCTGTTCGCTGCCGACCTCTTCGATCATCGATTCATGTGGGAAGCACACGAAGCATGGGAAGCCTTGTGGCACTTCGCCGGCAACAACTCTGCCGAGCGGGCTCTGCTCCAGGGCCTCATTTGCTGTGCTGCGGCCTCGCTAAAACATCACATGGAGGCCCCCACCGCAGCCGCCAAACTTCTGGACCGTGCCACCGACGTCATTCGACCATGGTCAAGCACACCAGTCATCTATGGCGTGTTGCATACTCAGTTGCTCTCTGACACCAGACGTCACCTGAGTGGTGGTCCCTGGCCAACACTCAAGCTGGTGTCGCAATGAAGGTCCGCTTTGAGCCGAGCGGCCGAGAGATTGATGTCACTCCTGGAACCACTGTGTTCGAGGCAGCACAGCGTGCGGACCTACCCGTGGGCAGTAGCTGCGGCGCCGAGGGCACTTGTGGGCGGTGTGGCCTCAGAGTGGTCTCAGGGTCACTCCCACCAGCGACCGCCCGAGAGCTGAAAGTGGCCCGTGACAACAGGGTGCCCCCCGACCTGCGCCTGAGCTGCATGGTCGAGGTGGCAGAAGATGTGTGCCTGACGGCGGACTACTGGTAGCGTCTCCGCCACAGCAGACCGACAAGCGGTACAAACCAAGCCAACGCACCAGGAGACGGACTGGCTGAGCAGCTGCAGCTGCCCTTCAGACCACCTGACTCCAGGCCGTCCTCAACACCGACCCCATCGTCGCTGCCGCCATCCGCGTCGGCATCGTCTCCACCCGGTGTGCCTGTGTCATCCCCTGCCCCGCCATCTGCGTCGGCATCGGCGTCGGCGTCGGCATCGCCAGTATCGCTGCCGCCAGGCTGCCCGGTATCGTCTCCGCCGGGCGTTCCAGTATCGTCAGCGTCAGCGTCAGCGTCAGCGTCAGCGTCAGCGTCTGCGTCTGCGTCTGCGTCTGCGTCTGCGTCGGCGTCGGCGTCGGCGTCGGCATCCGCATCAGCGTCGGCGTCGGCGTCGGCATCCGCATCAGCGTCGGCATCCGCATCAGCGTCTGCGTCGGCATCCGCATCA
>Ga0115012_10001570_pt1 | contig 13242 bp, 13 predicted proteins | sample TroAtlMetagenome_FD_88706 | JGI IMG/M metagenome (GOLD analysis project Ga0115012, IMG submission 88706) | Marine eukaryotic phytoplankton communities from Atlantic Ocean - Tropical Atlantic ANT10 Metagenome | ecosystem: Environmental > Aquatic > Marine > Oceanic | place: Tropical Atlantic...
CTGGTCTCCTTCTTATAACGGAACTTTTGATATAATTGTTGAACTTTATGACCAAGATGGGAATTTAGAAGATTGGGAACAGTTTAATGATATTTCACTTCATGTTCGTTCAGAAGGTTCAGGAGATGAGTGGTTTGAAGATTGGGACTACGATGTAGATTCATACAGAATAGATATAGGATATGATCCAAATACAGATTGTGAATGTGATCTAAGAGTTTGGGCACGTATTGACGTTTACCAGGATCAAAGTAAGATTGATACAATATCAGATGATTATTACATCTTCTACGATGACTATGATTGGTTTACTCAAGATTGGACGGCTGATGAAGAAGGCGTCTATGATTTCCGTGTATTATTATTTGATGGTGAAGACGGTCCAGATAATTTTGAGGATGACTTCTGGATTTATGATGTACATTTGAATGGCGATGATAATGGAAATAGCGAACATATTGGTCACGCTGCAGATATTATTGATTTAGAGGAAGATGGATACATTAATGATTTCATTGGTATTGTAACAGGCAGTGATGGCGCTTATTTCGAAATATATGATGAGAATGGGGACCTCGTGGATAGCGCTTATTCAGAAGATGAGTTTTGGTTTTCAGAAAATTTAGATGAAGGCTGGTATTATCATAGCATAAGCGAACATGAGACCGGGACTTTCTATCAGGAAGGAAAATTTTATTCATATGGTAATTCTTCAGCTAATAATTCAGATATAATTAATGTCCATCAGGCAGTTCTGGAAGATGAGGATCAGTCTGGAGACCTAAATATTGACTGTGATGGAGGTCCTTGTGATGATGCTTACTTTATAGCTAACATAGGTCATTGGGATAATGGAGTCCAGGACGTTACGATTGATATCGAAAGATATGATGAAGAGAGTGAATCTTGGGAAGATTATGCTACAACTTACACCAATGAGAGTGGACAAGGAGCAGTTTTTGATACTTCATGTGGAGAATACCGTTGGGAAGCATATTATGAAGGCAATAACATAGATGATGGATACTATACAGTATGGGCTCATTGTGACGATGACGATGATGAACCACATGCATGGTTTGATGAGTTCTATTTCACAGTAAATGATGAAGATGAAGATGGTAACGAAGATTCAGTAACTGTTCATTACATCATAGCAACAGATTGTGATTGCGAAATGGATCTTTTGTTAATTCTTGATATATACTATGAAAATGGCACTATGATTGATACTTTCGAGGAACAATTCACACTTCCAGCAAATGAAAATAGAGATATTTTCTTTGATTGGAATAATAAGTATGATGAAGGAGAAATTAGGTTTGATTCAATATTAGAATATTTGGTTGATGGAGATACAGAGGGTGAAATCATAGTACAAGAGGAAAATAGTGAAACATTTTACTTGCATGTTTTCAATGAAGAACCAGCTTTCAACATAGAAGATGTAACCGGTAGAGGCAATGTTTTCGAAGGTCAAAATATTGAATTAGAAGTAATGTTAGAAGGTAGTAATGATGTAGTAGTAGATTGGTATATGGGAGATGGAATGATGTATGCAAATACCTTCAACGTATACCATACATATCAACATTCAGGAAACTACGAAATACTAGTACATGTATATGATGATGACAATTCAGTAGAAGAATATTTTGATATTTATGTAAGGAATATTGCACCAACTATTTTGAATCTTATGTTAGATGAAAATGTCAATGAGGGAGATCAAGTATCCTTTAACGTTCAATATGAAGATGTTCCAATGGACATGGATAATATTACAGTTACATGGGTTTTCCCAGATGCAGTAATGGAAGGTACTTTTGTTCAATATACCTTTGCAGATGATGGCGAGTTCTTAATTTCAATAGAAATTAAAGATGATGATGGTGGCGCAACAGTAGAACAAAAAATGGTTACAGTTCAGAATGTAGCCCCAATATTCACAGAATTTATTTTACCTTCAGAAGGTGAGCAAGGTGTAGCAATGGCTTTCACAGTATCTGCAACAGATCCTGGAGATGATACAATAACCTATACTTTTGATTTCGGAGACGGTACTGCAAAATTAATTACACAAACAGGTAATGCAAGTCATAAATTTGCATCAGGAGATACTTTTGAAATTATAATTTGTGCAATTGATGAAGACGGTGGAGAGACTTGTAGAACTGAAGTCATTCCAGTAGCTTTACTTGAGCAAATAGAAGATAGTGGATTACCTGGATTTGGTTTCTTAGGAGTAATATCAGCTCTTGGAGCTATAACACTTCTAAGACGTAGAACACACTAAGTAGTTTAACGACACACGGAAATGTGGAATCATGATTCCACGGCTTCCATCTAATTGTGAAGGAGTTGACAAACTCTTAGCTGGAGGAATTGAGCAAGGTACAGTTTCTCTTGTGTATGGGGAAGCAGGAACAGGTAAGACAAGTTTAGCTCTTCAATTATCGCGTGAAGCAATCAAAGCCTATCCAGATCATGTAGTATTATTCGTAGATACAGAAGGACTATCTCTTGAACGGATGGCGCAAATATTTGGAGATTGTGATGCTTCAAAGTTATTGATGATTCGACCTTCAAGTTTAACCGATTTACATCAAACACTAACTAAAAAATTAGAAAAACATCCAAAGATATCATTGATTGTTGTTGATACAATAAATGCATATGTTCGATTATCATATCTCAAGAATAAGGAACTCTCTTCTCGCCAATTTTTAGAAATGACCTCTATTCTTCAGCCATTAGCAGAAAAGGGAGATTATCCTGTATTAATTTCAGCACAAGTTTTTGAAAAAGATGGAGAAATAGGGCCTTATTTTGGCAAATCATTGATGCACCTTTCCAAGACAATAATTCATTTAGAAAAAACAAAAAGAGCTGGTTTTAGGCAAATAAGACTAAAGAAACACAGATCTCTTCCTGAGGAATTAGTTGAGAGCTTTATTTTAACTAATAATGGATTAGAATAAACTCAACTCTTTAATTCTCCCATCATTCTATCAATTTATGTCAGATTATGAGAGTTTCATAGGCCGTGTCAAAGAATTGAGCATAATAGGTAGCCTTACAGGAATAATGGGCTGGGATCAGGAAACTATGATGCCACCTAAGGGAGGAAAATTACGTTCAGAAACAATGGCTTTTCTATCTAGCCAAGCACATTCTAGAATAACCGATCCAGAGATGGGAAAACTTATTTCATCATTAGAATCTCAAGATTTAACTGAAGAGCAGGCAGCTAATGTTCGTGAAGTTAAGCAATCTTATGACAAAGCAACTAAACTTCCAGCAGATTTAGTAGAAGAAAAAGCAAGACACAAATCTAATTCATTAAGAATATGGCAGGAAGCTAGATCTGAAGACGATTTTGGTAAGTTTCTTCCTTACCTTGAAAAATCTGTAGAATTAACTTGCCAAACTGCAGAACACTATGGATATGATGACAATATTTACGATGCACTTTTGGATATTTATGAATCAGGAATGACTGTTAAACAATTAGATCCTTTGTTTTCCGGATTAAGGGATGCCATTGTACCATTAGTTAAAGCAGTTGGAGAAAGCCCAAATCAACCAGATACAAGTTTTTTGAGTATTGATCAATTTCCTGAAGACAAGCAAAGAGAATTTTCACTCAAAGTAGCAGAAGGAATAGGTTTTGATTTTGAGGCAGGTAGAATGGATACTTCTACTCATCCATTTTGTTCAGGAGCAGGACCAAATGATGTTCGTTTTACAACAAGATATGATGAAGAATTTCCATTTGGATGTTTGTATGGAGTAATGCATGAAACTGGACACGGAACATACGAACAAGGATTGTTAGAAGAGCATGAAGGTACACCAATGGGTCAAGCAGTTTCTCTAGGAGTTCACGAATCACAATCAAGAATGTGGGAGAACATGGTTGGACGTAGCAGGGAATTCTGGCAATATTATCTTGATGACTTTAAGGCATGCTTTCCACACTTACCAAGTGATTTAGATGTTGATACACTCCATAGAGCAGTAAACACGGTTAAACCTTCATTAATTAGAGTAGAATCAGATGAAGCAACCTACAATCTTCACATAATGGTCAGATATGAAATTGAAAAACAACTGGTCAATGGGAATATCAGTGTTTCAGATCTACCTGATTTCTGGAATTCTAAAATGGAAGAATACTTAGGAGTAACTCCTCCAAACAATACTAAAGGAGTACTTCAGGACATTCATTGGTCTATGGGAGCAATAGGTTACTTCCCTACATACACATTAGGAAACTTATACGCAGCTCAACTTTATGCTGCAGCTTTAGCAGATGATCCTAGTATCCCTAGTAAAATAGCTAAAGGAGAATTTGGAGTATTATTGGATTGGATGAGGAGTCATATCCATGTTCACGGTTCTAAATTGAAACCAGCAGATTTGATTACTAAAGCTACAGGTAAAGAGCCTAGTAGTGATGATTTCATAGAGTATTTAACTTCAAAATATTCAAAAATATATAACCTGTAAAATGGTAGCCCCCCTCGGATTCGAACCGAGGTCTCAGGCTCCAAAGGCCTGAATGATGGACCGCTACACTAGGGGGCTTCATCAGGTCTAGAGACAGGTGTCTTTAGAAATGTCCCCCGTAAGCAACAATTAATAAAGGTCTCTTAGTGGAATAGTAATGACAGCTAGTGATAGGTTTATGAAAAAGGTCAGTGATTTCTATAATGACTTAGGATATCCTGTCACATGGGAAGGAGAAGGTTCGAAGCGCAGTCTAGAAATACAGTTTAAAGCAGAATCAGGATACTTTACTTCAATGATTTTTTCACCTAGTGGAGATGACATCATAGTTAAAGATGAATGGGGTCGTGAACAAAGAATAAAGGCCACAAAAGGAAATCTTGATATGATTAAATCTTGGTCAGAGCACCGTTAATTCGGCAATTTACTCATACTTTTTGAATTAGGTCTTGCCTTAATTTCTAAATTAGCTAATTTTTCATTTTCAAATTCAAAAATCCAAGGTTCACACCATCCAATTTCAGTTTTGAGAATTTCTTCAGGAGTAAATTCTTTGAGTGCCATTACTATAGCTCTTATGCTATTCCCGTGAGCACTTACAATAATATTTTTTCCACTATATACTTCAGGCAATATTTTTTCATTAAGATAAGGAATTACTCTATCTGCAGTATCTTTCAAAGATTCACCACCTGGGGGAGGAATATCATAACTTCTTCTCCATATCTGAACTTGTTCATCACCAAATTCTTTTGCAGCTTCAGCCTTATTTTGCCCTACCAAATCTCCATAATCTCTTTCATTTAGAGCTAAATTTTTCTCAATAGGAATATCTTGTTTTATTCCTTTTAGAATAAGATCCAACGTATCATTTGCTCTCTTCAACTTTGAAGTAAAAGCCATATCAAAATTAATTTTATCAAGTAAACTAACGGCTTGTTTAGCCTCATTTATGCCTTGTTCATTTAGATCTACATCTTTCCATCCTGTAAATCTATTTTGATCATTGTAAACAGATAATCCGTGTCTCACCAAAATAAGTTTTCCAGAGTTCATGATTAGTTATATTTTTCTATTGAAGCTTGGCCATATTTAGGTAACGGCTGAGCGTTTATTCCTAATTGCTTTTCAATTTCCTTTGCTAATTCTTTTGTTGAACCATGTACAGTGTAAACTTGTTTAGGATTACATTCTTCGACAAATTTCATAGTTCCACTAAAATCAGAATGGTCACTTATAGGGAATCCAGCATCTACACTTCTAAGAGCCCATTCTGAAAAAGCACACCACCCTGAGACTCTTGCAGTCTTTGCTCCTTTTTTCCTCATATTTTGTACAGCTTCATCTTTCTTTTTTCCATTGGCTGCAGTCGTTGAAGTTACTAGAAGTTCAGCCGTTTGTTGTTCTTTTTCAGTTAATTCAGTATATGTGTTGTATTCTAATTTAACACCATTTTTCTTGTAAATGTCACTAACGGAGGCTACAACCTCTGATACTACGGGAGTTACTCCTCCAAGATTTGCAGTAGCAATTACTTCCTGAGCTTTTCCTAATGAGTATGCTCCTATGATAGCACCTTCTTTTGCTGAAGTGGCCATTATCCATGCCTGTAAATCACTCAGTACTTCATTCCTGTCTGGTAAAACTTGATCAGGTTTTCCATAAGTAGATTCTACAATAAGAGTATCACAGTCTTGAGGTTTAGCAATGCCTGCAGTCACCGTCCCATATGGATTATAATCTCCAGTATAGAGAACACCTTCGCAATCAATCATTGCCGATCCTACAACATGTCCGGCAGAAACAAATTCTAGGTCAAAATCATTTATCTTAAATTTTTCATGAAAATTATGAGTGGTAGCTTCTTTAGATCCTGTACGGGCAATCATGACATCTTTTGTCGGTTTAGTCATGTGCGTTTTTGGTTTCAAATGATCAGAATGTCCATGACTTACAGCACCATCAGGTCTTCCACTTGATGGATCTAAATATATTGCCCTTTTATCTCTCTTTAAGCAGATGCCTTTGTAATCAAAGACTTCCACTAATTTACACCTTTTAGACTAAAAGAATATCTTGCAGGTTCTCTCCATCGATGCCCTGTCAAATATCCACATAATTTACAATTAAATCCAATAGCAACTTTTCCACCGTAAAGTGTTGCATTATGGACCTTTTTCAGGGGAGATGTACAAACAGGACATGGTTGACCAGGTGATGCAAATTCACCTCGATGGTGTTTGTGTCCACTTTGGTCCTCTCCAGGTCTGATTCTTCTCCATCTTTTTACAACAGGATCATATCCTAAACCTTGCCTTTTGAAAACATTTTCATCGCTTTCAGGTCCAGCACCTACAGATCTAGTTCTTATTCCTAATTTAATTTTCTTTGATTTAACTGCAACAATTCTCATTCTTTCCGCTGAAAGTTTGTATGTTTTATCTTCATCCTTAAGATGTGAAACTACAAGTTTGTGCATCTTAGTCTGTGTATCAATAGTTCCTCTACTCTTTAGGACGCCTATTACAGCCTCCACTATCACTTTTTTAGTAGGTTTTCGATACTCCATTAACCTCCTATCAGAACTGAATGTTAAAGCTTGTTGGACCAATAGTAATTTTTATATTCCATTACAACAAGGGGTATACAACCGGAGGTTGATATGTCATTTGATGAAGTGGATGAATTGTTCTATTTGCTGGAGAACCCAACAAGACGTAGAATTCTTAAATTATTGTCTGTAGAAAGATTGTATCCTTTACAGTTATCAAAGGAAATAGATGTAACTCAACAGGCCGTTGTAAAGCATTTGAGAATTTTAGAAGATCATGGATTAGTTAAATCAAGAGATGAACCTAGTCGTAGAGGTCCAAATCGTAGAGTTTACAAGGCATCTAGAGACGTTTCTTTACACATAGACATAGGCCCTTCTACCTATAAACAAAAAGCTGAAACTGATTTTGATGTTTCAGATTTATCAGAACAAAATCGTAGAGTTTTAGATGCTATAGCAGAATCAGAAAACATGGATTCACGAGGCAGGATGGATTTATTGTCAAGAGTTTCAGAAGATTTAAGACATTCTATTGATGAGGTTGAATCAGAAAGAAGAAGTTTAATGGCATTAATGGGTGAATTGAACAGAAAAATAATATCAACAACTCAAGAAGCAGATTGTACATATCATGAAAGAAGATTGTTACATCATATTCTTCATAATAGAGAATATACTATTGAAGGTGCAGCAGCATCCTTAGGCCTTCGTGAAGCTGAAGTTAGAATAATATTAGAAAGTTTACAACATAGAGGATTAACACAGTAATTATCCGCATATCTTATATAGAATGCTAAAATAATAATAATATCTAAGATGGACGCTCTTAAGAAAAGTTTACTTGTAGTGATTGCAATATCTTTGTTTTTGCCTACATTGCAAGCTGAAGACAAAATATATCGTGTAGATGGTTTGCCTAGTGATTTACATTATTCTATAGGGACCACTTATGAGATACATGTTACAGCTAATGATTATGCTTCAATTTCTGAGGTAAATATTACTGTGAGTAACGGTTCTTTGAGTTCAACTGACGCGTTTGAAGCCGACGTTCATAATTTAATTTTAGAATCTAGTGAAGAAGGTTGGACGTTCTTTTGGCAAGCACCTTCCCAGTCTTTTAGTCTCGGAGAAGGTTATTCTTTGTTGACTATTGTTTTTACAGATTCAGATGGAAAAATCTGGTCATCATATGAATCCATGCTCAGATCACCAGAAGTTAAATCACATGGTGGTTCAAATGTCCCCGATTGGGCAAATTCTTTAGCTTGGACTGGAGTTAGTTTTACTGTATTGTGTACAGTCATTGGTGCTTACGTTTTACGAAGAGATAGATTAACGTAAGGTATATATGCTCTGCCAACTGTCGATATGTCTGACTTAGGTCAGAGGACACAACAATGCAAAGAAGAATTGTAAAAGATGAGCAGGCAGTATCTCCTGTAATTGCGGTTATTTTGATGGTCGCTATTACAGTGGTTTTGGCTGCAGTATTGTACGTTTGGGCTAGCAGTTTCCTTGGTGGTACAACCAAGAACGCACCAACCGGCAGTATGATAGCTAGCGAAGATGGAAGCGGTGTTTGGACGGTTCAGATCGTCAAGATTAACCCACAAGTTTCCGTAAACTCTGTACACTGGTACTTATTGGATGTACAAGGAAACACTAAGACTGATGGCTTAGTTTCTGATGTCTATGGATATTACTCTGGTCAGGGTAAAGCTGTAGTCTTCATTGACAACGACTTCAACGGTAAGTTGAGCCCAGGTGACAAGTTCGAAGTTCACCCAGGTGAAGCTGGTTCTGATTTGGAAAGCGTAAATGACGTAAGTGATTATGCATTCCGTATGAAGTTCGAGCCTACTGGTGACGTAATCGGTTACGATATAAGTCTACAATCATAGATTTAGTCACCAAAATTAGAGTGAAATTCGTTTCACTCGCAGGTAATTCGGGGGCTTCGGCCCCCACTTACCAAATTTTTTTATATTTTTTTTAATCTAACCAAGGTACACGTTGAATTGGTTTTGCACCTTGACATAATCCTTCTAATATTTTAGCTTCAGGTAATAGTGTTTTTACCACATCTTCAATAGTTCTTTTCTTTGGTTTTTTACCAATTTCTAACCTTTCATTATTGAGTGTTGCGTTTGGATATTTCTTTAGAAATTCGATTGCTCCATCTTCCCATGGTGCAGGACCTTTGTGCGAAACTATCTCCGGCAATTCCCTAATTCCAGTTTCAACAACAATGTAGCCATGCTCTTCCATGTTTGTATTCCATGCAATCGGTTCAAAATCACTTAGAGCTCTATATATTTTTCTACCTTGTTTTTGTAACCAAGGCATTATAGTTTCTTCATTTCCTTTTGGAAGAGTTAAAACAACACTTGTAAGATTGCCTTCAAATTCTCTTTCTTTATATTCAGGATAAAAGAAATTCATAGAGGGTTTATCGATAAAGGATTTAGAAGCAAGAATAGCAGTACCTAATCCTTTCAAAGTAACTCCTGCAGCTACATTTCTTTTATTGTCTACTGGATCGCATATCATTATTGGAGAATCAGGAGCCTCGTTCATTTTGTCAATAATTACAGGTGGCCTCCATTGAGATATTTCTTTGATTAAATTTAAGAAACCTCCATATTTTATACAAAGTATTTCTACAAGATAACCTGAAAATCCTCCAATTGCAGAATTTGCCCCATAGGCTCCAATTGCTTTTAGGAATTGTTTTGTTAACCTTACTTCATTTTCTAATCCAGAAATATTAGATATCACCCAATCAGTATGATATGGCGTCCTATCTACTGCAGATATAGATTCAGTAGAATTATCAATATCAAAACAAGGTACTAAATCAATTCCAATTCCTTCTCTTTCACCTCGTAGGTATGGGTGTTGAGCATACAATTCCTTACCATTTGGTAGTATTTTTCTCGCTATACTTAGGCCTTCTTTTTTCAAATCAGTCCCTTTCTGGAATACTAAAAAAATATCAATATCTGTACCTTCAAGAAAGGTTCCTTTTGCAATAGATCCTACAATTTTAGGCTCAATGTTTGAAAGTCCTAAGTCATTTATTTCATTCAGAATCTTATCTTTTAAATTTAGCAATTTTTCTTTTTCTTCAAGCTTTGGTTCAACTTGCTTCAAAGCTTCCTTAATTATTTCCTTCACTATTCTTCATCCGCATGGCTAACTTTACCTTTGCGCCATGCTTTTGTCCGCTCTTTTTCAGCTCTTTTTCTTAATGTTTCGATATCATCTTTAACTGGAAGAAATATTGGAATAATGAATATAATAAGTCCAAAAATTAAAGATATAATTCCCCAAAGAAGATATTCTCCTGTAGTTATAGCTTCTAAAAATAAGCTAATCGCCAATATAGATAGAATAGTGCTTACCCATATAATTTTTCTATAACTTTTTTCACTAAAAACGTATTTGTCTTCTTCTTCTAGAATATCTACATGAAATTCAGCCTCAGGAATCTTAATTTCTTCATTTTCTTTTACAGGCCTTTCAGATTTAAGTTTTCGTAAATACAAATGGCCAGCAATACCTGAAATAAGAAATGCAGCTTGTCCATAGCCTGGATCGCCAGCTTCAGTGGCTGCCCATATTGCATAAAGAATAGTTAGCCATATGGTTGCAATAATTGTATTGTATAAATCCATTAAGCCTAAACTTTACTTTCCATAGTTATAGCCTCTACAGGGCAAGCAAATGCGCAAAGGGTACATCCTACACAGGTATCATCTAAGATTAATGCTTTTTTAGATTCAAATTGAGAAGTCCTTGCAGTTAAATCCCAAGAAATCATATCTATTGAGGCAAAATTACAGAAATAAACACATTGAGTACATCCAATACATTTCTCATTATCAACTAAAGCAATGTAATCCTTTCCTTGAGGCAAGGATTTGAGAGTAATCTTTCTCAATTCCTTAAACATGTCTTTTGCTTTTTCTATTCCAGTAGTAGGTATACTATCATCATCTACTGCTTCTTTGACTCTTTTAAGCCATTTATTTGGTTTGTGAAAGAACAGTGATGAAGTTCCCATTGCTTGGTATGCTGAAGTTCCAGCACCTTCCTCTACAACAGTTTCAGGTTCAGATTCTACCACTGCACCAGATGCATAAGATATCATATCCTCAACTAAATTAGCCTGAAAATTTCCATCATTATCAACACATGCAAGTTTGGACATGGCTCCATTCATCCATTGTTCTGCTGGGTCCTCAAAATCAACATCACAATCAACTCTATCATGAATTCTAGAACCTCCCATATCTTCCATGGTTTTATCCCAATCTTTTCCAGATTGACAAAATAAATCATATCCTGTGTCACCAAGAGCACAAATTGAAAAATGTGTATTAGTCAGTATTTTTCCCACTCCAACAGCAGTTTCGTATAATTCTTCTGCATTATCTGGCATTTCACCTTCTCCCCAGGTAGAACAAACAATCATAACTCTTGACATTCCAGACATAGAATTGATGTCAAAACCATCCATATCATGAACTGTTGTGGTCAATCCATATTTCAGACCTTCTTTTTTCCATTTTTCAGCAAGACCTTCAGAGTTTCCACTCTGAGATCCGTATAATATATGTAAATCTCTATTTCCTTCAGTGGCGAATGCAGTAATGTCTGTATCAGACACTACTTTTCATCCTCCAAACAAGCAACTAAGAATTGCATTAAATCCATCATTTCATAATCGTGATGATGGCCTTCTTCAGGGTTCATTCTTTCTTCGTTTAGCATACATTGCATATGCATGTAACACTTAGGACATCCTCCTAGCATTATGTCTATACCAGCATCAGTACCTTGGTCTAATCTTTTTCTGCGTACAGCTTTTGTCGCATCATTACAATACATCATTGATGATACTCCACAACAAAGAGCTCTTTCCTTGTTATTTTCGAGTTCGACCATTGTAGCGCCATCGACCAATTGTATCAAATCCCGTGGGGCTTCATACTCTCCCATCATCCTACCAAGACGACAAGGATCATGATAAGATACAGTTACATTTTCAGGTGCTTTGAATTTCAATCCCCTTCCTTGAAGAGTTTGAGTAATGTGTTCAACTTTTATTCCTAGAGTTCCAGGTAAATCATAATCTACTGCGAACGTACGATAACATTCAGCACAGGAACATGTTATAATTTTGATTCCAGATTCCTTCAATCTTCTCATATTATGTTCTTTTAATGAATCAAATACTTCCAAGTTTCCTTGCCATAATTGGTCATGGCCAGAACATTTGAATACATTCATGTCTAAAATTAAAGGATCAATATCGGCATAATTCAACAATTTAATTGATGCTGCAGCAATAGATGCATGGTCTGCATCACCTTTGTTTAAATGAGTAAATTTAACTTCTACATCCATGAAATCTACGCAACCAGGGAAATATCCATATTCATGATATCTTTCAGGTTTCCATTCATCTTTTTCTACATTCATTGCATCGTCTACAATTAATCGTTCAAATAGAGGATGTGGAATGGTTCGGGCATATGGTTTTTGTCTTGTTTTATCGCTCATGCACTAACTCCCATTGTAGCTAACAATCTTTGTTCTAGAACATAATCAACATATTCAATATTTTGTGGGCAAACTGCAGTACACATACCGCAAGAAATGCATGACCAAAGTGCTACACCATCATGTTCATTTTGGAATGTGTTAAAAATAATGTTTAATTCATGTTCACCTTCCATATCTCTTACAGGACAGATATCATCACAAAGTCCACATTGATAACATCGATTTAGTTTAAATTCATAAATACGTTGCATTCTTCGATCTTGTATTCCTTTAGTATACAAATCAAATCTTTCTTCATCACTTAATGGCTTTGCACCTTCAGATCTTCTTCTGTCTAAAAATAGATAAGTAATTAGTGCACAAGCAATTGGACCCCATAAAGTTACTGCATACAATATGTCTGTAGTTATTTCTGGATAATATAATGCGATATTAGCATTTATTGAGAAAACAGATAACATAGTGACCATTGCAATTCCGTACACTCCAATTGCAGCCCTTACAGGATCTTCAATTGGTCTCCTTTCATGTCCTCTGTTTATAACATCGCCATATTGAGGATCAATAAGAGCACCTATTGCTCTATCAATGAATGGAACTGC
>Ga0115012_10001571_pt1 | contig 13238 bp, 13 predicted proteins | sample TroAtlMetagenome_FD_88706 | JGI IMG/M metagenome (GOLD analysis project Ga0115012, IMG submission 88706) | Marine eukaryotic phytoplankton communities from Atlantic Ocean - Tropical Atlantic ANT10 Metagenome | ecosystem: Environmental > Aquatic > Marine > Oceanic | place: Tropical Atlantic...
TTTAACAGTATTTTGAAGTGTTGTAATCATAAATTCTCTAGCAACTGCATCAAGACCATTTGAAGGCTCATCAGCAATGATTAATTCAGGATCATGGATTATTGCACAAGCTAGTTTTGTTGCCTGTTTCATACCGGTAGAAAAACTTCCAATGTTACGATATCTTTGTTCACCAAGGCCGACATATTGCAAGGCTTCATGAGCCCTAGACATAGCTACAACAGGATTCATGCCCAATAATTCGCCTGAGTACCTAACCTGATAGATTGCATCCATATCCGGATTCAATGCTTCATATTCTGGCATGTATCCTATCCGTGAACGAATCGCTGCCCCTTCAGTCCTAATATCGTGACCAAGTACGGTCCCTTCCCCAGATGTTGCTTGAATAAGCCCAAGAATAGTTTTCAAAAACGTAGATTTACCTGCACCATTAGGACCTAGAAGCCCTGTTGCACCCTTCTCAACCTTCAAATTTAGGTCTTCTAGTGCCATATGGGGGCCATAGGATTTGCATAAATTGGTCGTGTTTATGATATAATCATCAACCATGTTGCCACTCCCTTATCTCTATGAGATTGAAGACGCCTCTTCAAGTATACCACTACATGAGTTAAGGAATTATTCTTTTTTAATACCATCACGAGTCTTTATCGCAATTCCTTTCTTGAATGATGCAAGTTCACTGGAGGTACACTGAGAAGTACCATGGCCAAGTAATTCTCCTCTTTGGTTAACAATCAAGCATGCTTCATTAGGCCTAATCCAAGGATCACAAGCGATTACAAAACCATGGAATACATTTCTTCCTTGTCTAATGAACGGTTCTGCATCATCATCTACCACAACTATTGCTAACCCCTCACCACTGTAGCCAAATATTTCAGGGTCAGAAAAAGCCGTAGGCAACTGTCTTCTACGATGACTATACAATTCAATTGCACCATCGTTATTGAGAGATAATCCACCATCCCCAAGCCTAAAACTAGCCAAGTGTTTATTTGATGAACTAAGTACATTCTTTATTCTACCTTGGCGATTTATTACAAAGTTTGACTTACTAGTTAGTTCATGTGAAAGTTCACTTTGAACATTGAAGAATAATGCAAATTTATCCGCTGCTTTCCTTCTACGCAACTGTAATTGTGAGGCTTCGAAATCGCTTGCCTCGATCGACTTGCTCTTGATTGATTCATCTAAAATTTCCAGCTCAACCAATTTCGATAATGCCCTATCAACTAAATTATCTCCATTGAGGTCAAGTGTAATTATTCTTCTATCGCTCATAGAGAATTTTTCCAATTCATTTCTGATTAGCGAAAGGTCTGGACGGCTTCTCCAAATCCAATCAGGACCCACGATGTGAGTAAATGGATTTACATCCTCTAATGAATAAGGCATTAATCCAATTGGAGTTAGTATCATCACTTCAAGACCTGGAGCATGATGAATTAGCCTAGTCACAAGATTATCACATCGTTCCCTCCAAGGCCCTGAGCGACCATGTAGAATCAATACATCTGTTGAGCCTACACCTAAAGGATTCTGAGAATGCCACCTAGTGAACATCATGTGTCTTGCTGCGATAATATGAGGTCTTGCTAAAGTATCCTTGCCACCCCATGATTCCCCACCCTTGCGAGGTGTTGTTTGAGACTTCACAATCCAATCCCAACTAGTCTCCCATGCTCCTTTTTCAGAACCTGTTTCTTGGGATGCTAATTTCTCATCTAAAATCATTTCATCCTTGGAAAAATTCGATGTTTGCCCGAGCGATGGATTTGTTATTAGCCACAAAAAGGCTTCACGCAGTGCAGGATGCTGATGACTTCGTCGTTCAGCCATACGCCAGATAGTGCCATCACGAACTGCTTGCTTACATCTTGCTAATTCCGCTAGAGTGACTTCGAGATTGTACTTCGAGAGGATTTTAGTTCGCTCTTTACCATCCATCTGTCGTACTTCTTCAGGAGTAAGAGAGGCAATACTTGGAGTGGTGACTGGCCAGTCGACCAAATTTGCAATTTTCTCTGTACCCCAAGGAGTCAAAAGACGACCATCTCTAGCAAAGAGTGCGTATGCTGCAGAATCAAATAAATCAGCCCCGAGTGCTATTGACATCGGAAATAGCATTGGGTGGCCACAACCAAACATATGCACTGGGCGATTTGAAGGCAATTTAGGCAAACTCGATAGCATAATTTTTGCATATTCTTTGTATCTGTGTTGCTCCATTACAGGAACAATTCCACCGATTGGGTGAACAGAAAAGTCAAATTTGCCCATTTCTAATGCTGACTTTTCTCTCAACTCTCTGAAAAGACCACCCTGAATTGGACCATTCAACATTGTTTTTTGGGCTGCATCAATACTTTTCTGAGCCCTAGCCAAAGTTTCATCAACACAATTTGCTACTTCCGATTCAACCATATCTGGACGAGAGAACACATCAAGCATAGTCGCTATATCAACGCCTATGGAGCGCTGAAATTCGACTATTTCTTCGACACCTACCTCGACATCACCGTAAACATAAGATTGGAATGTTCCTGAATCAGTCATTATTATTCCGGGATAATTTATCAATTCGTGAACACCATCATTTTGAGCTTTGGTCTTTAATTCATCATGTTTCCAGATAATATATGAATTGGTAATCAAAGCCCCTATACCATACCTGTCCCACATCTCTCTAGGCTCAATTGTTCGTATATTGGGGTTAATTACTGGCAAGAGAGCAGGTGTTTCAAGGATTCCGTGTTCTGTATGCAACCGTCCAATTCGAGCACGTCCATCTCTGACAACGACCTCAAATTTACCTTTATCTTGCTCTCTGCATGGCTCGGGATCATCTCGGGTCCCTTCACGCCATGCTGCCATAGTTACCGGCCGGTGCACGACCTCCTTCAAACCATCCATCAAAAGCGAGTAAAATTAGCATTAATCTACAAACTCTACTTTACCGTGTGCCAATATGAATTCTCTACCTAGTTCATCAAATGAGTCCAATAAAGCGCTGGAAAATTTCACCGAAGATATTTCATCATCCGATTCCAAGTCTGACTTTACACCTTCTAAAGTACCTGGTGCAGCCCCGCAAGAAAGACATGCTCCAGTCAAATCTAAAACAATATTCAGACACTTAGAATCAGAATCTAATATTTCGTAAGATGTCAATTCTATGCCACCCCCATGACCATCAAGTGCTGCTCTAACTTCGTTCAATCTAGATAATAAGGCAGGAATGATTTCTTTTGAATCGATTATTTCTACCAGAGATAATTTTCTAAGTCTATCTTCTTCTTCTTTATCAGTAGAATCTTCGATTCGTTTCTTTGCCTCTAGTTTCATTGATGCCAATGCTTCAGCCGCATATTTGGACACCAAATCATCATCCGACATGACTCCTGCTCTCGTCCAATCAATTTGAACTCTTTTATTGCCACATTATTACAGTTTAGGTCAACCTAAAACCGCAATACTGCGAGACATTTCTTTACACCACTTGATAAAGGAGGGATTAGACGTTGAGATACAGGGGGAGCCGAAAATGGAGGTGTTGAAAATTACCGACTTGCATGTTTCTGTAGAGGGGACTCCTATAATTAATGGAATTTCATTGACCATTAAAAAAGGTGAAATTCATGCAATTATGGGTCGCAACGGAGCAGGAAAGTCAACTTTAGCTAATGTTGTCATGGGCCACCCAGCATATGAAATTACTTCCGGAGAGGTATCTTTCCTAGGTAAGCCTCTCGAAGATTATGAAGTTCATCAAAGAGCACGTGCTGGAATGTTTCTTTCATTCCAATATCCTCCCTCGATACCAGGAGTTCAAGTTGGTAACTTTTTGAAGAAGTCTGTTGCATCGGTCAGAGATCAGCAATTAAAGGCTAGAGAATTCAGAAAGGAACTCAATGGAGCTATGGAACAACTCGAAATGGATAAATCCTTTTTGTCTAGATATGTAAATGATGGATTTAGTGGAGGAGAAAAAAAGCGTTTAGAAACTCTTCAAATGTTACTTCTTAAGCCGCAATTAGCCTTACTTGATGAGACTGATTCTGGTCTAGATATCGATGCACTAAGGGTTGTTTCCAAAGGCATTAATCAAATAGCTCAAGATGCTGGGTGTCTAGTTATTACACACTATCAAAGACTACTTGACTTAGTCAAGCCGGATTTCGTTCATGCTATGATTGATGGAAAAATAGTAGAGTCCGGCGGACCTGAGTTAGCGATCAAACTCGAAGAGAATGGATATGATTGGTTGGAGGCATAATCATGAGTGAACAAGCACACGAAGCAGTTGGAGATTATCGATACGGTTTCCATGACCCTGAACAATCTACCATTAGATTTGACAAAGGACTATCAGAGCAAGTTGTGAGGGATATTTCAGAGTTGAAAAATGAACCCGAATGGATGACTGAAATACGTGTCAAAGCATATCACCACTTTGTAGAACGACCGATGCCTGAATGGGGCAATTGTAGTATGTTAGACGGCATCAACTTTGAAAATGTCACATATTTCTTGCGCTCTTCTGACCAAACTGAAAAAGACTGGGATGATGTTCCAGAAGACATCAAAAATACATTTGAAAGACTAGGTATCCCGGAAGCTGAGCAAAAATGGCTCGGTGGAGTTACTGCTCAATATGAATCCGAAGCAGTATACCATTCCATTCGTGAGGATTTAGAACAACAAGGAGTTCTCTTCTTTGACATGGATACTGGGTTAAAGGAACACCCTGAAATTGTTAAGAAATATTTCTGTAGTGTTGTACCATATAGCGACAATAAATTCGCTGCCCTTAATACCGCTGTTTGGTCTGGTGGTTCATTCATTTATGTGCCGAAAAATGTTCATGTTGAGATGCCTGTCCAAGCCTATTTTAGAATCAATGCCAAGAATATGGGTCAATTTGAAAGAACACTAATTATTGCTGATGAGGGAAGTAGTATCCACTATGTTGAAGGATGTACTGCACCAACTTACTCAACTGATTCTCTGCATTCTGCCGTAGTGGAACTAATTGCAATGGATAATGCCAAAATTCGATATTCAACTGTTCAAAACTGGTCAGCAAATGTGTATAATTTAGTGACCAAAAGAGGCATTGCCCACTCAAATTCTGTAATTGAATGGGTTGATGGAAATATCGGTTCGAAGTTAACAATGAAATATCCTGCTGTCATTCTTAAGGGTGAAGGAGCACACGCTGAAGTAATATCAGTCGCTTATGCTGGCGAAGGTCAACATCAAGATGCTGGCGCTAAAGTTCACCATTTAGCCCCTAGAACTACTTCTAATATTCTATCAAAATCAATTTCTAAGAATGGTGGTCGCTCCTCGTACAGGGGAATGCTTCAAGTCACTCCAAGAGCCGAAGGTTGCCGTTCGAAAATTGTTTGTGATGCTCTAATGTTAGATGATCAATCTCGTTCAGATACTTACCCAACTATGGAAGTTGGGAATTCTACTGCAGACTTGGAGCATGAGGCAAGTGTTTCAAAGATTTCTGGAGATCAACTATTCTATCTAATGAGTAGAGGTTTTAGCGAAGAGGAAGCAATGGGTATGATAGTAAATGGATTCTTTGAACCATTCACAAGAGAACTTCCGATGGAATACGCAGTGGAACTAAACAAGTTGTTGGAACTAGAAATGGAGGGTTCTATCGGATGACATATTCAGATATGGAAATCCCTTCAAGATCCTCTCATCTATGGCGATACACTCCTTGGAAGCGTATACACCCTTCTAAGATTGAAGTAATCCCCTCATCGGATGATATCACATTATTACATGATGGTGATTTTGAGGTCAAAGATGAAGTCCGTTCGGTAAGAGATTCAACTGAGATTTCTCGAGTCTTTCTAAGCGAATGTAACAATAGGATGAATGTAATTGAAATCGATGGCAAGGGGCAATTAGTGAATATTAATTTAATTGCCAATGGTGAAACTACTGTAGGACACCTAGATATTAGGTGTAAAGGAGAAGCAACGGTAATAATTCATCTTTCAGGTTCTAGTGCTTGGACCGGCTTACATATCACGGGAACGATTGACAAGAATTCTTCTATCGGATATGCCTTTGTCAATGAACTCGAGTCTAAATCCAAATTACTTCGATGTGAAGACTGGGATGTACATAGGGATTCATCGCTAGAGTATGGAGAACTTTCTATTGGAGGATTTAGAAATAAGACCGATATTAGGACGAATCTTTGTGATTCAAACTCTTCATTAAATCAAACTGTGGCAGTTTATGGAATTGATTCAAGACATGATGACCACCATATGGAAATACGTCACCTAGTAAAACACACTGAGTCGTCTTTGACAATGAACGCTGCATGTGGCGGTAGAAGCCATTCAATCGGAACTGGGCAGTTATTCATTGCTGAAGATGCAAGTGGTTCAAATGCAGGTCAAGTATTCCATAATTTACTGCTATCTCCCGATGCTAGAGCAGATGCGATTCCAGAACTTGAAGTTCTATCCGACGAAGTCAGCGCAGCCCATGGTGCGGCAACTGCTCCGATCGATAAAGAACAGTTTCATTATCTTCTATCTCGAGGGTTCTCACCTAATCATGCTGAAGCACTCATAGTCGAAGGTTTCCTAGTCAATACTTTTTCCGCATTAAAAAATAAAATGATTTCTGATGATTTGAAAACACGATTGAAAATCCACCTTGAATGTGGAATTATTGGGTGATTTTATGAGAGAGCAATTTCCAATTCTCCAGCGTGAAGTAAATGGTCACCCTTTGGTATATTTCGATAATGCAGCAACTACTCAAAAACCGCAAGTAGTTATTGATGCTATGAATGATTATTATACAAACTCTAACGCTAATGTTCACCGCGCTGTACATACTTTGGCAGGAGAGGCCACAGATGGATATGAGGCTTGTAGAACTACATTGAAAACTAGATTCAATGCTCCAAAAGTAATCATAACTGGCGGAACTACAGAAGCGATAAATTTAGTAGCCCACGCTTGGGGAAAGGCAAATCTATCACCTGGGGACGCTGTTGTGTTAACTGAAATGGAACATCACTCAGATATTGTCCCATGGCAAATGCTTGCAAAAGAAATGGATATTGAATTGCGTTATGTACCAGTTCAGCAAGATTTGACCCTAGATATGGAAATTTTTGAAGCATCACTTGATGGCGCAAAACTAGTTTGTGTAGTACATATTTCCAATGTACTGGGAGTTTGTAATCCAGTCGATAAAATAATTTCATTATCCAAACAAAAAGGAGCTAAGGTACTTCTGGACGCCGCTCAAAGCGTACCCCATCAATCAATTGACTTCCAAAAGATGGGAGCTGATTTCATGGCGTTTTCTGCTCATAAAATGTGTGGACCAACTGGAATTGGAGCATTGCTTGTATCAGAGGATGCATTCCAACAGATGGAACCTTTCATGGGCGGCGGTGACATGATTGAAACTGTATCGATTCGAGGCTCGACTTTTCAGACAAATGAGCATAAATTCGAGGCTGGAACTCCAAAGATTGCGGAAGCAATAGGTTGGAATGCTGCTCTAAAATGGATGGAACAAATTGATTTAGATTCTGAACATTCAAGATTATTGGAATTAGCAAGGTGGCTTTCACAACAATTACGGGAAATGGGCATGACTGTTTATGGCCGTCATGATGATGATGACGCTGCTGTTGTTTCGTTCTTACATCCAACTATGAATACTGAAGATTTAGCTCATCTATTAGACGCAAGAGGATTTGCTGTTAGAACTGGTCACCACTGCGCTCAGCCTTTACTTGAAAGATTAAACATAACTGGTACAGTAAGGGCATCACTGTATTTTTATAATTCAAAGGAAGAAGTAGAAAACTTTGTCAAACAACTTTCAGAAATTTTGGAGAGATTCGCTTGAGTGATGTAATTACTCTTGAAGAATTAATCGAAGAATTCCAAGATGTAGATGACAAAATGGAACGACTAGAGATGGTTTTTGAACTATCTGAAGAAGTAGATCTCCTAGAAGTAGAATTTTGGAATGATTTGACAAGAGTTAGAGGGTGTCAATCCGAAGCTCATGTATTGGTGTCGATAGAAAATGAGGTTGTAAAATTAAAAGCAGGCGCTGATTCAAAGTTGGTTCAAGGATTAATGGGGATTTTAACGATTGCATTGAGAGGGATAAGTCCTTCCAAAGCACTGGAATTAACTCCTGATTTTGCTGGTGAAATGGGAGTTTTAAACTCGCTTTCGCCGAGTCGGTCAAATGGATTTAGAAATATGTTCGATAAAGTAATGAATGAGATTCAAAATAAAATGTAGGTGTTGTAATGGTCGATAAAGAGGCAGTTCTTGAGAAATTAGATGATGTAGAAGACCCTGAACTAGAACTTTCTATAGTTGAATTAGGGCTCGTATATGATGTTCGAATTGAAACCAAAGAGGAAGGGAATCACGCAGAGATCGATATGACTCTAACCAGTCCAGGATGTCCAGCAGCAGCAGAGATTATGGCGGCAACACACAGAGCGGCTTTGAAAACTGAAGGTATCGATAGCGTTCATGTAAATTTGGTTTGGACTCCAAGATGGGACCCGAAAATTCACGCTAATGAAGATGCTAAGATGGATATGGGCATCTGGGATTAACGCTTCACAACAATTGTAAGTATATCGCCATCTTTTAGAGTGTGCTCAAGACCCACTCTTTGCCAATCAAATTTAGCACTAGGGCCTTTAACTCTAGCATAACGGAATTTTCGATAAAAGTCTCGATGTAATTTATTACAGATATTACCAACTGTTGAATCATCTTTGACAATCAATGGTTCTTCCATATCTGCCTCTTGACCTTGCGGTTTTAGATATACTCTCATGAAACCTAAGTTGTCATAAATGAAATCTTTTAATTCATCAAGCCCAATATCTTTGAAAGCAGAAATACGCATAATGGGCCAATCCTCTGGCAGTGCTTTAGTTGCTCGAACCAGTTCATCTTCTGTCGCAATATCTATCTTATTTATTGCAATTACCGCTTTTTCATAAATTCTATTCTCCGCTAAACAATCAACAATCTGTTCAGCTGTTGTGTCATTTCGTAAAGTAACAATTGCTGAGGTAAACCCGAATGAACGAATAATTGAACCGATTTCTTCATCGGTCAAATGAGTTTGTTCAACCGTTGTTCTAACATCGATTCCTCCACGTTCTGTACGTTTGATGAAAACTGGCGGTTTTGTTTCATTCAATCGCAGTCCAGCATTATGTAATTCACGATGTAGTACATTGAAGTGAGCATCTTGGAATGGGTCAACAATATACAACACCATGTCTGCACTTCTAATTACATTGAGAATTTCTCGACCACGTCCTTTTCCTTCGGCTGCACCTTTGATTAAACCGGGTAAATCCAGAATCTGAATCTTAGCACCTCGATGTTCCATTACTCCAGGAATACATGTAAGCGTAGTAAATGCATATCCAGCGGCTTCAGAGTGGGCATCGGTTACTTTTGAGATTAGAGTTGACTTACCAACCGAAGGAAAACCTACGAGAGCAACTGTCGCATCACCTGATTTCTTGACTTCAAAACCCTTGCCTCCGCCACTGGCTTTTGAGTGAGCATGGGCTTTTTCTTCCTTGATTTTTAGTTGGGCAATTTTGGCTTTCAGTTTACCGATGTGAGCATTAGTAGCCTTGTTTTTTTGAGTCTTATCGATCTCGGCGCGAATCAAATCGATTTGCTCCTTGATTGTCGCCACAAAAAACCCTCTAACTGCGGCCAAATCATGAACATTCTTCAATGCTCCCGCTAAGAAAACCAAAAAATAGTAAATTCTTTTGTGCGATTAACTCAAAGCACTCGGCCATTTGGATTAAATCATGGGAATCGAAACAGTTGTTCTATTATTGGAACAATCCTGCTTGGACGACCTTCTAGCCCTAACATGGGGGGAATTATACACCGGTATGGAAAAGGGCAAATTCAGGAAATCTCGTCCTAATGCCGATGATAGATTGAATCGGCTATTCGATATCGATTGTGAAGCAGAAATTCTTGATTGGATGGATTCTGTTGAAAGTGAAAAAGAAATGAATGTTAAATCATCTCTCAAGAAAATCAAAAATGGAGCAGAAGGTCTTCTAAAACTCATGGAGTGGGCAAGTCCTGGCCAATGGACATCATGGGAAGCAAGAACCTATCTTTACCTAGATGTAGCATTAGACCGAGAAATTGCAAATAGAGATGACCTTTATTCTCACACGACATGGCAGCAAATGATAGAATCACTAGGCGGAATGCCTGAAGAAGAATTCTCTGAAAAAGTATGCCTTGATTGGATGGATAGAAGAAAAGAACTTGGAGAAACTCTTGACGAGGCAAAGGACCCTAAGATTATCCCAACTTATGAGGCCCATGATAGAGCTTCACGATTATTGGTTCACACCATCTCGCGCTGGAAAAGAGAAACTGGCCTAACCGGTATTGTTGGCAGGGAACATATGGACGCAAATAAATGGGGCCATGGAGAGTTCAATATCCGTAATATTTTGAATTCATAGTTTCGACGGGTTCAAACAATAGTTATGTGACCGGCAATCAATGTCTGACGACAAGTCACCTGAAGATGGCGATGAAATTATCGAGAAAAACGATGATGAAATCCCGATTATTGATGAGAATGGCGAAACTATGGAAGTCGGGGTTGAAGAAGAATTAGATCCGCTTGAAGAAGCGCTTGCAAGAGCCGAAAAAGCAGAAAAAGAAATCGCTTACAAAGAAGCAGAAACTCAAAATGTCCGCAAAAGAATGATGGCTGAAAAATCAGAATTAATTCAGTATGGAGGCATGGGTCTAGCCAGAAAAATGCTCACTATTCTATCAGATGTCGATAGAGCCTTATCTACTATCGATGATGATGACCAATCACCTGTAGCTCAAGGGATTAGGCTTCTTAGAAACAAAATGTGGCATGAGTTATCAGGAGAAGGCGTTACTGCTATTGAAGCCAAAGGCAAACAATTCGATCCTGCAAAAATGGAAGCCATAACGACAATTCCTGCATCAGAAAACTTCGCAAGTGGCTCGGTAGTGGATGTTTTAGAGGCTGGATACATGTACAAACAAAGAGTGCTAATCGCTGCTAGAGTTGTAGTAGCCTCTGAATAATTATCCAGCATATACCCCAGTTTGGAATGTTGAAAGTCGATAAAGAGCATCTTTCTCTATCAACCAATCGATAACCGCAGTCGGAAGGGTTGCAGATAGAACTTCTCGAACTGCATCAAAATCATCAACTGTCGAAAGCATTTTGATAGTCTGTCTAATCCTCCACCCCTCAAAATTTTCTCGATTTTCTAGTTCGATTTCAATAACTTTCCAACTAGATGAGCGATAGAGTTCTGCTGTTTCTTTATCAGAAGTAACCAGAGTGCCTTCACCATGGAATTTTGTCGCATGTTCTACCCAATTGGGTGGGTCATTGATGTCATCGATTAAAACAACATCAACTGCGCTTGACCAAGACTTGACCATTTCCTTTCTCTCATCACCAGTCCATGGATTGCGAGGCTCCATTTGGCATGAAGCAGAACCTATCGCTACAGTGACCTTGTCATCTTCAGATGCCATTTCCAATGCTTTTTCGATAAGTAATACATGTCCATTGTGCAAGGGCTGAAAGCGTCCTAAAACAATATAGTTCATTTTAAGACCTCAAAAAAAGGATTCAACATCGACCTCAGGTAATTCTACGCCATGGTCTTTGAAACACGATATCATTCTTTTACATCCCTCAACCATCTCTTCAACTGTAGTTTCACCCATTGAACCTACTCTAAACATCTTACCTTTGAGATGGTCTTGTGCACCTATAACTTGGGTATCATACTTAGATTTAAGATCACTTCGCCAAGTATCATCTACACCTTCTGGATACATTATTGCTGTCACTGTACTACTGCGCTGAAAAGGATCGGCTAGTAGTTCAAATCCCATATGTGAAAATAGATTTTGAACACCATTTGAAAGCATCTCACATCGATTCCACCGAGCTTCAAGTGTCTCTTCTTTTAGAGTATTAAGCGCTTTACCCCAGCCCATTGCCAAGTTGATTGCTGGGGTCCATGGAGTTTGGTCATCATCTCCTTTCTTTAGTGCTGAAATCAAATCAAGATAATAAGTCGGACTACATTCTCCTTGCTCTCTAATCGCTTTACTTCTTTCGATAAAATGTGAATTAATTGCAATTGCAGCAATACCAGAAGGTCCTGCTGTACACTTTTGCGCACCGACTACTGCTGCCTCAGCGCCCCATTGCTCAAGATGAACAGGTAACCCCCCAATCGAAGTAATTCCATCGAGAATAAATGGAGTGTTGTGTCGTTGGCACATCTCAGCAATTGCTGGAGCATCTTGAGTAATTCCCGAACTAGTTTCATTGTGACAAATGAGTAATGCCTCGTAACACTTACGTTCTAATTGTTGTTCGAGTTCGAATAAATCAAAGGCACGACCCCATTCATATTTGATATGTTTTACATTACAAAATCTTGCGCAAATCTCGGCAACACGTTCACCAAATTTACCATTTGTCGGTACCAACACAAGGTCATTAGAACGGAATCGATTAGCAATTACCATTTCCATGGCTGCAGTTCCACTGCCTGAAACTACAACAACTTTGTAATCATCTTCTCCAGCCCATGAGTTATTCTTTTTTTCTGGTTTAGAAGGAGAAATATTGAATGCATATCTCAAGCCAGAATTTAGTTCTGCCATCACATCTCTAAACTCTGAACCTCGAGCAGTTATAGTTGGAGTTGCCATCGCATCCAGACATGCTTGATTCATTCTAACTGGTCCAGGAACAAGGAAGCAGTCTCCATCATAAGATGCCATTATGTTACCGCAGTAGAAGGCAGTTCTTCAACACCTTGTATAACTGTTCAAGAAGCGTTGGGCTGATAGAGGACGAGCCTTACGGCGATACATGTTGCGAATCGGTTTAGCGATGTTACAAGGTGCGCGACATGAACACATCGAGGCACTGATGCATGCTTCAAAAGAGATCGGAGTAGAAATAGAAATTATAGAATTGCGTAAAGGCTCACAAATCGATTCGGAGATTAGTGCTCTTATCCTCCCAGGAGGAGAATCCACAACAATGCGTAAGGCAAGTCAAAGTGAGTCATTGCTCGATGGTATTTTTGATTGGATGGACAAATTTCCAAA